>Ga0209597_1002743_pt1 | contig 11100 bp, 8 predicted proteins | sample M_140625_MF_Meta_FD_187316 | JGI IMG/M metagenome (GOLD analysis project Ga0209597, IMG submission 187316) | Freshwater microbial communities from Lake Montjoie, Canada to study carbon cycling - M_140625_MF_MetaG (SPAdes) (version 2) | ecosystem: Environmental > Aquatic > Freshwater > Lake...
GCAGTTCGTGGAAAGCGCCTTCAGCAAGACGCAGTCGGCAATCTCCATGCCCTCGGGATAGGCCGAATTGGTAATGTCGTGAAAGAGCGGTTGGCCGCGGAAGAGCCCATCGCTTTTATCGAACCATGGCTCATAGAAAACTTTAAAAAAATAGTCCCCGTTTTCGAGCAGCCACTTCCAGTCGGCCAGTTCGGGATGAATCGTGAAAAGATCGTCCCCCGCCCAAAGCCAGACCACATCATCCGTGGCCCTGGTGTAGGAGTTGGTTTTGTATTTTAACATCACCTCCTTGTCCTCTTCAGCGATCACCTCCCAGGGAACTTGAATCTCTGGGATCACGTGCGGAGCGGAAACCCGGTAGCCCAGGTTCCTGCGGACGTCTCGAGTCACTTTGAGGGACGAAAGCATCACCTCTGGGTAGAAACGATTCACGCCCAGCACCCCCGCAATGGAAATGTCGCGCGTGTAAACCCGGTCGCCATAGCGTGAACCCGCACCAAAATAAATCCTGCCCGCTTCGTCTTTGACCTGATTGCGCTCCACGTCATCGAGGGCGATTATCCACATCCGCGCCGTCAACGGTGTGACGGGTCCATTCAGCTCCAACTTGCACTTGGGCTCGGGGCTCGGCAACTGAGCCAGGGTAAAACTTCCGTTCGCATCGCGCAACGCGTCGGCCGTCATCACCAACGGGCCCTGCTCAAAAAGGAAGCGGGGCTTCGCTTCGTTGCCACCAAGAGAAACCGATTCGCCAAAACTCAGTCCAATCCCCAGCAGCAGCCAAACGCAGGATATCGCAGCAAAATGACAGAGCGGGGCCCTTTTCATCAGGAGGAGGGTTTTGTTAGGTGCAATTCTTAATTGGATTTCATCTTCCGGCAAAGTTCTGCGAAAGAGTCCTTACCTTCGTATTTCAAAATGACCGAGTGACGTCCGTCTAATTTGATCGGCTCAGCCTTGCCAAAGGCCTGCAGTGCATACTCCTTGGTCTTGTCACCCCAGTTGAAGACTCCGAGATAGATCCCCTCCCCTTTACGAGCGAGCACCAGCTCGAAGCCGTCACCCTTTCTCTTGCCATGCTGCCAAAAATCCAGCGGCACGGTCTCGTCCATCGCGGGATACTGAAACACTTCTTTCACCAATGCCTGCCGTTCTGGCCTGAGCGTCATCAAGTTGTCGCTATTCAGACGGCACGTTCCGTAGAGCTTATTGAAGTCGGCCCACATTTGCGCTTCGTTTAACGTGAGGTTACCGCCGTGCTTGACGTCTTCCTGGGAGACCGCTTTGTCCTCGTCAGCGGCTTCACGAAAAACCAAGTAATCGGCATCGCCATTCCAGACTTTGCCGCTCAGATAAAAATTGCTCAGGTTGGCAAGGCAACGCTCCGGGAATGCGTCGTATCTAGGATGGATATCACCGCCCGTGCGCATACCGTCGACAAAGCCGATGCAGGGTCCGAACACCGCTGAGCAACCCAGAAAATAGGTGTCCGGTCCCATCGCCTCGCGCATGGTTTTCATGGCGAGACGGAAGCGCTCCACACTGGTGATCGTGGGGTCGAACGCTTTGATGCCGTTCACCGACTTATTCTTGGCCAGAGTGTCGTTCTTTAGACCGTAACGCATGAAGTCCACCTTGAAATAACGAATACCCCAATTGTCCTTGAGGTTACGAATGCAGTCGGCGATATGCGCCCGCGCTCCAGGATGCGAGTAATCGAAGTAAATATACCGCATCACCTTGTCCCCCTTGTCGTTCACCTCAACGATCAACTTGCCGTCCAGGTCGTGCAGGAAATATTCAGGGTGGGCTTTGTAGATCTCCGAATTTTCATCACCCCGAAAGCCGTCGATGTGAATGCCCGGAGTCTTGCCTTCGGTTGTGACGCGGGAAGCAATTTCCTTGATACCCCCGGGAAATAGATCTGGTCGGATGCTTTGGTAATCGCCGCGTTCGGTCCACCAGCCGCCGTCGATCTGGACCATATTAGCCTCAGGAGCGATTTTTTTTAGCACATCCATGTTGCCGTAGATATCCTTGGCAGTGAAAACTCGGCCATAGTAATCCCATGTGGCCCAGCCTTTGAAATCGGCAGGTTTCAGCTTTTTGACGCCGTTCTCCGCTGCGACGGCCGTACCGAATTGGTCGAGAGTTATGAGCCAGTTGTCTCCACGCTTGAGTACAATTTGCTCATACGAAATGGTTTCACCGGGTTTGAGTTGCCGGCCCTCGCCGTCGGACCAGATCACGATTGCACCGTCCTTGATCGTGAAGTTTGGCAGGAAGATGCGCCAGGAGAGCGACCCAGCGAAAAGATATTTGCCGTCCGCCAGCCGTACCATTTCAAACATATGGCTGGAGCTTTTCGCGGTCGCCGCGCCGATGTTCTGTCGCAACATCGGCGTACGACCCATGCAACTTCCCCCGTAAAGAATCTCGAGATCATTGGTCAGTTTTTCGGCCACAGGGATGCGGACGTTGATACTCTCTATCGCCAGCGGTTTAGAGCCTTTGTTGGAGAGGGTGATGGCCAGCCGTTGGAAACCGTCCGGCTCATCCGTCAGGCTTTGCGTTGCCTCGACCGGCTGGTCGGCTTGAACCTTAACCGTGATGTCCGGCCAGGTTGGTTGGGCGGCGAACGAGAGCGATCCGGCGCACAACAGGGTCGCCGAGATTAGACTCAAAGTGGTTTGTTTCATAAATTGGTGTTTTGCTAATACGATTGCCACCAGCTCATTTTCCGATTGGGCCACCGGTTCGTACCCCATCCAGAAGACTGAAGCTTCGGAACCTTCCGTTTGGATCTTTACCCTCTGCATCATCATGGCCAGGAAGGCGTCTCCGATTTGGCATGGTGGAGTTTTATCTTTGGAGGGATCCTGTTCGTGGTTATGTTTGATTTAAATTAAAAAAGTAGGCTACCTAGCACCGATAGGCAACAAAACTCACTGAATTTCAGCCGTATGCGCAAATTATGACGGGAAAAGTTAATACCCTCGCCAGACAATCCCCTCCCCCGAGAACCCCACCGATTATCAAAGGGCCTTCACCGCGATGCCATACATGGCATAGGGATTGACGTTCTGCTTGGGCGTCATGGCGCCGAGAGTGACGGTCCCAGCCGCGGGGACATCTTTTCTCCAGACGGAATGTTCAATATTGATTTCACCGCTTCGATCCGGCTGCAGATTTTGGGTCGCGACCAAATTCGGCCACCACGGACCGCTCCGCACCCGTAGCCCAGTGTTCCGAAAATCCCGCCGCAACCAATCGGGCGGCTCCGCCCGACTGTCGAATAAAACGTAAACCGCGCAGGGGCGGGTCAACTCGATATTAATGTCGGACAAAGGCTTGCGAATTACTTCTCCTTGGAAGGTCCCGATGACATCGGCCCCCACCAACTCAACAGGAAAGGGCTGACCGGGCATCACACGCCACCCAAGCTTGTTATGGCCCAGCCTAGTCAGGGAGGCGGGTGCCCCCTCGCCCATGCCGCCGGGCACGATGGTGTAGCAGCGGTAAAAGTTGGCTTTCTTAATGTTATCGCTGACGTTCGATACGACGTCTGAAGCTGGGGCGTTAAGCCCCCGAATCGTGAGTAAATCCCCGTGCAAAGCCGCCTCCTGCAAGCGCTGAATCTTCGCATCGCGGGTGGTCATGCGTGCAGCCTCGCCCCCATAAAGGCTGGCCAGCTTGGTTTCCGGTGTTTTGGGCTGACCGGCGCGATAGACTTGGACTTCCCCCTCCAAGACCACGATATCGGTCGCGCCATCGTCGCCACAGGACACGCCAAAACGCGTTCCAATATCCAGCACCGTAGCACTAGCCGTATCGACCACAAACCCCTTGGCTTCGACTCCGACATCGGTTGTGGCCGCTCCTCGGAGCAAACGCACCCGCATGGGATTCACAAATTCCAAGGCCACGGGACCCTCCACGTGCACCACAGCGCCCGAGGAGATCCGGAACCGCAAAGAACCCCTATCCATCTTTAATTTCTCCAGCACAACCCGCTCGCCCACCTGATACGGCGAGCCCTCCGAGGCAAGAATATCAACCGATACCCCTTTCGCCACGATCACGGAGGCGGGTGTACGTCTTTGATCGGCGAATTTCCAAAAGGCCAACCCCACCATCAGAACGACCCCCGCTACGAGCGCCGCCTGAAGTAAGGGGGATGCCCTGCGGGAGCGGAAGGTAAGAATCTTCGGTTGGTGAGGAACATCTGTCGGAGAAAGAAAGGAGAGCGCAGGAATGGCCGCCCGCCCATGCTGCCAAGTTAGCAGGGCATGTATCTGCGCCTGCTCGGCGTAAGTCTTGCGCTGCCCCTCATCGGCTCGCAACCGTGCGCGGAACTGCCCGAGTTGCACCTCATCGGCCGTGCCCTCCAGCACTGCATGGCACAGGTGCTCGAATGATGGATGCTCCTTACTCATGCCCTCACCTCGTTACCGATCACTGACTGCACACAGTCGGCCAGCAGTTTGCGCAACCTGTAAAATAGTGCAGCCATCGCATTCTGCGAGCGGGAAAGCCGGCTTGCGATATCCTGCACTGCCTCACCCCGACCGTAGCGCGCAGCGATGAGTTCGCGCTGCCGGGGGGTCATACGCTCCATGCAGGTTTCCAGCACTTTCAACCGCCGATCCGCGTCGTCGGAGGATTCCTCGAGCTCGGCGGCAAAGGTCGCCAGCAAGGCATCGTCCAGAACTAGGCGTGACCGCTGGTTGCGCTTCCGGCAGGCCATGACCTCAAAACGAGCAAAGGCATAGGCCCAGCGCAGGAAAGGCTGGTTCGGATCATATTCAGAACATTTGCGACAGAGCTTCATATTTGCTTCCTGAAGCACATCATTGGCGTCGTTCACCCCACCCAAAAGCGACACAATGAAGGCATACATAGCACTTTGCGAAGCCGTCAAGAGTCGAACAAATTCGGGCGTTGGGCCGCTTGCATCGGCTTTAGTTTCTTCCATGATCTATCTCACTCACTTTCAGCGGAGGCGCACCGATTATGACGAAACATCCGCAACAACTTCAAGATAAGCGAAAATCAGTCGTCGACAAGTCGCCACTCTCCGACGCCTGCGCCCTCTTGCTTTCAATTCATAAGCACTCCGATGTCGTTGAAACGAGTCCGTCATAAAAGGGGTTGAAGTGGCAAATACCTAAGGGCAAGCCTGTCGCTTCCCCTGCCCTCCCATGAATCATCTCCTCCGCCCGACACTTCCGCGTCGTCCCACGGGACGTCACGTAGGGTTACTCGCCTGTCTGGTCGTCTCGACTGCTCTGACGCCAGCCCATTCGGTGCCCAGTGTTGTCCATGACCCGGATGCCCAATTTAAACTAAAGAACGCCCACGGAATGGAGGTACGTCTGGCTTCCTACGGTGCACGGATTACCTCGATCAAAGTGCCAGACCGCAACGGCGCCATGGAAGACGTCGTGCTAGGATTCGACACCGTCGAACCCTATCGGTCATCCGTCAAGAAGCCTTACCTCGGGGCGACCCTCGGCCGATATGCTGGGCGCATTGCCGATGGGCGGTTCACCCTGGACGGCATCGAACATGTGCTCGCGCAGAACAGTGCTCCAAATCACAACCATGGCGGCGTCACCGGATTCGACAAGGTCGTGTGGGAGGCGAAGCAACTCCGGAACGGCGTTCAATTCGATTACACCTCTCCGGATAAAGAAGAGGGATACCCCGGAACGCTCAAGGCCCGGGTGACCTACACGCTGACCGATGCCAACGAGCTCATCATCGATTACCGAGCTGCGACCGACCGTGCAACGCCGGTCAACTTATCCAATCACACCTATTTCAATCTGGCGGGCGAAGGCTCGGCCACCGTGCTTGATCATGAACTCATGATTGATGCGGAGGAGATGCTTTCGATCGGTAAAACTTCTATCCCCACCGGGAAGATCGCATCGGTCGCGGGCACGCCGTTCGACTTTCGTCACCCCAAGCCGGTCGGGCGGGATATTAATCAGCCGAACGAGCAACTGGCCAATGGTAGCGGGTATGACCACACTTTTATTCTGAACCCGAAAAAGGAGGTCAAGAAGCCTGCCGCGGTCCTTTATGAAAAAACCAGCGGTCGAAAGCTGCAGGTTTTCACCGATCAGCCGGGACTTCAGCTCTACACTGCGAATTTCCTTGATGGATCGCTCAAAGGCAAATCGGGCAAGCCCTATCTGAAGCGCAGTTCACTCTGCCTGGAAACCCAGCATTTCCCCGACAGCCCGAATCAACCGCGGTTTCCCAACACCATTCTCCGTCCAGGTAAAACTTACCAGACCCAGACGATCTACCAATTCAGCGTAAGCAATTCCGCCGGGGAATGATCCACAGTGCACATACTCCCTGCGCAGCTGGGCCAGCCGTTCGTTAAAAGTCCTCCATGAAAAATCTTCACCTCAGTGTCGCCGTTCTCGCTTCCATGCTGGCACACTTTACCCACGCGGAATCGAAACCTGTATCTTTTGCCTACATCCTGCAGGCCGATTCCTTCGCTAAAACAAAACCTGAGGCGGTTGCAAAACTCAAGGAGAGCGGACGCGATTGGATCGTGCTCGACGCGGCCTTCGCTGGCAACACGCCGTGGGAGCAAGCAGACCTCGACGCAATCCGCAGCGGCAAAGCGGGGCGAAAAGTGGTCGCCTACCTTTCCATCGGCGAGGCTGAGGACTACCGTCCCTATTGGAAATCCGAGTGGGGCGGCAACGGGAATCGGACTGCCTCAGCACCGGCCTGGCTGGGGATCGAAAATCCGGAGTGGAAAGGAAATTATCAGGTCAAATATTGGAACGTCGATTGGCAAAGGCTAATGCTACCCATAATTGACGACGTCATGGCGCGCGGTTTCGACGGCGTATATCTGGACATCGTAGATGGCTTCGAGACATACGAACAAGGAGCCGATGGTTACCTGGACGACCGCATGAACCCGGAGACCAAGCAGACCTATCGCCGCGACATGGTGGACTGGGTGAAAACGATCGCTGCTCGCGCCCGCGCAAAAGATCCCGCTGCACTCGTCATCCCGCAAAACGGTTCCCAACTTGCCGCAGACAAAGACTTCGTCGAGGTCATCAGCGCCCAAGGCATCGAGGATCTGTTCACCAACGGAAAAAAGCTCCAGCCCAAGTCGCACAGGGATGAAATCCTCAGCCATTTGAATTTATTGGCTTCGGCAAAGAAACCCGTGCTGCTCATCGAGTATCCAAAGACGCCGGAGCGACAGGCGCTATCCAAGAAATTGGCCAAGGAGAACGGCCTCGTTTGGCTCGTGACGGATCGTCAGCTCAAGACGCTTGGTGAATCGGGTAAATAGCCTTTGCGATGGTTTCCTTTATGCTCGAGCGTCTCATTTAGGGCCGGGGCGGATTTTCTCATCTCCGCCTTTTGTTTTGAGGGAGAATCGGAACTCCCAAAATTTACTCAAATAATTCGAAGCTAAAACTTCAGTTTCCTCTTTTCCTTTCCAAAACAGTTTTCGCTTCCAACTCAAGCAACGATCGACCTACTAAGCTGTCCTGAGTCGGCTTGAGCAGACGCTTGGCTTCCGCAAGAGCTGATTTCGCTATAGCCACCTGTCCATCAGCCAACGCTGCTTCAACAAAAGGTGCCACTAATCCGTAATAAAGATTCCCTCCCGCTTGGCCCTTGAAATCCCGTAACGCCTTTCGATAAGCGGCTTCTGCCTCGCTCCATTTGCCTGCCGCAATTTTCTCGCCCATATCGCCCGCCGCACTCCCAATGCCCAAATCAAACCTCCGCGTACGGTTCTGAACAAGAATCTCCTGTGTAAGGCTCTTCACCTGAAGGGCATCCCCTCCTTCCTTAGCTAACTCCAGTAACTTATTTTGTCCCCTAACTTTGAGATCTGGATAGTTTGAAAAACGGCTGGTGTACGCACTCCAGAACTCTTGCTGAACCTGAAGCGAGGCATGGCTATCCGCAAGAATCTCTGCCTGTAAGCTCCATGCAGGGAGAAACTCAGGTTGCACCTTTCGTGCCGCATCCAACCAACGCTTTGCTTCAGGGCGCCCTAAGGTACGGGCAAAGTCAGTCAGCAAGATAGCTTGCTGATACCCATCTGATCGTTCCCTTCCTTTAGCCAAAAAGACAAGTTCAGTATCAGAAATAGGTTTCCAAGTTTGCGGGTCCATCGCATTTCCCACTGGATAGTTTTGCGATTCATATCGCCCGCAGTCGGTTTCCCAATGCCCTGGTGAATCCATGTAGCCAAACCAAGCATGGCCTCCATCGTCCCCCTGTCCCGAAAAATAGAGGGTTGGCAGTCCTTTGGCCTTACCGGTATTCGATGCAAAGTAAGCCTGATCCACACAAATTCCGCCTTTGGAACGAATTTCAGCAAAAGTGTAGGCTGAATAAGGCCACACAAGCTGATTCGCTTTAAACCGGGGAATGTCGTAGCGAATACTGCTAAAGACTTTACTAAACCCGCTTCGACTAGCCGTGACATTTTTCCGTGCCCACTCCATTTCAGATTCCACCAAAGGATGATCGATAATAAATTTTAACTCGCTCACCCTAAAATCGCGAAGATCGGTTGCATAGCGCCGCCCTCGCTGCAGTTCAGCCATACTTTGCAGTCGCTGAACTGGATCGACCACCTCCCTGGGCACTGCCGAGGAAGTTACCTGCCGATGAGGCCATCTTTTTGGGAAAGGCTGATCCAATACGAGAGACAACGCTACGGCCAAACGGGGCAGCTCTTGTACCGCTTCAGGAGCTTTAGCCTGCATGTTCAAAAGAATCCTTAAGGCATTTGTTACATTATCTTCCGAAGTAAGGTTTTCCAGAAAGGCGCGGCGCAGTTCGATATTTTCCCCGAGGGCCCGAAAGTCAGCATTATCCTTCTCAGAGGATTCCGGACTCCACAGACCGAGCCACTGCCATAAGCGGAACTCACTCGCCTCAGGATTCTCAGGCTTGAAGTCATTCTCACGGGTTGTTTTTAACTGCGCGATCAACCGTTCTCCGAGTTCGCTTCGAGCCAGCTCCCATCGGGCGGGTTCAGGATGCGCTTCCCACCAACTTATTTCCGACCACCCTTCCATTGCCACCAGCCCCATTATAACCCCAGTGAAAAAGAGTATCTTAATCATGAGCCTTTAGCCGATAGGTACCGTACTCCTCTTCCGCTTGTGAAAGGAACTGAGTTCCTTGTAGCCCACCTCCCGAACCAGAGTGATTGCCCGATCAAACTCATAACCCACCTCCTGAGGGGCGTGGGAATCAGAGGAAATTAAAATTGGAATCTTTCGTCGGAACGCCTCTTCCAGGAATACCTTGGAGGGATAAATTTCCATCACCTCTTTCCGGAGACCCGCGGTGCTCACCTCCATAGCGATTCCCGCCGCCTCAATCGCATCGAGAGTCTCTTTGTAGTAAATGCGGAGATCTCCTTTGGGGCGATGACCGAATTTCTTCACTAAATCGGGGTGAGCCATGAAATCAAAAAGGCCGCTTTGCGCCGCTTGAGTCATCGCTTTGAAGTATTTCGTCCAGACTTCTTCGACGGGTTGATCCTTCCACCGCGCTAATTTCAAAGGATTATCTACATCCCAATCAGGCGTGATGTAGTGGACCGCTCCGATAAAATAGTCGAACTGGGCCTTTGTCGCTAATTCTCGGATCCACCCCTCTTTTCCAGGAATAAAGTCACACTCCAGACCTAATCGGATCGGAAGTTGGGGAAACTCTAGACACGCCTCCTCGACAAGATGGAGGTACTCAGGAAAGTCAGATAAATCCATTCGCCAATCATCAAACTTGGCGGGCATCGGGTTGTGATCAGAAAAACCGATTTCTTTCAGACCCTTTCGGACTGCCTCGGCTGCATATTCGCGCGGATGCCCTATGGCATGCCCACAAAGAGGCGTGTGCATGTGATAGTCGAAACGCATTCCTAAACTTTACCTATCCCAAGGCCCTTTTCCAAGGGCATAGGGGAGCGTTGCCCAGTGCCCTACTTTTCGGCATCATCCAGATATGGCATCCCTACCTTATCTTCATCTTTCCCCAGCCCGCCTCCGAACAACCCTAACCCGTTTCCGCAGTCTACGCGCTCTCGTTGTAGGCGACCTCATGCTAGACGAGTTTATTTACGGTCGCGTCTCAAGAATTTCTCCCGAAGCGCCCGTACCTGTGGTCCATGTCGAACGCGAACAGTCCTACCCAGGTGGCGCAGCAAATGTCGCACGAAATCTAGCTGCTCTAGGAATTCATGCCGAATTAAGCGGCGGCATCGGCCAAGACGCCTCAGGTCAACACCTCCTGACTCTTCTCCGCCATACCAAGATTGGAACTTCAGGCGTCTGTCGCTCTACCAAGTTCCCCACCATTCGGAAAACCAGAATTCTGGCTCGTCACCAGCAAGTCGTGCGGGTGGATCGGGAGGAACCCAGCAATCTATCTCCAAAAGAGAGAGGTGCCGTCCTCAAAAAAGCCTTACAGGTTCTCCCCCGCTGCCATGCCCTTATCCTGGAAGATTACGGCAAAGGCCTCTTCGATCAGGCATTCGTCGACTCTCTCCTTGAAGCTGCCCGCAAACACAAGATTCCGTCCGCCGTCGATCCCAACGTCCACAACCCCCTTGATTGGCATGGAGCTACTTTAGTGAAACCAAACCGAGCAGAGGCTTTTGCAGCTTTAGGGCAACCCGACTCCTCCAATCCCAAAGATTGGATCGCAGTAGGCGAAGAGCTCCTCATCCGCTGGAACTGCCAAAATCTTCTTCTGACACTTGGTGAAAATGGGATGATTCTTTTTCGGCATAATGAAAAACCTTATTCTATCCCTAGCCGAGCTCGCGAGGTCTACGACGTATCAGGTGCAGGCGACACTGTAATCTCGGTCTTAGCCGCGGGACTGGCCGCAGGCTTGAGCGGGCAGGTTTCCGCCGAGCTAGCCAACTTGGCCGCGGGGATTGTTGTTGGGAAACTCGGTACCGCCACGGTCACGCCAGAAGAAATTATGGAAGTAGCCCGGAACCATGGCTAAGGCAGCCGTCTTCCTCGACCGCGACGATACGCTCATCGAGAACGTTCCCTACCTCGGCGACCC
>Ga0209597_1002746_pt1 | contig 11090 bp, 6 predicted proteins | sample M_140625_MF_Meta_FD_187316 | JGI IMG/M metagenome (GOLD analysis project Ga0209597, IMG submission 187316) | Freshwater microbial communities from Lake Montjoie, Canada to study carbon cycling - M_140625_MF_MetaG (SPAdes) (version 2) | ecosystem: Environmental > Aquatic > Freshwater > Lake...
GTGGATCTGGTGTAATTATTTCAGATGATGGATATATCGTTTCGAATAACCACGTTGTTGAAGGTGCAACCAAAATTGAAATTGTATTAAACGATAAAAGAACCTATTTGGCTGAATTGATAGGTACAGATAAAAATACCGATTTGGCGTTGTTGCGTATTGCAGAAAGCAATTTGCCTTTCTTGAAATTAGGCAATAGCGACGATGTAAAAGTAGGACAATGGGTTGTTGCAGTTGGTAATCCATTCAATTTAACAAGTACCGTTACTCTAGGTATTGTGAGTGCCATGGGCAGAAATATAGATTTGTTGCGTTCAAAAGGCAATAAATATGCCATTGAAAACTTCATCCAAACCGATGCTGCCATAAACCCTGGGAACAGTGGTGGCGCTTTGGTAAGTGTTGCCGGAGAATTAATTGGTATAAACACAGCAATTGCCTCTGAAACCGGTTCTTATGCAGGTTATGGCTTTGCAATTCCTGTAAACTTGGTAAAAAAGGTAATCAATGATCTTAAGAATTATGGCAAGGTTCAACGTGCATTATTGGGCGTATCTATCCAAGAAATTACCCAAAATTTGGTTGATGAAAAAGGATTGACCGATTTGAAAGGTGTTTATGTGGCTGAAGTTGTAGAAAAAAGTGCAGCAGACAAAGCAGGTATAGAAAAAGGCGATGTGATTTTGAAAATTGATGGCGACGAAGTAAACAGTTCAAGTCGTTTGCAAGAAAAAGTAGGGAAATACAAACCAGGCGATATAGTAAAAATCACCATCCGCAGAAAAGGATCAACAAAGGAAATTCAAGCTACTTTATTGGGTGAAAATGGAACAGCAAAATTAGAGACTGCCGAAAAGTCATCTGGCTCAGAATACTTGGGAATGAAGTTGGAAAATACCACCCGTGAAGAAAGAGCGAAAATGGACATCAAAGCAGGAGTGAAAGTATCGGGTTTAGCGTCTGGGGTATTTAAAACCTCAGGAATTCCTGAAGGGTTTGTCATTACAACGATTAACAACGAGCCTGTTTATTCAGCGCAAGGTGCTGTTTCGGTCTTGAAATCTCTAAAGGGCAGCATTGTTGTTGAAGGAAAAACCGCAAGCGGTCAAGAAAAAATTATTGCAGTAAAACTGCCAAAGGCTGAAAATTAAATCAGTATATTGATAACAAAAACGGCTACCCAAGGGTAGCCGTTTTTGTTTATAGCAGTTAAAAGAATTATTTCTTTTATTAATCTTCTTGAATATTTGGGTTGAAATTATTTGACCAATTTCCGTTTCCATTTCCTTTTCCTTTATTAGAGGTAAACGGATCAGGCATAACCGCTGAGTTATTGTAAAAATTGTCGTCGTCATTTAATTTCGATGGAATTGTAGCCGTGTAAGTTGCTGGTGCACTTCCACCGAATTCTGGTTTGCTGTTTAATGCAGATCTTTCATAAGGTGATAAATCAACAAATTTCGAATATTCACCAATGAATTTTGTAAAGGCAGAACCCACAGAACCGTGACGGTTTTTGGCTATAATCACTTCCGTTAATCCTTTGATACCATGATCTGGTTGCTGGTTCTCTTTATTTCCCTCCGAAGTATCTAAACCCATATTTGCATAATATTCATCTCTGTAAAGGAACATCACCATATCGGCATCTTGCTCAATAGAACCAGATTCACGTAAATCTGAAAGCTGTGGACGTTTGTTTGCACGTTTTTCAACTTCACGACTTAACTGCGCCAATGCAATCACCGGAATGCTCAATTCTTTTGCTAAACCTTTTAATGAACGAGAAATAAATGCAATTTCTTGTTCACGGTTTCCGCCACCACCTTTGGTTTCATGTCTTAACAATTGCAAATAATCCACGATTACCAAATCAAGCCCTTGTTGAGAATGCACCCTTCTGCATTTCGCATTCAAATCAAAAATACTCAATTGAGGGGTGTCATCAATAAATATCTTAGATGAACCCAATGCAGCTGTTTTGGTATGCAAACGTTGCCATTCTTCTTCGGTTAGATCACTTTTCTTGATTTTATCGCCGGGAACTTCAGATTCCCCACTAATCAAACGATTTACCAATTGCACATCGGCCATCTCTAATGAAAAAATCATGACACTCTTTTTGTGGTCAATGGCAGCATTACGCAATAAGCTTAATGCAAATGCAGTTTTACCCATTGCAGGACGTGCTGCCAAAATTACCAAATCTGAAGGCTGCCAACCACCGTTAATTCTATCAATATCAGAAAATCCTGAAGCAACACCCGTAATACCATCGTTATCGGCCGACATACGGTCTTCAATTTCCTTCAATGAGCTATTGATCAAAACGCTAATCTCTTGGAAATTTCGTTTTAACCCAGCATTTTTAATTTCATACAATTTTGCTTCTGATTGGTCAAGCAATTCAAATGCATCATTTGAATCGTCGTAGGCATCATAAGCCACTTCTCCAGCAACAGATATCAATTCACGTTGAATGAATTTCTGTGTGAGGATACGTGCGTGGAATTCAATATTTGCGGCACTAGAAACCCTATTGGTGAGTTGGGCCAAATAAAATGGACCACCTATAAATTCTAATCGTCCTGCATTTCTCAGCGCATTCGAAACCGTTAATAAATCTATGGCAGAATCAGCCGATAGATACATATCGCGAATAACCTTGAAAATTTCTTGATTTGCAGGTTGGTAAAAATGTTTCTCAGTTAAAATATCAATGACTTGGTGCACTTTTTCTCTTTCAAGCATCATGGCTCCCAAAACAGCTTCCTCAAGCTCTTTTGAATTTGGAGGGACACGACCTAGTACGTCACCAAAAAGTTCTTTGACAATTTTTGACTTCTTTGCTTTTTTATCTTGGAGTTGATTTTCCATGGACTTTCAAAGTAACAAAAAAAAGTGAATCGCTCGGCATAAACATATGCAAAATAATTGTGCACATTTTCAATTGGTGAGAAAATGTATTTTTTTGTTTTTTTTGACAATTTTGGTAAACAGTAGTCAGTTTGTCATAAAATAATTGTAGAATTGAATTTGGTACAATTAATGCAAATTCTAACAAAAGATACACATTGTGCGGATGTTCGTTTAATGGGGTATCATTTAAAAAATACTATTATATATTTGACAATCTTTTTATGGAAGCAAAATTTTCACCTAGAGTTAAAGAAGTAATTCAATACAGTAGAGAAGAGGCCATTCGTTTGGGCCACGATTATATTGGTTGTGAACACTTATTATTAGGAATTATTAGAGAGGGAGAAGGCAAGGCCTATCAAACAATCAAATTATTGGATATAGATTCGCTTCGACTAAAGAAAAGCGTTGAGGATGCAATTCGTGGAACAGCCACAAAAACAACAAATTTGGGAAATATCCCACTGACCAAACAGGCTGAAAAAGCACTGAAAATCACGTATTTGGAAGCCAAAATTTTCAAAACTGATTTAATTGGTACAGAACATCTTTTGTTGTCGATTTTGAGGGACGAAGACAATATTGCATCTAAAGTTTTAGGCCAATACGGTGTTACTTACGATTTGTTTAAATTAACCCTTGAAGAAGGCATAGATCAAACAAAAGCCGAATTGCCAAGCGAGGAAGGTGAAACGCCTGAAGATTATTATCGCGAAGAACAAAAGGCGCAACAAACTGCCAAATCTAAAGTGAAATCTAAAACTCCAGTTTTAGATAACTTTGGTAGAGATTTAACAAAAGCCGCTGAAGATGGCAAATTAGATCCTATTGTTGGCCGTGAAAAAGAAATAGAACGCGTGAGTCAAATTCTTTCACGTCGTAAAAAGAATAATCCTGTTTTAATTGGTGAACCAGGCGTAGGTAAAACAGCCATCGCAGAAGGATTGGCGTTGCGTATTATCCAAAGAAAGGTAAGTCGCGTTCTTTTTAATAAGCGTGTTGTGAGTCTTGATTTGGCAAGTATGGTTGCTGGTACCAAATACCGTGGTCAGTTCGAAGAGCGTATGAAAGCGCTTATGATGGAACTTGAAAAAGCGGAAGATGTAATTCTATTCATTGATGAAATTCACACCATCGTTGGTGCGGGTGGTGCATCTGGTTCATTAGATGCAAGTAATATGTTTAAACCGGCTTTGGCCCGTGGCGAAATACAATGTATTGGCGCTACAACCTTAGACGAATATAGACAGTATATTGAAAAAGATGGAGCCCTAGAACGCCGTTTCCAAATGGTGGTAATAGAACCAGCTTCGCCTGCTGAAACAGTTGAAATTTTACATAATATTTGCGACAAATACGAAGAGCATCATGGTGTTAAATACACCGACGAAGCCATCAAAGCTTGCGTTGATTTGAGTGTGCGTTACATGAGCGATAGGCATTTGCCAGACAAGGCCATCGATATTTTAGATGAAGCTGGAGCAAGAGTGCATATCACAAATATTCATGTGCCAATTGAAATTTTAGATTTAGAATCTAAAATTGAAGAAATTAAAATTGAGAAAAATAGGGTTGTAAAAAGTCAAAATTTTGAAGAAGCAGCCAAATTAAGAGATACGGAAAAGCGTTTGTTGGAAGATTTGGAAATTGCAAAAGCGAAGTGGGAAAGCCAAACCAAAGAAAATAAATATGCCGTAACTGAAGATGATATTGCTGCCGTTATTTCTATGATTACTGGAATTCCAGTGAAAAGAATGGCAGAAGATGAAAGCAAACGTCTGTTGCATATGGCCGATACAATTCAAAAACGTGTTATTGGTCAGGAAAAAGCGGTTGCCAAACTTGCAAAAACTATTCAAAGAACCCGTGCCGGATTTAAAGAACCAAACAGACCAATTGGCTCGTTCATTTTCTTAGGTCCTACCGGTGTGGGTAAAACAGAATTGGCAAAAGCCCTTTCAGAATTCCTATTCGATTCAGACGATGCCCTAATTCGTGTTGACATGAGCGAATTCATGGAGAAGTTCGCCGTGAGTCGCTTGGTTGGAGCGCCTCCAGGATACGTTGGATACGAAGAGGGTGGAATGCTTACTGAAAAAGTGCGCCGCAAGCCTTACAGCGTTATCCTTTTTGATGAAGTTGAAAAAGCCCATCCAGATGTGTTCAATTTATTGTTGCAAGCACTTGATGAGGGACAAATGACAGATTCTGCCGGAAGAAAAATTGACTTCAGGAATACCGTCATCATCATGACATCCAATATTGGGTCTAGACAATTAAAAGAGTTTGGAACAGGCGTTGGATTCGGTACCAATACCAAAGTTGTAGATAAAGAAAAAGATTCGAAACAGGTTATTGAAGCACAATTGAGAAAATTCTTCTCTCCTGAATTTTTGAATAGAATTGATGATGTGATCGTGTTTAATTCACTTGATAAAGAAAATATCATCAAGATTTTGGATGTGAGAATGGCAAAAATGTTGAACCGAATCAAAGATTTGGGTTACCATGTTACCTTGTCTGATGCTGCGAAAGAGTTTCTTGCCGAAAAAGGATTCGATCCAGATTTTGGAGCAAGACCATTGCAACGTGCACTTCAGAAATACCTTGAAGAACCATTGGCTGAAAAAGTCTTGGACGGTTCTTTGAAGGAAGGTGATGAATTGAAAGTTGATTACGTGAAAGATGCCGAGGAATTGGCAATTGGCGTAGCAAAAGCAATGAAATTACCTAAACCAAAGAAAGAAATTAAAGAATAATTCGTCGGATTCCGACAAATCTATTGCGATAATAGGGGGCACTTAGTTGATCAAAACGAATGCCTCCTCTGTTCGCAGAATGAATAAAGTAGATATTCTCTTTGCTCACTTCTGTAACAATTCCAACGTGGCCAATCCGTGAACCATTTCTGGATCCCTTAAAACAAATTACATCGCCGGGCCTGCAATCTTCTGTTTTTACAGCCAATCCATAGTGGTTGTATTCATGTGAACTAGCCGGGGTCGTAATTCCCAATACAGAGGTATAGCAATGCCTAACAAACCCACTGCAATCAAATCCACCTGGAGTTTTCCCACCACTTCTGTAAGGCGTTTCTAAGTGTACATAAGCTTCTTTTAAAAGCGCATTCACCTCAGCAACAGATTCGGCACTTGGGCCAGCCATAGGAACTATGGTGTCTTGTATAGGAACTATGGTGTCTTGAGCTTGGATGTTTTTACACAGCAATAAACATAAAATGGCAACAAATTTGAATTTTACTTGAACCATTTTTGAAATGCTTTGTAACGTTCAGTATAAGTTTTTCCATTTTTCCCTCCCAATTCTTGCCATCTTTTTTTCATATTGGCAATACGGTTATTGGGATTAGGGTGCGTGCTTAAAAATTCAGGAACGCTGCCAGAATTTCCTTGTTTTTCGATTTTTTCAAAAAATCCTGCAGCACCAACGGCATTGTAACTTGTTTTATATAGCCATTCAACACTGCACATATCCGCTTCAGTTTCGGCATCACGACCGTATTTCAATTGGGTCAATCCTTTTCCAATATTCGCAAGTTGATTGGTACTATCACCGAAGGCAATTTTTAAAATAATATCAATTCCAAATTCTCTTGTCATTGCATCGGTTGAATGTCTCTTCTCAGCATGGGCCATTTCATGTCCCATAACACCAGCCAATTGATCTTCGCTTTCTAAGTATTTAATTAAACCGGTGTAAACGTAAATAAAACCACCGGGGGTGCAAAACGCGTTTTGAGTGGTATCGTCTTTGATGATTCTCAAACGCCAAGTAAAGTCTTTGGCGTGGATCAAGCTTTGCGTATTTAAAATGCTATCTCGAAGTCCATACAAATATTTATATGCTTCAACATTTTTAGCAGAATCTAATATTATTTTGCTGTTTTCTTGGTCAAAGTTTTGTGACACTTGGTAACCTAAATTTACATCTTGAGAAATAGGAAAGATGTTTGCATGTTTTATCCAATTTCCGCATCCCCCCAAACAAAATACCAAAATAACCGTGATTGTAAATCTAAATTTCATTGCCCATTACAAGCAAAAACTGTTCCAATTACAGTGTTTTTATGGTTTTTAATAATTAAAATGGGTAACCGATACCAATGGCAATTGCAGTTTGATTCAATAGAAAATTCGAGAAATTATTGCTAAAATTTTGAGCCAATACCCATCGTTCAACAGCTGGTTTACTTGGATCGCGCAATGGAATTCCCCAGTCTATCCTGAACAAAAACATACTCAAATCGAAACGCATTCCAATACCTGTATTCAATGCAATTTCACTCACAAAACTCTCTTTTCGCAAGATTCCGTAATCGGGATTTGCAACCGACAATTTATTTAGGTTCCAAATATTTCCAGCATCGAAGAAAATAGCTCCCTCAATGAATTTTTTAATCAATGTAAATCGATACTCAAAATTCGCCTCAAGAATCAATTCTCCAGATTTATCAATCAGAGATTGAGATCCTTGTGGCGTATTACCAGGTCCTAAACGGCGAGGTTGCCATGCCCTGAGGCTATTACTTCCCCCAATGAAATAACGTTTGTCGTATGGCACAATGGTGCTGTTTCCATAAGGCAATGCCCATCCGGCATTTACGCGGAAAGCCATGCTGTTTAAAACGTCTATGTTGTGCTTAATTCTAAATTCAACTTCCATTTTGGCATATTGAAAATAGTTCACGCCAAAGATTTTATAACTGCTATCGGCTCTGAAATTCTTCTCAGTAAGTTGTCGAATCCAACGATGTAAATTACCACTAGTTTCAAAGCCCAACCGCATAAACAATGAATTTTGACCTGGTTTGCTTTGATTGTTGGTGTAAACCAATCCCAATTTTGCAGCAGTAATAATTTGGTCAGTGAAAACCCTTCTTACAAAATCTTGATCCAACTTAGGCAATAACGGTAAAAAATTATTGCTAATCATATTTCTGTTAAAACTGATTTCAACAGGCGTATAATACCAACTTATTTTTGATTTTATAAACTGCAGTGAAACTGATGCTGGCAATGAACTTCGGGTGAAATTGGGATTGCTTTCATATTGATAACTTAGAGAAAATACCGTATTCTTTTTTTCATATTTTCTTGTTGCATCTAACTTATCAAAAAACTTAAAATTAGGCAGGGTTAAACTCGCTACCAAACCCTGTTGCAAACCCGTATAAAAATTGCCAAATTCACCCCGTTTGTAAATGGCTTCAAAAGAGGTGATGCTACTCAGTTTAAATAATTCGCCGTTTCCATTAAGGTTCTTATTTACAAACGACAATATTCCAGCCAAACCAAAACTTCGTTGGCTGCTGGTTTGAAAGTTTAATCCAGAACTTCCCTGTGGTGAATAAAGCATTTGTGGCTCAATTACATAACTCATTCTTGGGCTCGTTTTTAGATTGATTGTTAGCTTAATTTGAGCCGTTTTATCGTCAATGTCTTGTTTGAAATCTACCACAGAAAATAATCCCAAATCAATCAAAGCCCTATAGGTTTTTGTGAGTTGTGTTTGGCTGAAAATTTGACCTGAATCAATTAATATCAGTTTGTTTAGAATCTTATAATCTAAGGGGTAATGGTTTAGATTAATTTTGATTCCTTTGCTATAAACAGTTGTAGGGTAATTATTTGTGCTGTATTCTGCGCTTGTATTTACATTTACCAAAATACTTCCAAAAGAGTATTTCTTGTGTTTTTGACCACTCGGCAAATTATCTAACATTACAAATACTGCCGCTTCTTTTTTGTCGTTCAGGGTGTCAATTTCGTAACGGATAAATTCTTTGCTAATGGAATAATAGCCTACATCTCTAAATTTATTTGAAATTTCATCCTCGGCTTCATTCAAATTGTTTAAGCTACAAGGCCACCACAATCTAAATTTATCAGACATGCTTACAAAAGAGTCGAGGTAATGTTCGTTGGTGCTATCGGCCGATTTCTTATACAATGAGTTAATTCTGTAAGCCACACCAGGTTTTGCATGGTAGGTAACCTTTGCTTTTCTATTGCTCAGTTTTACGGTATAATTTACCTGAGCATCGAAATATCCTAAGTTAAACAAATAGTTTTTTATATTTTCGGCAGAAACGCTTGCCAATTGATCATCGAATAATACAGGTGGTTCACCTAAATCGTTTCTTAGTTTTCTTCTCCATGCAACAGAATCACTCAATTCCGGATGTTTTTCATCGGTACCAATGGCATAAAGCCATAAAAATATTGGAAACTTATTAAATAAAACACGCTTGTTGTTTCTATGTAAAATTTGAGCAGTTAAATCACCTAAATTCTTAGGTTGCCCCTTGAAATTTTCAATTGAAACGGTATTTTTCTTTAGCAGATGTCGGTTTTGAGGGATGGTTTTCTTTACCCCACATGCAAAAAATACCACCGAAAGAAACAACCATGCGAACAGATTGCTTTTAAAAGGTAGATATTTGCGGTAATTAAAATATGACATCTCAAGCTGAACTCAAACAATATGCTTCATTGCGCATGCCTAAGTTTAGGCAAAAATATGGCCAATTCATTGTAGAAGGGCGAAAAGCGGTCTATGAAGTATTCCACAGTCACTTTAAAGTAGACAAAATATTGTGCACTCGGTGGTATTTTGATAAGTTTAATCCCGAGCTTCCTTGCGATGTAATTTCAGATGAAGATAGCAATCGACTATCGCAATTTGATACCCCTCCCGGAATTATGGCAATTGTTCATATCCCTCAAACTCCTGTGTGGGATAGCAATCAGCAACTTACATTGGCGTTAGATGGTATTTCTGATCCTGGAAATATGGGTACAATTATTCGTCTTGCAGATTGGTATGGAATCAAACAAATATTGCTTTCAAACGATTGTGTTGATGTGTACAATAATAAGTGCATAGCGGCAAGTATGGGTTCTTTCATTCGAATTGATTGTATTTATGGTGAATTGCATGAAATGATTGCTGATAAATTCGTTTTGGGCGCTTATTTGAAAGGAAATTCTCTCTACGAAACCAAACTTGAGCAACCAACTGTGTTGCTTATTGGTAGCGAATCGCATGGAATCAGAGAGCATCTCGCACCATTGGTTACACACCCAATTACCATTCCGAGAATTGGCGAAGCCGAATCTTTGAATGCCGGTGTTGCAACTGCAATTATGGTGGATCGATTGATGGTGAAATAATCCACTACCATTCATTAAAATTTTATATTTTTGTAAGTAATAGAAATTGAATGGCAGCGCAAGAAAATCATATCATGCAAAAATTATCCGAATTCATTCGGAAATACTATTTGCAAAAATTGATTTTTGGCAGTCTTGCTACCTTGCTCCAATTAACCGTCATTTTTTATGTAATCAATTACACCGAATATTACTTTTGGTTAGACAAAACGCCAAGGGCATTGATATTTATGGGTTGGTGGGCAGCGTTCGCCGCTTTGGTTTATGCCCAAACGATTAGACCATTAATCAAATACTTGGGATTTGGAAAAAGGTTAACCAACGAAGATGCTGCAAAGATTATCGGCGAACATTTTGTAGAAATTCAAGATCAACTTTTGAACTTGTTGCAACTGCAAGAAATGAGTTCTTTCGAGAATAATCCATTGCTCATTAAAGGGATAGAACAAAAAACTGCTAAACTCATGCCATTTTCTTTTTCATTGGCGTTGAATTGGCAGAAGTTTAAAAAACAAACTATGCGTTTTGGGGCATTGATTTTGGTTTTGTTTGTTTGGGGGATTTACGAAGCGCCGAAAATGTCGGCAGCCAGCTATCGCTGGTGGAACTTTACCCAGAAGTTTGTAAAAAAAGCACCCTTTAATTTTGTATTACTCAACAATCAATTGAGTATTGCCGAAAATGAGTCCCTCGAAATCAAATTAAAACTTACAGGCAATCAAATACCTACATCTGCGAAGCTGATTTTGGGCGACCAAAATATCATCATGAAATATGATGGCAACAATGTATATTCTTACCTGCTTTCAGATATTAAAAATTCAGAGAATTTTTCATTTGAATGCGGTGGATTTGAAAGTGTGGATTATCAGATTCAAGTGAATAAACTGCCAAAATGGAAGAATGTTTCGCTGAATGTTGATTACCCAGTTTATACCCAATTGCCAACAGAATCTTTAAGTGCTTATGATGTAGTTA
>Ga0209597_1002747_pt1 | contig 11086 bp, 13 predicted proteins | sample M_140625_MF_Meta_FD_187316 | JGI IMG/M metagenome (GOLD analysis project Ga0209597, IMG submission 187316) | Freshwater microbial communities from Lake Montjoie, Canada to study carbon cycling - M_140625_MF_MetaG (SPAdes) (version 2) | ecosystem: Environmental > Aquatic > Freshwater > Lake...
CGCGCGCCCGCGCGCGCGCGCCTGCGCGTCAGTCGCACACACCTGCGCGCCCTTCCCAACTCTCAGGCTGAGCGGCGGGCTAGGGAGCCGTGGCCAGAGCGGAGAAGTTGAAGCCCTTGAACGCCGCCGTACGCACAGCTACCTGCTGCCTCGCGTCGCCGGCTGGGCCTGCGCGTACCGCGCTACCGTCCCGGCTGCACCTGCTCAGCTCTGCAGCTTCGCTTGTAGACGCGTGCGCAGGGCAAGGGATGGCTGAAGCGGCGGAGAGGTGAGCGCCCGGCCTCGCGGTGCTTCCCGTTTTCAACTACAGCAGGCGCTGACGCTGACGCTATCTCAGCGAGGAAGTGCCTCCTGAGAGTGAGCCTGCTGTGGGCGTTGACGAATACAAGCGTGACGCCGATGCCTTCCGAGAGGGAAACAGGCGCCTCGCCTCTGGCGCACAGCAGTACAGAGGAGCGCAAGGCCACATACAGTTCTTTCTTTTTGCGGAGAGCAACGTTGGTGACTCGCGCTTGTCTCACGGTGCGTGAGCCAGAGAGCGGCGTGCGACCGTGGACGCCTCACACACTCTCTCTCTCTCTCTCCGTACAGGCGGGTATCATTTTCCACAGCGTATCAACCCTGAGTTGAAAGCCTTGGCGGTGCTTGTTCACTTATCTGGTGTTCAGCTCAGCGCGGGCCGAAGCGCCGTCGTGTTTGATGCCCTTGAGCACTATTTGTCTCCTGGCCAACCAGGCGCGAACCATGCCGAACTGGAGATGTTGCGGAGCGTTGTTCGGTCCGGGACGCGACGCGACCGAGAGGTTCAAGGTGCTGAAGCCGCTGCAGTGGCTGCGGCAGGAGCTGCTCCAGCTACGCGCCAAGCGCCTGCTTCTGCCCAGCCCGCCCCGCAGGCTGGGGCGGGCGCGGGCGCCGCTGGAGCGCTCGGGCCAAACCCACCTGCACTGCATGCGGTGCTTGCGGTGATGGGCCCCATCATGCATACTCTCTTGAATGGCTGGAAAACCTATTTGGCCGACCTGGAGCTCTTGCTTGATGATGTTCATGAAGAGGCTTCGCCGCAAGGGGTGGCTGCGGCAGCATTCTTTATGGCCCCCTGCGAGGAGTGGCAGCCTTTCTTCTCCCGCTGAGCAACTTCTGACTCGGGTTGAGTTCATCTTCTTTGCCCACCGCTCGCTGTGCGTTGTTCGCGACAACCACCCTCTGGCTCTGCTGGGGAGCAAAGATGCGCACGTGCCTGTGCTTCTCGAATGTATATCTGTTCTGGAGAAAACGCGCGCCCGCATGAGCGCTGCTCAGCTCCCTCCTCGCCAACCCCATCTTTCCATCATTGGGGAAGGTCTCCCACCTCGCCAACTCTGCGATTTGCTGCTCACTCTTTCTGCTCACACCTATGCGTATGCGCACTGCTGCTTTCTCAGTCTTCATGACGGGCGCACAACGGGCACTGTCAAGGGGCAGCTGAACGTGTGCTGTGCTCCATCCAAGCGGAAGTCCACTCGGTTCGTGGACTGCGCCTCTCGCGCGTGCGGTGTGGCAAAGCATTGCGCCGCGCCTTGCTGCGCCATCCAAAAGCCCCTGCCCCCGCCTCGCTCCCGAGCGATTGCCTGCAGCTCGGCCCCCCTCGGCTTTCGGCCTTTGTCCGGCGATGAGCTCGCTCAACTGAGTGAAATCGCCTCGTGGAAGCGTGACAGCCCCGAGATTGTTCACACAGATGTGACGAGGGCTATGCTTTGTGCTGGACTGGTGCTGGATTCTTCAGCGGAGCTCACTATTAGCAACGAGCTTGCTCGTGCCCTGCTTGTGCGTTTGTCGGAGTCTCCGCTTCTTTCTAACCGCGTTTGCTTTGTCAGTCCTGACTTTGCTTGCATGATTGAGGGCGAAAGTGCTCCCCAGAGTCGAGAAGAGCTGCTCGCCATGGCACAAGAGTATTGTTATGGCTCACGCCCCGAAGAAGCCGACCGCTTCATTCTCCTGAGACGTGATTCGAACGCTGACAACATCCTGAGCGACACACAAGCATGGCAGTTTGCAGATATCTGGCCTGCCAAGTCGGTGGCGCGCGTCTATGACCCGCGTAACGGAGACTGTCCGATTGCAACCCAGTATGACGGGATTACCTGGCTGGTGCGTGGTGCCCTCTTGCCGGCTCCTTGTTTTGCCCCGCCTCACCCCTCCCCCTGCAGAAGGAGCTCATAGCAATCTTTCAACCCTCATTTTCTCCGACAATCACGTTTGCCTCTGACTTTCCGGCACTGTCCCGAGTGCGCGGCTCTGGCAGGCGGGCTGGTCAGCCGAATACGCGGCCGTTTGTCCTGTCGCACACCGGGTACCAGGTTTTCTGGATGATTTTGTATGTGCTCTGCAACGTTGAGATGACAGCTGACACTTTTGATAGCGCGAAAGGCGCCTCTGGCACCAACATGACCCATTATCGGCAGGCCGCAATCCTGGCAGTGGTGAACGGGCTTGGAACTCTATTCAATCCAGCAGTCACTGGCGGCGCCGCCGCTGTCCCGCCCGCGCCTGCACGCCGCTGCGGGGCCCCCAGCCGCCCCGCAGCCTTTGACACAATACCTGCCTCTAAACGTCAGAAGACCTCTGCCATCCTGCCAGTTGCCCCACCTATGATACCGCAGTTGATTTCTATGGTTGAGCGCGTATGTGCGAATGCGCGAGGAGGGTTTCAGCAGGCACCGCCCTCAGCGGCGCCCCCACAGGCGGCGGAGGAGGTATCGGAGGATGACAATGCGGTGGTTGTTGTTAAGACCGCTGTACTTCATTTGCTGCGGCGTGCGGATGATGTCAGTGTTGAAATTGTTTTGGAAGAGTGTGGTCGGCACACTAGTGAAGATCACCCAGTGAGCAGGCAGCAGTGCATGTTTGTATTGCTGCAGATGATGGACCAGGGGAGGATTATGCTGAACCGTGAGCGTACGGTGGTGCACCGCGTGTGGAATTGAATCATTCTAGACGCCATCGTGTGCAGCGCGTGCTCACCCGCGTTGGTTCGGCAGTCTCCAGCTTGCGCTTTCTCCCCTTCCCCCTTTCTCCACCCCGCTTGCCCAACGCCGCCCACAACTCGGGCTCGATCGAAGTCCACCCCGGCTCAAGGCCCATCAGCGCCTCCACATAAGACAGTGCCACCCTCCAGTCCACGCCCCGCTCACCCGGCGCAGTGATGCTGGCAAACCTGCAGTTGGTGTCAAAGTCGTGGTCCGTGGTCTGGGTCAGGTTGTGCGAAGTGCTGATGCCGGTGCGCAGCGCTGGATGGTGGTGCGCATAGTATGCCTCCCTCACCCGCTTCTCAGGCTTGTAACTCTTGCGAGGAGTCCAGCCTGCAGGAGGATCGTAGCAGCACGGATCCACCAAGAACGCCTCCGGGAAGCCCGGGTTTAGCGCGTGCGGATCAGGTTGGGCTGGCTGTGGGGCTGCCAGACAGTCCGCCAGCCCACGTTGCACGCCAAGTAGCAGCTGGGCAGGCACCACCGCATTTCCAAGCGCGAAGCGGCGGGCTCTGTACTGCTGCTTGTCAAGCGTGGAGGTGACCAGAGTGCGGGAGTAGGGGACGCGGGCAGGGATGAGGGTGGCGAGCGGCGCAAACGGCAGGTTGCGGATGGTGGACATGAAGCGGGACGTGGTGAGGACGGCCACCACGACCAGGCGCTGACGCTCGTGCAGGAAGCCCAGCTCCAGCGCAGAGCAGTACACTGGGGCGACGGTGTAGCCGAGCGGTTCCAGCGTCTCCCGAATCTCATCACCCTGCTCTGTCCAGCCCAGAGGCACGTTCTCTAGAACAATAATGTCTGGGCACAGCACTGCGCAGATGGCCAGGATGTTGGTGAGCAAGCCGCTCTTCTCCTTCCCCCCCCCCGGCTGGCGATTGCGCTTGGCCAAGGAGTTGTCCTGTAACGCCACCGTGGTAAGTTGAGAGCAGCTGTTCACCAGCCTGCTGCGCTGAGAGACGTACCTGGCAGGGCCAGCCGGCGGCGAGGAGCAGGGGCAGGGTGCGGCAGAGGGGATCGTTGCGGTTGTCCACCTTCATCAGCGCTTTGAAGGCGGGGTCTGCCAGCAGCGTGCGCACGTCAGGAAAGATCGGCTTGTCGGTGCACACAGGCTGTGGAATCTGGCAGCGGTGGAGCAGAGACTTGAGGATCGCCACCGCATCATTGTCCAGCTCACAGTAGGCCAGCACGTTGGTGATGATGGAACGCAGTCCCTTCACGAAGCCGCCAAGGCCTGAGCACAGGTCGAGCAGCTCGAACAGGTTGGAGGCCGGGGGAGGGGAGGAGGGCCGCTCTGCGGCGGGTGCGGTGGAGGGAGGGGGGACGCTCTCGCTCTGCGCCGGCCCATGACACGACACAGCATCGTCACGCGCAGCGTGTGCTGGTGCAGCACGCCCTGCGGAGGGGGCGGGGCGAGCAGGGCGAGCACGGGTTGCGTTGCGGCTGCCGGCCTCAGCCAGCAGCCTTTTCATTAGGTCGCGCACGTTGCAGTTGCCGCGAGGCAGAATGGGACCGTGCGCGCGGCCGCTGAGCAGCGCAGTGGCTGTGTGCAGGGCGCAGAGGCGCTTGCTGCGATGCTGTGCCGCTGCCGCCTTCCTTTGGCGCCTCAACTCCGACTTGTGCGCGTTGCGCTCACGCTTGCGACGCGCCTCAGGCGACTCTGCGAGGAGCACCATGCCGTAGAGGCGCCTGGAGGGAGTCCTGCGGTGGCTGTGCGTTAGTGCGCAACTGGAACAGGGCAGGAGAAGCGCACGCCCAAGGCGTCGCTCTTGCAACAGCGTGCGCTCGAGTGGTGTGTGTGTTTTGCGCAAGTGCTTCTCGCGGAATAGCAAGCAGAGGGCCATTGCGCTGGCGGCAGCACATGCCCCAGGCAGTCTGTGAGGGATGCGGGCAGCAGCGGCTGCACCTACGGCCTTCCGGGCGTGGCAAACGTACCAGCAGACCTAGTGCGGAAACAGGGGCAGGAGTGCACCAAGGCTCACCGGGCTGGGTACGTGCGGAGCAGGCAGGACAGGCTGTGTCATGCCGGACAGCTGCGTGACATGCGGATGTGCCGGAGCACCCCAAACGGGGCGCTCGCCTTGGCTACCCCCCTCAGCAAAGTTCGTGGGTCCCTGAGCGCCGAAACTGGAGGGTGAATGTAACGTTACAAGTGCCGGCTCACACAGCCTCTCCCCTGCCTCCCAGCCCTCTTGACGTCGCATGCGTGCGAATTTCGACAAGCAGCAAGGAGGACCGAGCTGGCTGTGCAAACTCTACCGTCAGCGAACGTCAACACGGCGCTCAGCTGAGCGCTAGCCAGGCTGCAGCATCGGCACAGTGTCTCAAATCATCGCATGACAGCAGAATGTAGAAGCACGGACGGCGTTCGATTATGACTGCACAGGCCAGCCTTCAGCTGCGAGCGCGCCGCCCGATCGCAACTGTGCAGCAACCCAGCTCAACCCAAAGTCAGAGGGTGTGCCCGGACCCTCCCCCGCCCTCTAGGCAGCCTCCGTTATGGTTGCTAAGGGTGTGGGTACATGCTGGGAGGCTCCCCACGGAAGGAAAGCAGCAGGAGACGCACCGTTCACGTCTCCGTCACGATTTGTAAGTTGTTGCGCGTCGCGCGGACATGATACCATAGGAGACTGCACTAGAGACCCGGCTGCCAGCTCCCAGTCCAACACAAGGCACCATCCCCGGCATAGAGGCGGTGCCCATGAGGGGCGGGGAGGGTGGGAGGGCACGCAGCCAAGTGGGCGGGCCAGCTGCAGCCCAGTGCCGGAAAGAAGACAGTGAAACGAGTGGCTTCCCGACGCAAAATGCACGCAGAGGTCCCAAAACAGGTGCCCGATTTTGAATGCACTACAGCGGCGCCCCAGCTTACAACACAGATGACTGGCGGATGATGCACCGGGGCACTGGAGAGGTGGTACAGCAGATAGGAGGCCGTCGGCAGGCGCTCCATCACATGCATCACACGCTGGATCAGTTGGTTGTGCTCGCGGCCCGCGGGGCGGGGAGCAGTGGTACATCCAGGATTGCGTGGTTTCACTGGGCGGAGCATGAAGGAATGCAGACCAGGCTGGCGCACAAGGAGAGGGTGGCCACGTATCTCAGCATAGTAAAAGCTTCAGAATCAGGCGCTGGCCTGTAGATTGTACAAGGTCACGTATGACCGCACAGCACATATGAGTGGGCGTGAACTGGATGCCAGACCAGAGAGACGCTGGAGCAGATATAAAGGTGGTCACAGGTCCTCACGCGTGAGGAAAGCGTGCTGGAACAATTATTTCGACTCGCCGTCCAGTAAGCGTATGGAGCAAGCAGTCCGCACGGAGTGCGAGTTTGCAGTAGAGGCCAGGTGGCTCTCGCAAGAGCCCATTTCACATATGTGGCTCTTCGGGCCTGCAGAACATGCGCAGACTGGTCAGTTGTACGTGGCGGCGACGGAGGCGCGAGGGGTTCCTAGTGGGCACTGAGGCTCACACGGGCAGTAGGCAGACATGCTCCCAACGCTTCACACAGCCACAGCCCGCCCCCCATAGAGCCGCCCGGCCACCCGGACCGCCATAGCGGCACATTCTAAGGTGAGTCCGGGTTGAAAAAGAGGGCGAGCACGCTTAGCGCGCAGGGAGTAGGCCGGCGAGCACGCCCCGTGAGCTGAGCACCTGCGCCGCTCACCTTCACAACTGGGCTTGCCGGTGTCAGCAACGCAGCCTTTCACTCGGTTTCGGGTTATCTGAGCAGAGCGGGCGTGAGAAGAGAGCGCGTCTGTGCAGGAGGGGCGGTGCAAGGCGTCGTGCAGCCCTCGCTAACGTGATCAGCTCCAGCTCGCTGCATGCGCACCCGGAGGAAACAGTACCACCCACGCACCCCCTTGGATGCACTTGTGACTGAGGTAAAGGGCGGAGGTCAGAGATGGAGGTCGGGTTTTGGCCCCTCGGGCGAGGAGGCGGCGGAAGCCAGCTTCTCGCCGGACGAGGGAGCCCTCTCGGAAACAGACCGCCGTTTTCCGCGCTCAGCCGCTGCTACTACCCCATACGAGTGCGCCACACGAAGGCGCGCGCGCAAAGATCTCCCGGCGGTGTGGTACAGCAGCCGCAGCGGCCCCGCTGCAGCAGCGCAACGGACCCAATGCAGGCTTCGCCTAGCCTCTCCAGCCGCCGCGCGTGATGCGTACCATGCTCTACGGACACAGACACGCGCTGCACAACACGCAGCTCAGCCGTACTGGTCGGTGGTGAGCACGGCGAGCGCTGCCGGCCCGCGGACGGACCCGGCTGTGCAGCCATGCAGCCCAGCCACAAAGCAGCAGGCGCGAATGACCGCGTGCGCCATGACTGCCAGCAAAACTAACTGAGCTACGAAACGGACGAATGAACGAAGCATAGAACGCAGCGTAGATAGAACTGGTCTAGAGCAACAGAGTAGCAATCTCACTGGAGCAGGAATGGTCCAGCTCCGCCATGCGTGGCGCAGTAGCCCTCTCCCGTGTGGATATGCGCAGGTGGATCCGCAGCCCCTGCCAGGGCAGCCAGGCTAGCGTCACCAACGACTGCAGCCTGCGTCAACCTCCATGTCAGTGTGTTCATCCACAACATTTTCCTCGACGTATCCTCCCTCGACGTCTCCTTCCTCAATCTCGAACTGTGGTATCGAGATGGCAGCCTCATCGTCAGAGTCAACATTCTCAACTCCTGGCGCTGCATCAGAGTCGAAGGCAGAAGCGGAGCCACGCAGCTCCACGGAGTCCAACAAGGGCGGGCAGATCCAGGAGGAGAACCGACCAGCCCGGCGCTGGCGGTGGCTGCCCGTCCACTCTGCGCGAGCACTGCGCAACAGCTGAGAGTGCCTCTCCCGCTCTTGACGCAAAAAGAGAAGCTCGCTCTGCTTGCGACGCAGCTGCTCGGCGAGCCCAGCGCTGAAGTGCGAAGCGAGCTGCTGTTCCAATCCCGCGCATGCAGCCGCCCAGGTTTCGCAACCGCCCTCCACAATATTCAGTGTGCGCTCGAAGTAGACAATGCTGCGCCGCGCCTGCTCGATCAACTCCCCCTTCTCCTCCCTGCAGCGCTCCAACTCGGCATCCACCTTTGCAAACCCAAACAGCCACGCATTGTCCGGCCCAGCTGCAGTGCCTGACCTGCACGTGGCAAGGCGCTCCAGCTCCTCTTCGGTGTACTCGGAGGCCGACGGCGCGCCAGCAAGGTGCGCAACAGCACGCCGGAAGGTCAGGTCTCTGGCCATCGCCTTGACCAGAGCATTGCGAGCGCTGATCTGCCTGTCAGATGAGCGGTGACCCTCGCGAGTCGCCTGCACAGCATCGTGAACAGCTCTTGCTGCGACCAGGGCGCCAACAAGCGCCTCAGCTGCCTGCGCAGCGCACTCTGTCACGTAGGCCGACAGCTCCAGCTTGTACTCAGGTGATGCCTCGAAGTTGTCAACTGCCGAACGAGTGATGAGGCCGCGCAAGTTGCGCATTTTCTCCAGCGCCTTGCGCGCAGAATCTCGGGAGCGGCTGGCCCAGCGTTTCATCGTGGATCGCATCTCAAGGTGGAGAGCAATTGCAACTGGATCAGCGAGTTCGAGACCAAGCGTCGCCTTGTACTGGTACTCGATGTACTGGCGCAGCGGAGATGATGCTGTGGGAGCCCGGCGGTCCATGTCACTGAGGCGGCTGACAAGTGCACCCACGCTCCCCAGAATGGCTGGTTCTGCTATGTTCCAAGACGTGGCTGCAAATGCCAACAGATCCATTCTCTTCTGCGCGAGAACGGCAGAGCGGAGAATGACGAGCGTCCATGCACCGAGCAGAATGGCCACAAAATTCCGGCTCATCCACCTCTCCTTGCGCAGCAACCAAATCTCTATCGTGTCATGGAAATGTTGCGTAGTCATTGGCCGCACGATAGGTATGAGATGAGAAAGACCAGCCCAAAGCGTCTCCACCTGCTCAAACACCTTCCTGCCAATGTTGACAGCAAACAGAGCACCATTCTTCACCATGCACGCCTGCTCGTGCATGTTGCTGTGCACGTAGCCGACCGCCTTGCGCACATTCGGAAAATATTTGCTCACAGTTGACTGGGCGATGCCACATGCGGCGTCAAAGCCCCACAGGATCTGATCATATGACCCCCTTAGTGTGCTCATAAACAACATATACATTGTGCGCCGCTCAGAAGTGGAAAATACGGCAGAACCGCGGCCGGGAAAGCCGTGACAGCAGCAAGAGATCCCCATACACGCATTCGCCTGCACATTGCCCAGAACACCGGCTCTCTCCTTATCGGACAGTGCTCTGAATTCAGTGGGGCAACAATCGGAGGCTTTATCTTCGTCAACCGGCTGGCCAGCTTGTTTGAGGACTTCTTTGTGAACCGCGCCCCGGAAGTAACTGAGTACACCCGAACACGTGCCTGCATTTTTAGCATAGTTCCACAGTTTGAAGCAGGCGTCGCTGGCGAACGCAATGATTTTGTTTCTTCCAGAACCGTAGCCAAGCACAGAGCAAGCGGGGCACGCAGCGAACGCCCCACGCGGATACTCTGGTAAAAGATCGGCCACCGACAGCACGTGGGAGTACACGCCATGCTGCACATACTGATATGACCAGTGTGCATCGCTCAGCTGGCTTGCAGAGAAAGAAGAAGGCTGCGCAAAGCGGTCACCTTCTACACCAGGAATGGGTACAACAGTATTTGCAAGCATACGATAAAAGCCTGCGCAAGCGTGAGTTCTGCTGCTGCATGAGCAAGCAATAGAAGGGAGCGCACCTTGGGTGGATGTGCCCGTCTCCACCTGCAAACAAGCGTGCTGGTCCAACAGCTGGTTGTCAAACAAAATCGATCCACCTGGACGGGCGGCGGTGAAGCCTATTGTCTGTGGATTAGGCTCCACGAAGGCGCTGCATACCGCGCAAAAGTGCTGCGGCCATAGAACCAGAAAAACAAAAGATGCAGTCACCAGCGTGACGACGCGCGTAGAGTACGGCTGCTGAACGCATTGCTTAGCAGCGAAGCAGGAGTGCGCTGCAGAGGCCACAGCCAGCTGGGCTGCGGTGTCGCTCTGGAGCTGCTCGCCGCGGCTGAGAGCATAGGCACCCAGTGCACCGCAGCTGCTCACGTAGGCGTGACGGTCGCCCGGGCGTGCATCACACTGAGCCTGCTCCACTGCAGCACGTCTCCGTCTCCACGCGCTCGTTGTGCGCCGGAGCATCTCTGCTACTTCCCCGCGCAAACGATCGAGGTAGCCCACAACCGGCGCAGGCTCGTCATCATCAACTACAACGGGAAAGCCACCGTTGTCGCTGCCAGCCTGGCGCCTCGTGCCAGGTCGCAAGCCCTTCTGCCCAGGCCGAGCCCGCCAGGGCAAGCCCGACGTGTCAGCCCGACCCAGCGGGGCTTCCTCGTTCACGGCCGCCTCTTCTCCAAAGCCTTTGAAGCTCTTGTCCCAACGGAAGGCGACACCGTGTCCTTCGCGCACCGTGTCCGTCGTGTCCTCCCCACGAAGCTGTTTGGGAGGGCGTTCCACAGTAGCAACTAGACGAAAAATACGGGGATACTTGTCCCTGCAAGAAGGCTAAGCGCACTGCCTGGTGCCAGGGAAAATGGAGCCGGAAACGGCGCCGCACCCCCAGCTACCAGCAGCCTCCTGCCAGGCCATTCCGGGCAGGCGCGGACGTAGTTCTCGCAGCTACTGGACGTTGATGGTGCGCTCCAAGTTGTGTCGCTGCCGGCAGAGCGTCAGGAGGGGGGGGCGCGCACACCCAGCTGCGCAGCGCTGGCGCTCAGCTCTCACTCACCGCTCGCGACACGCTCTTCGCACCAACAAGCTGTCTCAAGAGCTCCACTTGAAAGGCGGACTCGCGAGGGTGACGGGGCAGCGCAGACAACCAGTGAGAAGGCGGCGTGCGAGGGCTTCAACTTCTCCGCTCTGGCCACGGCTCCCTACCCCACCGCTCAGCCTGAGAGTTGGGGAGGGCGCGCAGGTGTGTGCGACTGACGCGCAGGCGCGCGCGCGCGGGCGCGCGCGCGCGCGGCAAGATTCCGGAAGCATTTCTAACATCTACCGCAACGCTGTCCTGTGTTTCTACCCTC
>Ga0209597_1002756_pt1 | contig 11064 bp, 8 predicted proteins | sample M_140625_MF_Meta_FD_187316 | JGI IMG/M metagenome (GOLD analysis project Ga0209597, IMG submission 187316) | Freshwater microbial communities from Lake Montjoie, Canada to study carbon cycling - M_140625_MF_MetaG (SPAdes) (version 2) | ecosystem: Environmental > Aquatic > Freshwater > Lake...
GTTAATCCCTGCCCGCAGACAGACAAGCCATGAGGAGATCCTCAAAAAACGCAAAAAAAGCGAACCCTTTCCTCAAATTCCCAGTTTAATCCTTATGGCCCTAAGCTATCGACGGTGGGTTTACCAGAATGTCCTACGGGAAGAACCTGGCCCTATCTTATCCGAATCCATCCTCCAACGAATTTGGTTCGAATCCCTGTTCCAGAATCCCCTGACCACTCTGCAGGGCGAACTCGTCACCCTCCATCACCCCGGCTTTTGGAATCATCGGCCTGGACCCGATTTCCTTCGCGCCTCTTTCTCGACTTCCGATGGCCGTACCCACGCTGGAGATGTTGAAATCCATCGCCACTCCTCCGATTGGGAAGTCCACGGCCACGGAAGTGACCCCGCCTACCGGCAGGTCATTCTTCACGTCTTCTGGCAGGCCGACCCCTCCCTTACCGATATCCCTCCCAACTCGATCCGCCAAATCGCACTAGCCCACCAGCTGGCGGCTCCACTTACAGAGCTTATCTCTCTCTTCCGCGCTACCCCCGCAGAGATCGCCGGCGGTGAAAAAGCCGGTCTCTGCCACACCTCACTCCTCTCCCTCCAACCCGAGAAACTTCGCGAAATTCTTGAGGAAGCAGGCTCACATCGCCTCCGCCAACGCCGCGCCCTTGCTACCGCCCGCACCTCTGCCCACGGCTTGGATCAAGCAGTCTGGATCGCTTTAGCCGAGGGCCTCGGCTTTTCCGAAAATCGGGAGCCTTTCACCTCTCTCGCCCGCGCCGTTCCCGTCCAACTGCTCTCTCGCATGCCTGATCCAACCTGCCGCGCCTCTCTGCTTTATGGGGTTGCGGGTCTTCTTCCCGATCCAACAACCCGCTCCGTCTCCCCCCGAGCTCAACCGATTCTCAAAGAGCTTTGGAACCACTGGTGGAAAGCTCGGCACTCTTGGACCGATCGAATCCTTCCACCCACTCTTTGGAAAATGGGCTCCACTCGCCCGAACAACTCCCCGTTTCGCCGAATCGCCGCCCTCGCCACTCTCTCCGATCCTCATACCTGGCCCGAACTGGTTGATTCTGTCCACCGCGCTCAATCAGCCCACTTTCTGGAAATTCTCAAATCCGCCTCCCACCCTTTTTGGGATCACCACGCTGGATGGGACGGTCGCCTCTTACCATCCCGCTCTCGCCTCATCGGCCTCGATCGCGCCCACGCTCTCCTGTTTCAAGTCCTCGCACCTTTCGCCGATTGCGACGAACTAACCCTGCACAACACAATCGCGACCTGGCCAACCGGTGGCGATGCAGGGCTCATCCGCTCCGCCTGTATCCGCCTTTTCGGCATCCCCTTTGCACCTGCCGAACTTCGCTCCCACTTAGCTCGGGAAGGCCTTCTCCAAATCTATAAAGATTTCTGCCGGTCCAAGGCGGATGCCTGCCAAAGCTGCTCCATGCCCGATTTTTTAAAACAGCGCAACCGTCCCCCAGAAGCCAAATCCCCTACTCCCGCAACTCTCTCACCTCAATCGGATCATAACTTGCCCAATCCCGTAAATCGTAGTGCCACCACTCATCCGGCACTCCCGAAAACCCCGCCCGAAACATCGCCTTTCTTAAAAGTCGCGCCCGTTGGGCCACCTCCTTTGGCACATCGGAGAAATCCTCATCCGCCCGATCGGTAAACTCATCATGATCACTGGGCATTTCCACAATTTTTCCATTCCGGTCCGCCAACGAAACATCCACACTGGTTCCCCGCGTATGGCGACTGATCCGGTTGGGAGGAGTCAAAAACCGGCCATCCGGTTTGGCCGCCCACAATGCTTTCTGGGCAGAGGCCGGCCTCCACCCATCCCATAAAACAAGCCGATACCCTTTTTCCTCCAATTCCCGAGCCACTTGAGCCAGCTTTCGGATCGTCTCCTCTCTCAACCAAGCACGCTTATCTGTATAGATTTTTTTCCCTGTGATATTTTGCTCCGTCGCATAGCGGATTTCCAAAACCAACCCCGGCACTTTTTCACTGGTGACCTCAATCAGCTTTTTCTCAGAACCCGCAACCCGATCCCCCGCTCCAACATAAAGGAGTAGCAACCCCACCCCCAATCTAGGCCATCGAAAAGTCAACGCTGGTTGATGGGGACCACTTTTCGTCCTAAAGCAGGCCCTACATACTCACTATCAGGCCGGAAAAGACGATTATCCGCCCACTGCTCTAAAACATGCCCGGTCCATCCCGCCATTCGGGCTACCGCAAAGATCGGGGTGAAAAGATCAGTGGGTAAACCCATGCTGTAGTAAACCGTTGCCGAGTAAAAATCCACGTTCGCCTCTAACTTCTTCTCTTCCCGCATGATTTTAGCAATCCGCTCGCTCATCTGAATCCACTTCGGCTCCCCTAACTCCGCCGTCAGCTTCTCTGCCATCCGCTTCAAATGGGGCGCTCGTGGATCGAGCACTTTGTAAACCCGGTGCCCGATTCCCATAATTTTTCTCTTCTGTGCCATCTGCTCCTTCACCCAGCCATCCACCTTTTCCAGCGACCCAATCTGCTGAAGCATGTGGATGACTCCCTCGTTCGCTCCACCGTGCAACGGCCCCTTCAAGGTTCCAATCGCACTGCTGATCGCAGAGTAAATATCAGTTAACGTTGAGGCACACACTCGAGCCGCAAAGGTTGAAGCGTTCATTCCATGATCCGCATGCAATACAAACGCCATATCCAGGGTCGCCACCGCCTCCGGTCCCGCCTCTTTCCCATTCAAAAGATAAAGAAAATGGGCCGCCTCCCCTAAATCCCGCCGAATCGGAGGCAGAGACTGACCCCGCCTCGCCCGATGAAAATAGGCAGCAATCACCCCAATCTTCGCCGTCAGTGAAATTTGCCTCTGCCGGTTCAGCAGCACCTGCTCCGCTCCCACCGCCCCATAATCGTATAAGCCCAACATCGATACGCAGGTACGCAAAATATCCATCGGACCCGCATCCTTGGGCGCTCCTAAAATATAATCCACCACCTCTTTCGGCAGATCTCTCTGCGTAGCCAAAGAGCTCTTCAACTCCGCTAACTGCTTCGCTTTGGGCAACTCTCCCTCCCATAAAAGATAGGCCGCCTCCTCGAAAGTTACCTTTCCCGCTAACTCATCGATGTCATATCCGCGATAAATCAGCTTCCCCTGCAAACCCAACACATCCGAGATCGCCGTTCCCGTAGCGACAACTCCCTCCAACCCTTTGGCCACAATCTTGGCAGGTGGAGGTGTTGTGCTCATTCTACTTCCCAAGGGCCTGTGCGACTTCTTTTCCGATTTCACCCAGATTTTCTGCCATGCGCACCCCTGCCTTAGTCAGGGCCTCGATCTTTGCTTGAGCCGTTCCCTGCCCCCCCGAAATGATCGCTCCCGCGTGACCCATCCTCCTTCCCGGAGGTGCCGTCGCCCCCGCAATAAAGGAAACCACCGGTTTCTTCACCCTAGCTTGAATATAATCTGCTGCTTCCTCCTCCTCCGATCCTCCAATCTCCCCAATCATGACAATCGCCTTCGTGTCGGGATCGGCATGCAAATACTCCACCGCCTTCTGCAAGGTCAACCCATGGATCGGGTCTCCTCCCACTCCAATGCAAGTGCTCTGCCCAAACCCTTGGCTCGTAATCTGCCAAACTGCCTCATAGGTCAAAGTTCCACTGCGCGATACCACACCCACATTCCCCGGTCGGTGAATGTAGCCAGGCATAATGCCAATCTTACAGGCACCCGGAGTAATGATTCCCGGACAGTTCGGCCCAATCAGCACGCAAGAGTACTCCTCCAACGCATGCCGCACCCTCATCATATCCATCACTGGGATCCCTTCCGTAATCGCCACGATCAGCTGAATTCCCGCATCCGCCGCTTCCAAAATTGCATCTCCGGCAAACTCGGGTGGAACAAAAATCATCGATGCATTCGCCCGAGTTGCCGCCACCGCCTCCGAAACCGTGTCAAAGATCGGCACGGTATTTTCAAACATCTCTCCCCCACGCGCAGGGGTCACCCCCGCGACCACCTGAGTCCCATACTCCTTACAGGCCGAAGCATGGAACGAACCCGATTTACCGGTAATTCCTTGCACTAAGAGCCGTGTATTCGCGTCGACGAGAACTGACATCTTATTTGCCCTTCTTTCCCGCCGCCGCAGCCACCGCCTTCTCCGCCCCCTCCATCAACCCCTCCGCAGGAATCAGGGGAAGACCTGACTCCTGCAAAAGCTTACGCCCCTGCTCTACATTCGTCCCCTGCAGCCTGACGATAATCGGAACGCGGGGGGGATTACTCTTACAGGCTGCAATCATACCCTGTGCCAAGAGATCACACTTGAGAATTCCACCGAAAATATTGACGAAGACCGCCTTAACCGAAGCATCCGCCTGCAAAAGCCGAAAAGCAGCCGTGATCATCGCTTCCGATGCTCCTCCGCCCACATCCAAGAAATTCGCCGGCTTTCCACCCGCCGCCTGAATCAAATCTAGCGTAGCCATGGCCAACCCCGCCCCGTTCACCATACATCCGATATTTCCCTCTAGACCAATGTAGTTGAGATGATGCTCAGCCGCCGCCAGATCTCTGGGATCTTCTTGGGACGGATCCTGCAACTCCTGAATCTCCTTGTGACGAAAGAGAGCATTGTCATCAAAGTTCAGCTTCGCATCCAGCGCCAACACATCTCCTCCCTTCGTCACAGCCAAGGGATTGATTTCTACCTGCGAGCAATCTTTTTCAATGAAGAGCTTGTAAGTGGCGTGCAGTAAACGGCAGGGGGCTCGCAATCCCGTCGACGGAAACCCCAGAAAAATACTCACCTTTCGCGCCTGATAAGGCTGAAGACCTAAACCGGGATGAATGACCTCGCGAAGAATCGCCTCAGGGCTCTTTTCCGCCACCGCCTCAATCTCCATCCCGCCCTGCTGGCTGGCCACAATGACCGGACACCCTGAATTTCGATCCAAAACGATTGCCAGATACAACTCCCGCGCAATTTCAGTCGATTCCCCCACGAGCACGGCGTGAACCGGTTTGCCCTCTGAACCCGTTTGATGGGTCACGAGCGTGTTACCGATCATATGCTTGGCCACATCTCTCACCTGATGTGGAGTTTTGACCAAATGAACCCCGCTTTTGTATCCATCCGTAAAGTGCCCCTTACCCCTGCCTCCTGCGTGGACTTGAGCCTTTACCACAAAGCTGTTGCAAGGAAGAGATCGCGCGATCGACTCCGCCTCCTCTGGAGTCCGAGCCACTGCTCCACGAGGAATCGCCACCCCAGAGGCGGCCAGAAGATCTCGGGCTTGGTACTCGTGAATATTCATAAAGAAGAAAAACTAATGGTAGGGAGAGTCGAGGAAAGTCGCGTTTGAGTCAACCCACCAATCCCTGTCCCTTACTCCTGTTTAGGCTCGTCGGCTGGCACCGAATCTGTCCCTGCCGCTTGCAAACCTAGATCTTTGCTCTTCAAACCGCTCTTCATGGTCAATGGCTGCAGCTCTTTTGCAGAAAATCCAGTCAGATCCCGCTCCGTTTTACTTGCCTCATCCAACTCCTTGTTATCCAGCACAACGGTAGGCTGAATCATCACCACAAGCTCTTGTCGGTTTGTAGTATCCGAGGTCGATTTAAAAAGGTTTCCCATCAGAGGAATCGTCGACAAAAAAGGAACACCAGCAACATTCTTAGCGTCTTGCTGGGTGACTAAACCGCCCAAAAGCACAGTAGCGCGATCAGGTACGATCACCGTGGTATTGAGTTCCTGCGTGAGAATGTCAGGCACCACTACACCACCCCCAACATTCTGACTTTGACCTGGAGCAATGTTATCGTTTGTTTGCACAATTTGCAGGCTGATCTCCTTGGCACTGTTGATCAGCGGGACCACCTCAATCTTCAAGACTACATCCTGATACTGAATGTTCGACTGCTGGGAACCCGATGTAGCCGTCGCACTACCGCCTCCCCCTAATGTCGTAACCGTACTCGTGGGAACAGCGATTTTTTTGCCGTTGTAGATCGTCGCTTTTTTATTGTTGGCAGTGAACACGGCCGGGCGAGATGCGATTCGAAAGCGCGTTGTTGCCGTGAGTGCTTGAATATACAGATCAATTGAGCCTGCGATAAAAGTCGCAATTTGCATTCCAGGCAAGGCCCCTACCGCAACTTGCGACATTTGTGCCATCGTCGCAGCAGCGGGGGAAAGTGGGGTGACACCCTTCTGCTCTTGCTCAAATGCACCGTTAGAGCCAGTAGTGGGGTTGAAGTAAAGTGTCTGACCTCCCGAAATAAAAGGCCTACCTCCCGCCACCGAAGCAGCCCCCGTCTTTGGTCCTCCAATATATTTTTGCAAAATATTCACAGCAAATTCATCATCATTAGTAACCTGCAGCTGTCCAATCACTGTCGCTAAATAAACCTGCATCGGCCTCTTGTCTAATTTAGTGAGGATAGCCTTCACCTTGTCCTTTGCCTCAGGTTGCCCGATGACAAGGATCGAGTTCGCTCGATTGTCCGCGATCAACTTGGTTTTCCCGACGATCAGCGATTCCGCCGCCTGCTCCTCTCCAGGCTCCGTCAAAACATCCGCCTTTTTTCCGCCCGAACCTGAAGACCCTGCTGCTCCCCCCGTCACACCCCCTCCCGCCCCAATCCCCCCAGAAACTTTCCCGGTGGATTGGCTCCCGCCCGCAGCCCCATCTCCCCCCTCATCCCCCTCCTCCTTCAGCATATCTCCCAAGATCTGCAACATATCGGTCGCTGCCACGTAGTTCAGGGCATGCTCGTACGGATCTGTTAACTCCACCGCAATATCGAACTGCTGAATCAAGGCTTTGATCGCCGCAAAATCAAATGGGCTGGCAATCACCAGGATTCGATTCGTTCGCGTATCCGCAATCAGCTGGATATCACCCGCAAAACCACTTTTGCCTCCACTGATTGTCACCCCTGCCGGCCCACCCTGTGCACCTGGTAAACCAGGAATTCCCGGCTGTGCCGGTTGCCCCGTGGCCGCTTTTCCACCCCCGCCACTTGCCCCCTCCTCCCGCTTTTCCAAAATGGTTGTAATCAACTCGACCACTCGATCCGCATTCGCCTGAGCTAGGGTAATAAATTCCGACTTCTTTTCCGGCGCCGGGATATCGATCAGATTTTTCACATCGATCAATCGCCGGATCAGGGTCGAATTTTCTGTAATGACAACTTGGTTGGCAACCGGCACGGCCACCATGCTTCCGTACGGGTGAAGAACAATAAACTGATTAAAGATCTCCACCGCATCACTGGCCGCCAAGTGAGTCAGAGGCAAGACGTAGGACGCAACCACCTCTCCATCCGGCAACTCGCTCTCATTCGTAAAAAGAAAAACTCCCTCACTTCGAGGATTTTTTCCCCCTGCCGTGTTAATTACCTTCACCGAATTCTTATCCACCGCAATAAAAGCGTACCCGTTCAAAAGAAGCGTCGACTCAAGAAGACGAATCGCCTCCGCTTTGCTCACTGGCTGATTCAGTGTCAGGCTTAAATTGGCTCCCCCCGCCAACAAGCTGGCATCTTTGATCAGGGTGACTCCCTTCAACTTCTCGTAAACCAGCAGAAAATCGGAAACAGGATTGTTGGGGAACTGGATCGTATCGGGCGAAATCATTTCCGATGAATCAGTCTCAACGCTCTTTGGTAAGGCTATTCGTTCGGGGCTAAAGACTTTCTGTTCATCTTGGGCTTGAAGGGCAGTGACCAGAAAAAACCCAGCCACGAAAGTCAGCTGAGTGAAGATCACTCTCACTTTTTCCCACCTTGCGGAATCGGTATAACCCGCCTTCGTATAATCGGAGCCGGACTACCGCCCTTTCCTGAGGCATTCATCTGCCCTTGGCCAGGTTGACCAGGCATTCCCGGGATCGGGGGCTGACCTTGAGTCGCAACAGGAATTGGGGCAGGAGCCGCTCCTCCTCCCGTTGACTCATACTTCAAAGTCGCCATCTCTGTTCCCTTTTTAATTTTCGCTTCCATTTTCGTTAGGTCGCCCAAGGGAGCCTTCTTGAGCTCCAGCAAAATCATGCCCTGCGCAGCTGGGGAAGGCTTCGTTCCCACTAAAATACGATCCGGCTTCGTTTTATTTGCTACCATCACATAATCCTCTCCGTCCATCCGCACATATCCCCCCAAAACCAAATCTTTAGCAAAATCCGCCTGTGCAGTCGCAGAAGCCAACGTAAAAGGTGACTTCTTTCCCAAAGCCTCGAAACGCGATAAATCCAAAGCCTTGGGCAGACCACTGCTCGTCGCAGTCTGACTCAGCACGGTTGCATTTTCTGTAGGCAATTCACTCGTCATCTCCCCCCAGACTATCCCCTTCCCCCCTAAAACGAGGAATACTCCCACCCATATTGTGAAGAACTTGTTCACTCCTTGGTTGTCCTGAAAAATTGCCCCACCTCAGCCTCCCCCACCATCTTAGGGGGCTCAGGGCTAAGTTTTAGATTCAAGGAAGTTAATGCCACACCCCCCTCGGGTTGATACAACTGCCCCGCCCACTGAACAAATTGTCCCAAGCTCCCCGTCAGCCTCATCCGATTGCTCACCACGGTGCAGGCCACTCCCGGCCGAGGGGCTTGTAGGTTCTGCTCCTCAATCTTCAGCCCAGCCGATGTCGCAGCACTTTGCGACTTTTTCTGCAGTGCCGGAGCAGGATTGTCCGTGGGTACCGTCTTTAAATTCTTCTCTAGCCACGCCGCCTTCTCCTCCCACTCCACCTTCTGCTCCATCCACCCCTGCGCCTCCTCCAGCGCTAGTGCCTTCTCCGACAAAGCTCTTCGGTTCGACTGATCCCAGCTCAGAAGAAACTTAATCCCTAAAAGATGAACTCCTGCCACAACTGCTGCACCGAGCAGTAAAGTTAACTTTTTCTCATGGCGCGTCAGCGTTCGCATTAGGCTCTCCTTCCTCAGTCGGTTGGCTTCCAATCGGAATTCCCTCCGCCTGAAATCGGGCATTCCCATTGGGTAAAAGGGAGGGTTGCGGATGCTTCCACTGGTAAGCCGCCAGCATCGGCTCCTTCTTCAGCCACTCAAAATACTTTTCCGTCTGCTCTAAATCTTTCCCCTCCCCCTGCAACAAAAGCCTCTTGGTGTTATAGTCAAACGAAGTTAATCGCACCCCTTCAATCTCCCCTGGATCTTTTTCAATTAAGGGCCGCGAAGCCTGCCACAGTAACTCCAATGCGTTCATTTTTGGATTCACCAAAGCTCCCGCCTCTCTCCAGCTAAGAGCCGCTTGCCGAATCTTTTCCGCCTCTCCCCCAATCCCTGCTAACTCTCTCTCGACTCGATACCGCTTCACGATCGGGACAGACACATAGAGTAATCCCAAAGCAAAGAGCACCGCATAAGCCACCAACCCGAGCCGAATCATCTTTTTCTTCTCTCCCTGCTGGGCTCGGACCAATCTTCGATCCGTTAAAACCGTAGGTTGCAAATCCCAAGGACCAGCGGGCAAGCGCGGAGCTGCCCGGCTCTCAATCCTGACGGGGCAAGGTAACTGTTTAAGAAACTCCTGTGCCCCCGCACTGTTCTCCCCCTCACTTCGCAACACGAACAAACTTAAAGAACCCAAAGTCCCTTCCGCATCCATCTGTGCCAGCAGAGAGGCCACCTCAGTCACCACCCCTGCCTGCAGATCCTTGGCCAATAAAGGCTGGGTATGAAGCCACTTCCCGCTCGAGTAGAAATCAACGACCCATCGCCCCAGCTCCAATCGTAAAACAGCAGACGCCCCGCCCCCAGGCGCAGGTAAAACCCTCCCAGCAATTTCGTACCGACCCGCACTCTCCAACAACCAATCCTCCTCCAGCGTCCCTGCCAAAACGGCGACTGCTTCCAGTTGCCTCGACCCAGGCTCCCCATCCCCAACCGCAGGAACAGGCTCCGTCCGAATCGGCTCCATCGCCCAAACCGCCGTATCGGGATTTTGACCCAGAAGGTTCTTCGACTCTAAGGCAATCTTTGCCAACTCCCTTGCCCCAATTCCCTCCTCGACTGGAATCCAAAGCGGTATCGAAAAAAAGGAGCGCGACGGAAGACACACCACTGCCCCAGATCCCACCTCCAGTTTTTGGGGACTCTCCACAGGTCCCACACACTGAACCCCATCCTCTGTCGTGCTCCACGCCTCCCACCCCTCAGGACCGGGAAAAAGAAAAACAGGTCCGGTAGAAACCTTTCCCTTCCCTTTTTTCACTTTGGACACCTTACCCTTCACGGAGCTTCCTCCTCACTCCAGCGCGCCCTGACCTGCGGGGGGTTGGATTTACGGGAGATTAAAGCCACAACTTTTCTTGTAGCTTCCCCCACCGTACCCGTCGAGGTCACCCGCCAAAGATCCTCCTCTTCGAACGTCACTCTTTCCTCCCAACCCGCATACGTGGGGATCATGGAACTCGTATTAATAATGTCGTCGGGAGTTCCTAACACCCCATCTTGTCCAGGCCGTGCTAATACAAAAGTCTGAGCGCCACCCTGCCCCAAACCTAGAAGAGCCTCGATCACGTCCTGATCTGCCGATCGAAGAGAAAGCTTGCCCAACCCAAAGACTGTAAATTTTTTTATCGCATCCACCCCCTTACCACCCTCTCTCGCCTCCTTTTCCATTTCCGCCCAACCCACTACCTTTTTTAACTCATCTACTTTCTCAAAAGGTCCGTTTCTCACATTTTTTTCCGTTCCACTATTGGACCCCGTACTTAACTCATCCACATCCACCCAATCGATCAGCGCATCGATGAGAGAAGAAGCGGTCGTCAAGTTCACCTCCCAGCCTGAAAACAAGTTCTGCAGAACCGCCCTTGCAAATCCCTTATCTCCCAAAAGAAGTGCGTTAATGTTTAATTTTCCAGCCTCCCCCTTCATATCTTGCGTATCGATCGTGAAATGAACCGGTACCTTGCTCGTTCCCGTTTTCCATCCTTCGCTAATACGACTACTTAACTGTTCGGACGCAATCTTCATATCCCCCGGTAAAAGCCCTGGATGCAGAGCCATCTGAATTCC
>Ga0209597_1002761_pt1 | contig 11059 bp, 7 predicted proteins | sample M_140625_MF_Meta_FD_187316 | JGI IMG/M metagenome (GOLD analysis project Ga0209597, IMG submission 187316) | Freshwater microbial communities from Lake Montjoie, Canada to study carbon cycling - M_140625_MF_MetaG (SPAdes) (version 2) | ecosystem: Environmental > Aquatic > Freshwater > Lake...
TAGCACCTGTCCAACCAGTAGCACCTGTCCAACCAGTAGCACCTGTCCAACCAGTAGCACCTGTCGCACCTGTCGCACCTGTCCAACCAGTAGCACCTGTCCAACCAGTAGCACCTGTCGCACCTGTCGCACCTGTCCAACCAGTAGCACCAGTAGCACCCTTTACAATACTTTTACAATTATCTGAGCTACTATCCGAGCTACTAGAATCAGATGAACAAACATATTTTTTATGTTTTTTTTCTTTTAATATTGACTTATATTTTTTAGATAAATTACATTTAGAATGCTTTTTAACTCGTGTGTTAACACTATCTGAGTCAGATTTATCAGAATATTTTTTACGAGTCTTTGATTTCAAAATCTCATCATACTTTTTTGGCATATTTTATAATAGGAGGATATAAAATATGTTTTTTCAAAATATCATTATTATATGTGCGAACACATATATTAGATTTTTATATATTATAAAATTAATATGGGTAAAAAAACAATATGTTTATGTATGATAGTAAAAAATGAAGCACATGTAATTGAACAAACACTACAAAATATAACACCATATATTGATACATGGGTGATATCAGACACCGGATCAACCGATGGTACGCAAACTATAATAAAAAATTATTTTAAAAAAGTTGGAATTAGTGGAAATTTATATGAAGATAAATGGGTTAATTTTGGTCATAATCGAAGCATCGCTCTCAAACACGCATATAATAAATCAGACTATGTATTTATACAAGATGCTGATGATTTGATTGTAGGAAATTTTGTCTTGCCATCAAATATGACAGCTGATAGTTATTTACTACAATTTGGAACTGTATTTACATATACAAGACCACAAATACTTAATAATTGTATCAAATGGAGATATAGGGGTGTATTGCATGAATTTGTTGAACCAGTTGTTAAAAAAAATATAAGATATGAACAAATCAAGGGAGATTACTATATTGATTCAAGAAGATTGGGATCACGTAATAATGATCCGCAAAAATACCAAAAAGATGCTAAAATATTAGTTGATGCAATTGAATCTAAAAGTGAGCCAGATTTAATTCCTAGATATTGTTTATATGCAGGTAATTCTTATAAGGATTGCCAGCAGTGGGAAAATGCAATCACTTATTATAAAAAATATATTGAGTGTGGAAAATGTGTGGATGAAAAACATGTATCGTGGTTTGAGATTGGTAATTGTATGCAACGTGCAACTACCTATAAGGAATCAGATATTGTGGGAGCTTATATGAATAGTTTTAAAATATTACCAGAAAGAATTGAGGGTTTGTATGCGATGGGAAAATATTATATGACTATCAATAAAATAGACAAGGCGTATAATTGTTTCAAATTAGCCGCCAAAGCACCACACCCACAAACCTTCATATTATTTGTTCATAAGTATGTGTATGATTATGATGCAAAATTTTATTTGGCAAAAACAGCTAATTTGCTCGGTAAAAAGGAGGAAGCTATAGATATAATTAATCAACTTAGCAATCTTGAATCAATCCCTCCACATATTAAGAATTTTAAATTTGATTTTAAATTGGAAGGATATGATTATTATGAAGATTTGGATTCATTTGGATACGATATACCAGAATTATATAAGGGGGTTAAACCTTTGGAAGAAATGAAAAAAATAGCAGATGCGGATCAGAGATGTGTCGGATTCAATACATGGGGATATTATAAGTATGCAGTGTTGGATAAAACCAAATATATTAATCTACATAATCAATACAATCAGGCACAAAATGGATTGTTTGTCAAAAAAGGAACTCAACCAATCTCAGACATAAAATATTCAGATAATCTTCCACTAACCATATATCCAACAGATATTATAAAAACAATTAATAAAAATAATCAATCAAATAAACTCACACTCACCATTACAACTTGCAAAAGATATGATTTATTTGTCCGAACAATTAATTCATTCTTAAATTGTTGCGAAGATTATGAGTTGATTGATAGATGGATATGCGTGGATGATAATTCATCTGAATCAGATAGACAACAAATGATTACAAAGTATCCATTTTTTGAATTTTATTTTAAATCCGATGCAGAAAAAGGTCATCATACATCTATGAATATGATTCAACAACTTGTATCCAGTCCATATATTTTGCATCTTGAAGATGATTGGTTGTTTGTTGAAAAATGTCAAATCATAAAACCTGCTTTGCAAATATTAGAAGCAACAGAGTTTGAGTATTTGGATTCAAGAGCCAAACAAGCAAGTGAGGGTAAAGAGATTGCTCAAGTGTTATTTAATAAAAATTATATGGAGACGGTTAATATGATAGTGTATGGAGGTTATGAGATGCAGACTAATGGTATTCGATTCTTACTACATGAATTTTATCCATCAAATGATCATCCACTAAAAGATAAACCTAATTGTGCGTATTGGCCTCACTACTCATTCAGACCCTCTATATTTAAACGAAAGATATTTGAAAAGTTGGGAGCGTATGAGACTGAGGGATTTTTTGAAAGAAAATATGCAGATAAATATTTAGAATCAGGATTTGTATCAGTCTTCTATGATAAAGTTTTATCCATTCATATTGGTAAAAAAACATGGGAAAGAGATGTATCAAACGCATATACTCTAAATAATGTATCTCAATTTGATACAAATAAAAATGATTCAACTAATACTCCAGATAGAACGATTGATCCTAATTATATATTTCTAAAAAATTTAGATTCATTTGAAGGAGATATCACATATACTGATAAATGTATTACTGAACTTATACAGATAGCAAATTTTTTACCTGATTGTGTGGGATTCAACACATATGGATATCTGAAGAATCAAATTAATGATAAACTTATAAAATTAAATCAGAGAGATGGAAAAACAGATGGTTTGATGATAAAAAAAACATATTTGAATCAACAAATAATATGTTTGAATCTTGAGAAGAGAACAGATAGGAGAAATCGGATGAAAGAATTATTTGAAACACATAATTTGAAATATAAATTTTATAATTCAATATTAGGTGTGACTGTTAAACCTACACCACATATTATCAAATTATTTGATGGTAATGATTTTGGTTCAAGAGCAGGTGTGGTAGGATGTGCATTATCTCATATTAATGTATGGAAAAATTTTATAACTGATAGTTTGAAAGATTACCAAATTATATTTGAAGATGATGTAGAGATAGATAAAGATTTTAAAACTCATTTAGAAAATATTCAAATGCAATTACATTGTATAGAATGGGATGTGATGTTTTTGGGATATACGATGTATGATGCAGATTCGGATATCAAACAATTAAAGTATTATTCGAATCAGTCAGATATATATGTGAGAGAGTTAGATACAGATAATTATATTGGTGGATTTTTTGGATATATGATTAGCCGAAGTGGTGTTGCTAAATTATCTGAATATATTGATACATATGGTATTCGACATGGTATAGATTATTTGATAAAAAAATGTCCGAATCTTAAATGTTTTGAATCAAGCAAGCTTATAGTAAAAAGCGATTGGGTTAAATCGCTTGATTCAACAGTTGATTCAGATATTCAGAAAAATCTTGAGTATGTGGATATTTATTCAGATGATAATTTTAAATATTATAGATTGCTGGACTCTGGGTCAGATATCAAATATATTCCAAATCAAACAGTCGCACAATTAAAACAAATCGTATTAGAAAATCCAGAATATAAAGCATTTAATACTTTGGGTTTTATCAAATCATCGGTGGGTGAATTATCTCAGACTCAATATTTTAAACATATATATGATGGAATATATGTAAAAAATTGAAAAAAGTATTATATTATAAAAATTAGTATTAGATAAAAATATATATTTAAAAATCAGTTTTAAATCTACTTTAAAAATGAGTTTCAAACATTCATGGAAGATTGGTGCTCAAAAATATCTTAAGAATCTCAGAGACGCATCAGATGAAGCTATCACGAGCATGAGACTTACTGATCAGGCAAGCATGCAACTCAACATTGACCTCAATCAAACAATAGTTACTGATTACAGAGCCTACCGGCTAAGCGATTTTCACTATGGTCCGAAACGTCGGATTGCTGGCAAAGCTTCTCATACGAAACGAGACACCAATAAATTTTGCAGAGAAGGAATTACACCTCCTTTTGAGGAAGTGCGTTTTGAACTTGCTCAGATTGGATTTTATTTGGTTGATCTACACAATCCAGCAGATCCAGAGCGTCAGTTTGGAACTCATCTGTATTTGTTTGTTCGTCCAGTCTGTGATTCCAATCTATTTTGGCATGGCTACAACATCACACCATCCGCACACATCCCACAAATTTGTTTGTCTGAGAGTTTGCAAAAATCACCTCAGTCTGTGGTGGCTCAACAGTTTTTGCAACCAAAACATATTGCAAAGAGAATCTTCGAAGAAGAAGCTGATTGTATAAAACAAAGACTTCGACAATATGCATCAGTTGAAGTTGAAAAGCTTAAAGAATTTATTTCGAAATTTTCAATTGGTTTTGATGTACCAGAACAATTTCTGGCAAGCTGTGAGGAGTCAAAGAAGGCTATGTTTGCTTTAGTTGAAAAATTTTCAAACGAAATTGTTGAGAAGTGTTTTGATGAACTTCAAAAAGACTTTGTATGCTAACAAAAAGTTGATTTTTTTTTTATTTGTATGACTGATATTTATCAAATCTTAATATTTAATCAATCATACAAATTAGATGGGATTGCGTAATATATTGTATGATACAAAGATTTGTATTATTGCTAATGCGTATTGGTTGACATTTTCTATTGGAGCCATTATATTTGTTATAGGTTTGTTGGCTGACCCATATATGGGCAAGCAATATGTTGAGACGATGATAAAAATAATAGCATCAAATCAAACAACTTATCATTATATTTTCAAAACAGATTTTTTTTGTAAAGCATGTATGCTAACATCCAAAACATATGACAATAAGAGTTCAATTTATATAGGAAATAATTATCCATATTATTGTAATTGCATCACACTAACATGTGGATTTGATAATATATATTATTATCAGACTATACCATTTGTGCTACTTTGTTGTGGTATATTTTTAATGTGTGTTCCAATATGTGTGGTTGTGTGTAGAATTATATGTATTATGACAGAAAAATAATTTTTTTATCGACTGATTTTATAGAATGAAACAAATAATATCGGATTCTATAATATCAATATTTGTAATACTTGTATTATTATACATAGGATATAAAAATACAACCATTGCGATATGTGGATTATTTGTTATAAGTATTATTGCTCTCATACATATTGATCATCATATCAACAGATATACAGACACATCATACTTTTATAATAATTATATAACGGATATTAGTTTATGGAATGATATAGAAAATGAAAATAAGCAACCACTCACACATATTTTACATTAAATAAAAATATTTTCTAAACATATATAAGAATAACACACAATAATATTATTATCGAGATAACTCATAGAAATATTAATTATCTTGAGGACATGTAAGATAGCAGTAGTCTACGGTGCTTATAACGCCGGAGTGCGGGGGCAGCACCCGCCATGTCTACGACTTTGATAAGTTGAAAAATATATCAAAGTAAGCCCTTATAGTTTAATAGTTAGAACGTCCGACTTCTAATCGGTTGATCTGGGAGCGTGACCCAGTAGGGGCATAAAAGATATAACTTGTAGAAATATAGGTTATATTGAGGATATGTAAGATAGCAGTAGTCTACGGTGCTTATAACGCCGGAGTGCGGGGGCAGCACCCGCCATATCTATAGTATGAATCATATATTGGTATGATTCATATTTGATTAAAAAATTGAAATATAATATATATTAAAAGTTTTATTGTACTATATTGAATTACTTTTGAACTTAATTTTTTCGACTCAACCTTTTTAAGAATGTCGCGCGTCTACGAAAAGTGCACCAAGTGTGCCTACCAGTATTTAGTTTTCAGTAATGGAAAATTGGGTGATGTAATAAGAGACTTAGGTTACGACGAATTGCCCAGAAATTTTCCGTCGGATTTGCCTGACAAGGACTCTGAAACCAGAGCATTGAAGATGTTGCTGGAAAAGTTGAGCATCTTCCTTGCAATTTTTGTGGACTGTACTTGTCCTATCTTTGCATCCAAGCCAAAGCAAATTAAATTCGCTGTAGCTTTGAAGATGGTTCACAACAGTAGCTCTAACAGGGCTTGTTTTTACCCCATTATCACCAAAGTTGAGTATCGGGATGATGAAGGGATTCAAACAATTCTTGCACCAACTTCATTGATTGATATGGTGGTATCCAACACACCTCCAGCTCAAGAAGATGAAGAAAAAAGAAGCTGGCCTCAGCGTCGTTCTAGTCTTTTGTATTCTGAAAACGCTTTTTCGGAGGTTCTTTCTCAAGCCGCTTTTCCTCAAGCCGCTTTTCCTCAAATTGCTCTACGATCATCCTTAAAAAAGTCTCCTTCGGCTGCTTCAACTACTTTGACTACTCGTCGAGTTCGCTTCATCGATGATGCTTATCCGGTTGCGACCAAACAGACTCTGAAGAACAAAATGGAGACTTTGAAGGAATTAATCAACGTATCTTTTGATTCTGAGAAGCAATTCTTGAGAGACCAATTGTCTCAGGTTGAGATTGAGTTTGCGATACTCGAGACTTCTCAAGAGGCTCCCGGACGGGCTTCTCAAGTTGCTCAGGATGTTCGTCGTGTTCGCTTCAGCGATGATTTTCCTCAAGCTACTACCAAACCGACTCCTCAAGTTGCTCAGGATGTTCGTCGTGTTCGCTTCAGCGATGATTTTCCTCAAGCTACTACCAAACCGACTCCTCAAGTTGCTCAGGATGTTCGTCGTGTTCGCTTCAGCGATGATTTTCCTCAAGCTACTACCAAACCGACTCCTCAAGTTCGCTTCAGAGAATCTGCTGTTCTTCACATAGCATCCGATTTTCCCAAATCTTCTGCTGCTCCAAAACCATCAGTTGTTGTTTCTCAAGATTTGCCAACTAGTCCGAACTATGAGGAAAATCTGTTTTCTCTACAAGCCATGGTGGATTCATCAAGTGGAGACGAAAAGCGACATTGGATAACAGAGTATGAAAAGCTTCAGCTTGAGTATTGCAAAGTTCTTTCGCTTACTAAGCCCTCAGCATCACCTGCTCAACCTGTGGAGTTACGACGACCAGAGCAAGTTATTGCTAAGCCGAGAGTACGTAGCGCTTTTGAAAATCTTCGGGACCATTTTGTAGCCGGAAACATCACTCCGATTGGGGGTCGTCAGACTTAATTTTTTTTTATAATATTTTCCAATTATGGAAAATTTTTTTATCATTATATAATATAATGGAACAATTACCCCAAAAAGTTTGCGGAATGCCTGTGAGTCAATTAATGTCTGTTGGTACATATTTGAATCAAATAAATGATCCAAATCTATCTCAAGATAATCGAATAAAACTATTATTATCTGACACATATTATGAACAATTAAACAATTTTATAGATATGATGGGAGGAATAACGCCAAATACATTTGATTGTTTGGCAGGAATTCCTGATTCTGGTCTAAATAAAAATAAAATTTGTTCGGAGATGTCAGTATTGAATAGCCCAGATATAGATAATATGAATATATTGGTAGACAAATATACACCTATCGCACAAAAACTTCTCACAACCATATATGGATTTGTGGGAAGTGCACAAACTTATTGCGGAGCCGATGCGGCTAAGATTATAAAATTAAAAAAATTACTATCAGGTATTGGTTTGATGATGATTGACCCACTCACACTCAACTCAGTATGTCAAAAAATTAATTCAAAAAATATATCTGAGAATAATCTTACAATCATTCCACCAAACACTCAACCAAAATCTGAACAAAGTTCGGAACAAAGTTCGGAACAAAGTTCAACATATAGTTCTGAACAAAAACTTCCATCTGTATCGGAGTTATTTGATTACCAAACATATTATAGCGGATATATCGTTATCGGAATAATACTTTTTTTATGTATTTTGATTGTGTTTGTATTACCTTAACTTCTTATATTTCCATAAATTTGCTTCCTTTGAATAATCATATTTTTTTTCATATGATTTTCCTTCTCTCAATATAGTTTCTAATGCTTCTAATATATGATTGATTTGATCCATACTCATTTTCCAACTAAATGTTATACGCACCCATCCATCCACACCATACATATCCTTAATCTGCTCACCAAAATTTCCACAACAAGAAATACCACCCCTTACTTGAATAGCATACAAATCATTAAACAACACAACCACAAGATTATAATGAAGATTTTTTATTGCAAAACTATATGTAGGATGTCTGTTAGGTTCTCCCAAATAACTCAACATAATCAGATTAGAATAATTTGCACAAAGTTTCTGCATCACTGAATCAATATAGGGAATCATATACTGGTGATTATTTGAAATGATAGGTAAAAGTTTTTGTTGTAAGCGTACAGCATAGTAGAAACGGATGATGCCGATTATATTGGGTGTTCCGGCTGATTCTTTTATTTCAGGATCCATATTGTATTGAATCTTATGTGTATCTGCACGAACCACACATCCACCTCCAGGACAAAATGGTTTTGCTCTTTCAAATAAACATTTTTTTGCTATAAGTAATCCAGGAGATCCTGTGCCTCCCACATATTTATGCCCAGAAATAAATGCACAATCAACATCCGATAAATCTAATTGGTGATAGGGAGCATATGATGCATAATCAAACATAATTAATACATTTGGATAACATCTAATTGTACGGATGACATGGTTTTGGTTGGTAATGGTTCCGGTAACATTTGAACAAGCTGTTAGACTTACAATATTCATTACATCTGGTTGCTTATCAATCATACCATCCAATAAGTCTAATTGAATAGTTCCGGTTGGAGTTATTGGAAGAATTTTAATCTGAATATTAGAAGATGTAGTTTGCATTTCTACCCATGGTAAATAATTTGAATGATGCTCATACATAGATAAAATAATATTAATCGATTTATGTTTTGATAAATCAATGGAATTTGCAATGTGATTGATAGCTCCCGTTGCCCCATTTCCACTAAATATCACACAATGGTCAGGATGTAGATTAAAATATTTTCTAATAAATTTTTTAGTCAAACATATATATTTTTTCATCAAAATACCAGTTAGAGAGTTAGAATGGGTGTTAGCATAGTAGGGTAAAATATATTTTCTTATTTGTTTATCTACTATTGGTGATGGTCTACCCGATGCGGTATCATCAGCAAAAATTATTTTTATATTTTTTTTAAGGGGTGTATGGATTAGTGGAGCATCATATATTAGATTCTGAGGATGAGATAACATTTATATTTAGTTGAGATATTTTTTAAGTTCAAGGTATTTGAGTTTGAGATAATCAGCCTTCATACGAGTATGTGTGGATTTATATAGATTATAGTTAGCTTTCATCATATTATAAGTAAGTTGGCTTCTATAACCGCCTGGTTTTACTTTTTCTAATGTTAATTCTTCAATTATTCTAATACATTTACTTTCAATATCATTTATTACTTGTTGACTTATATTACTATTTATATATTCTTGTATATTTAATTGTTTTGTTTCATTATTTGTATATAATAAATCCAACACATGCATATATTTTATTTGGAATAGAATTTGAACCTTAGGATATTTATATATATCTTCTAATATTTGTTTAATTGTCTTCTTATGTTCTATTAAGTTATAATCTATTTTAGGTAATTTAGAAGAATACAAAAAAGTAAAAATTGCTAATAAGTGTTTACCATCAAACATATGTGCATTTATAACATACTGGTAATATTTATATAGGGCATTTTCTGGAGTTAACTGGTGGTATCTTAAATTAATATATTTCATAAACTGATCTTTATAAATTACCGCACCATAATTTTGTTTAAACATAGGAACCAATCCAGTACTTGCTCCAGCAGTACCCTGAATATATTTTCTTAATTCGTCACTATCTAAGATTTTACTACATATATGTATAATATATTCTTCTAATTGTCTACATGTATGAGATAGTGTAAATAATTTAGGTAGAATAAGTAAAGAAGATTGTTTCTTTATCATATATTTTTTTTCAATTGCCTTAATTATATGTAGTATTACATTTTTTAATTCATCTATGATAATTTCATATGGTTCTTCTTCTTTTATATTTATTGGGGTACATCCTTCTACCGTTATAGATTGTCTACCATCATTATAAATGTCTGGCATATTAGGCCAATTTGGTGGATTAGAAATCATATATGAGACTCTTGTATTAAAACTAAATTTAAAAGATGTTGAAATTGAAATTGAATTCTTCTTTGTTTTCATCATAAAATAAAATATATCTATATTTTGTGGTACATCTTTAATAATTTGCCATAACATTCTTAATTTACTAATATTACCATGCCATCCTGTAGAAGCTCTAGAAAAAAAATCAAATCTCTCTTTATATTTATCATAAATACTATCATCTTTTTTATTTTCTTCTTCATTTTGATATTTATCTTTGTATATTTCATCATTAAATTCATAGTTAATTGTTAGATAATCAATAACACTTAATAATTCTTTAAAATAATTCATATCTTTATCTTCTTTGGTTGGTGCAGCGGCTGATGCAGCAGCTTTTTCTGCATCAGATTGGAATGCAACAGCTTTTTCTGCAGCATCTTTGAGTGCAGCTTTGGCTGCAGCATCTTTGAGTGCAGCAGCTTTTTCTGCATCAGATTGGAATGCAACAGCTTTTTCTGCAGCATCTTTGAGTGCAGCTTTGGCTGCAGCATCTTTGAGTGCAGCATCTTTGAGTGCAGCAGCTTTTTCTGCAGCAGCTTTTTCTGCAGCTGCTTTGAGTGCAGCTTTGGCTGCAGCATCTTTGAGTGCAGCATCTTTGAGTGCAGCAGCTTTTTCTGCAGCAGCTTTTTCTGCAGCTGCTTTTTCTGCAGCAGCTTTTTCTGCATCATCTTT
>Ga0209597_1002767_pt1 | contig 11048 bp, 13 predicted proteins | sample M_140625_MF_Meta_FD_187316 | JGI IMG/M metagenome (GOLD analysis project Ga0209597, IMG submission 187316) | Freshwater microbial communities from Lake Montjoie, Canada to study carbon cycling - M_140625_MF_MetaG (SPAdes) (version 2) | ecosystem: Environmental > Aquatic > Freshwater > Lake...
TCAGTTTATCTTTTTCTACTAAATATGTTTTGAATTTATTATAATCTACTGATTTGCTATTATGAGAAGACAATATTGTTTCTTTTTCTATGATTTTATGTTTACTTCTTTCTTGTAATAGTATTCGCTGGTTGCGTTTTCCATAACCTTCTATCTTTCTTTGTGATGCTGTATATTGTAGTTTGTTTCCTTGTTTATCCATCATATAAACGAGTGAATGCTTTCCTGGATCGCACCCTACTATATTTCGTTCTTTCAATGTATCTAATTGTTCTATGGATAAATCTTCAATGTTATAAAAATCTTGTTCTTGTAAAACCGGCACTCTTGAACCCCATTTTTTATCTTTCAAATCTTTTCTGATAAACAACAAACAACAACTAATACCATCGGTTTGTATTTGATTATGAAACTGATAATGTTTGTTCTTGAATATTCTATGGTTCAAATTCAGGAAATTACTCCATACTTCATTTTGATTACTTTTTACATTACTTAATAATTTGCCCTTCTTCACTTTTTTTCCATCTTTGTCTTTTTCAGGACAAAATAAATTTATCAAACTTGCTGTATCAATAATAATGTGTTTTGGAATGATATTGTTTCGTAATGGTAATGGTTGAAATAATTTGCTTTCTTGTTTTTCTAATACAGAATTCATATATAACATCCCTTTCAAATATTCAAATGGTCTTACCTGAATATCATAATGAATGTTTTTCTTAATTTCACTTGGTAGTATATTTGGTAAGTGATTAAGTTTCCATGTAGAAAACATTTCATCAGTTTCATTCAATTCTAATAATTGTTTCTTGAATTGAAATAGAGTTGATTTATCTTGTGTGATTTCATTGGTAGTTTTATTGACAAATCGTAAAAAGTGTTGAATAAAATGTTCTTGAAAATTGTTGTGTAAAGAAGTATGTATTTGCGTTGCTAAATAAGGTAATAAAAATGTAGTATTTTTCAAATTGGTTTTTTCGTGTTTCAATAATGGTTGATATTCGGTTTTGTAGAATTGTTCTAATGTTTCTAAAAGTTCGGTGTCTTTTCCTTTCTTGCCTCTATTATCACGACTGCCTAATGATTTGATACAATACAAAATAAATGTTTCATCTATGGCAGGTAATGGTTTATTTTTAGAATATTGATGTAAAACATACAACCGAATAAATTGATATGTGTGAATAACTAAATCATTCATTTCAAAAACTAAATTGTTAATTACTGGGTGTATCGTATCACGATTTAATAAAATTGTTTTCAAAGGTATTTTGAAGGTTTTGTATGCGGACTTTTCATTATTCCTAAATTCTTTGAATGTGTCCTTTGGTTTTTTCTTTTTCACCATTCTATATATTAACTAAATATTTTATTTTTATATAGATTTAACGAATAATCTATATAAATGCCTAAATATTTTCATTTTCCGATGGTTCATTCAATTTCTTTATTTTTTCTTTTTTATTTAAATATGCTCGTTTTGCGTATTCTTTTTTCTTTTCAGGAGATAGATTAGCGTAATAATTTGTTTTTTCTTTGTATTCTTTATTTTTTTGTAATACATCTTCTTTATGATTTTCATAAAAAGTTTTACTCCGTTTAGGTGCTGTATAATTCTTTAATTTTTCTTTTAACAAAGCGTTTTCATCTTCTAATTCTTTAATTTTATTATATAAATTTGGTTCTTCCATAATTATTATAATAGAAATATTTTTATATTAATTAACAATACTTTTTCTAAACAATAAAAAATTGATTTAATTTTGTAAGTAATTCATAATTGATAAAATACAACAAAACTATTATTCAAAATGTATAAATTAAAACAATGGGTTAAAATTGATTGGATGGGTTTACTGATAACATCCACCAAAAAATTTTGTCTTGGTTTTTTTCTAACAAAGGAATAGCGTTTGGATTTGCGGATAATATATTCCAATAAATTTTTTTTGGATTTTTTTCTAATAAATTTATAGCATTTGGATTTGCGGATAAACCAATCCAATTAGTTTTAACCCATTGTTTTAATTTATAAATTGGTTCATACATTTTCAATAAAATAGTTATGTTGTATTTTATCAATTATAAATTACTTATAAAATTAAATCAATTTTTTATTATTATAATGGGCGTTTTAAATGAGAAAAGGTGTAAAAGGTTTCTATTTTGGCTCCACCTTTTTCTAAAAGGTGGAGAAGGTTTTGCATATCCCAAAGCTTCTTCTATGCCAAATTGTGATACCATGTTCTTTAATTCCATCTAAATGTCGTTTTGCACCATAACCCTTATTTTGGTCTATCCCATATTTTTCAATTAGTTCAGGATGTTCCTTGCATAAATCTTCAATATATTTATCTCGCTCTACTTTCGCCAAAATAGACGCCGCTGCTATTGCTGTATATTTGTTATCACCACCTTCAATGCAAGAATATGGTATTGTTTCTAGCTTCGTTGCTACTTTATTAAAATATGTTATAGGGTTGAAATAATTTCCATCTATCAATAAATAAAATTTGTAATTGTCGTTTTCTTTTTTATTTTGTTTTTTCATTTTTTCATTGTATTGATTACGCGTTTCCAAAATAGCATTATGCATTGCTTTTTGGGTCGCTTGTAATATATTGATTTTATCTATTGTTTTCTCGTCTTCAAAACTGACATACCATGCTAACGCATTTTTTTTGATATAATCTGCCGCCTCTTCAATTTGTTTTTTTGAGTGAAATTTTTTGCTGTCTTTCATTCTGGAATGATCAAAACTGTCATCTTTAGGTAATATTACGGCTGCGCTGTAAACTCTTCCAAAAAGAGGTCCGCGGCCAGCCTCGTCTGCACCGATTTCTAGTGTATTTACGTCGTCAATATAATAATGATTCAGATTGAATACAGAACGTAGTCTTGTTTGTTTTATCTTTGTATTTGATTTTTGTGAATTCAAATGTTCATCAATCTCAATTCCATTACCAATATCATATTCATTGTCAGAAACCATTGTCTTATAATTAATTTTAACGTATAATGAATTCATAATATAACTAATATTTGAATTCAATTATTTTTTAAATTATAATAATAAACTTTTTTCACTATATAAATTATACAATGAATACTGAAGCATTATTTCTATTTTTAATATTATTATTAGGTTTAGTATTATGTTCATTTTTAGGAGGAAATTGTAATAAAGAATCTTTTACAGGAAATTTTAATGGTAATTTTACTGTTAATCCCGATGATAAAATAAATAATAGTAATAAAAATAGTACTATTAGCGGAACTCCTAGTAGTAGTAACATGAGTTCTACTAATTATGATAATTATAATCATTATTCGGGTTCGTCCTCTCAACTAACAAACGGGGCTACTTTTTATGGTAAAAATGGTGATTCGGTAAAAGTAAATATGCAAACTGACGGAACTCCTGCTCTTACAATTACATTCACTCAAGGAAAACAGCCTGTAACATTAACAAGTTCTCCTGCTAATAGTTCAGGTTCAATTGCTAAAACATCGTCAAATCCATCATCGTCATCATCATCAGCTCCGGCATCATCATCATTAAAAAATAATACTGGGTCTTTAGACAAGTCATCTAATATGTCCTTTTATGGACCTAATGGAGAAACTGCTTTAATAATAAATCATGAAGGACAACAAGCAATTAAGGTAAATACAAGTCACGGGTCTTTGATTTATACTACAAGCAAACCTATTTCATCAAATGAAAATGCTTCCAGTCCTTTTAATTCAAATTACAGTGCATACAATAATACACCTTCAACATATTTTGGAAGTACAGGTGTTAATGGAGCAAACACATCCAACAGTAATAAGGCTTACAATGATTTAAGATCACGATCACGATCACCATCACCATCGCGATCATCAAAACCATCATCGTCATCTGCATCATCATCTGCATCATCAAAACCATCATCATCATCTGCATCATCAAAACCGTCACCATCATCATCATCATCTGCGTCATCAAAACCATCACCATCATCATCATCATCTGCGTCATATCCATTTGATTCACAAACAACACGCAATTCAATGTTTCCTTCTTATGATTATAGTAATTCACTGCCACAAGGTATTCCAAAAAGTCAAATACCGCGAGGACACGAAGATTTATATATTTTGAAATCAGAGGTTGTTCCGCCGGTATGTCCTGTTTGTCCATCGGCGGCTATGGTTCCAAGACAGGAACCTTGTCCAGCTTGCCCAGCGTGTGCTAGATGTCCAGAACCATCATTTGAATGTAAAAAAGTGCCTAATTATAACGCTAATAATAATCAGTATTTACCTGTTCCAGTATTGAGCGACTTCTCCAGTTTTGGTATGTAAAATAATTATAATATTTTGACTATTTGTAAATAATATTATAATAAATAAATCTCAAAAATTACTCACGTGTTTTAATACATTTTTTATCAATCTGAATACTAGGACCCTTCTCTTCTTGAGGGACAATATTGATAATGCATTTTGATTTCTTTCCATACAATGGTTCTGTGCATCCTTTCTCCTTACCTTTACCTCGGTTCTTTCTTGTCTTAGATTGATAATTAAAATGATATGGTTTATATTTAAACAATTTTGGTTTATCATCTGTACAACGCGATCTAAAATGTTCATATCTTTCTCTCACATCACAATAAGAAAGATTGGATTTCTTGTTTAACATTTTATTCACCAATTCATGCAAATTGTAAACATATTTGGAAAACGTTTCGCGAGTTTTCATATCACAATTTTTCAATGGCAATTGTTTAAAATTAGTTTTCAAATTCATTCTACAATATTTACAAGGTAAAACATACTTAAGATTTAAAATAAAATTTCTATATTGTATTTTATCTTCCTGTGTAGGATTCACAGGATAATTGAAACTCATTGTGTGTAGATAATGCCATAAAGGTGGTCCCCATACACTTGTAATCATTCCATCACCCGCATTATAATCTTTTTTTGTAAAAATCCTATTTTTTTTTGTTTTACTAGTTGTCATTATATATAATAAAATATTATATTATATAAAACTATTACAATAATTTGAATTCTATTATGGATTTTTCATCTACAAAAAATATTTACTTCTGTTGTTTTATTTCTATTTTTTTGATATTGCTATTTGTCATTAGTCCGCTTAGTAAATTTTTCAAAACATCATTATTTATGAAAATTATAATAATAATCATATTGAGTTACACGTTTTATTTGAATATAATACAAACGAATCAAATGAAAATATCTTATAATAATTCTAAATCACAAGAAGTAGTAAACCAATTAAATATGAATATATTATGTAGTTATGTATTTACTTTTTTAATTGGGCTAATGATTATTTTTATAACAAAAAGTTTCTTTTAGTCAAGCTTAACATTTATAAAATCGCTAATACTATCTAGCGACGAATTGGTCCTTTTATCAGACTTTTTAGGTAAAAAGAAAACACTTGCTTTTTGATTCAGATCTTTTTCACATAAACGTTCTTTAGAAAAATCCTTTTTTATATTCATTATTTTTTCATAATAAATCATATCATTTGCATAATCATATTTATATATTTTAATTAATTCGCCATGTATATTTCGTATTATCATTAACTAATATTATTTATGAATAAATCTTTAAATAATATTATCATATCATTTTATTCGTTTAACATCAATGTTAATTTCTTTTCAATAATATATATACAATATGAATAATTTTGTAAATATGAATCCAATTTCTAGAAGTTCAAATTCTTTGTATTCTAAAATCGTGGCAACTACCTCAAAAATGTCAACAACTACAATCATGATTATTGCCGTCTCTATCATTTTTATTATTTTAGCAATTTATTATTACTATAATTATGTTTCACCAAAATTGAAAACTAATTATCATGTAAATATGGAAGGGGCAAATGGTTCTAGTAACTCTGGACCATCAAAACAAGCAGAATTAATGTTTTTTTATGCAGATTGGTGTCCTCATTGCAAAACTGCAAAGCCTATTTGGAATGATCTAAAAACACAGTATCAAAATAAAACAATTAATGGTTATCAAGTACTATTTACTGAAGTAAATTGCACAAGTGAAAGTGCTGAAACAGAGCAAATGATGAATAAATATAACATTGAAGGTTTTCCAACGATCAAACTATTGAAAGATGGACAAATTATTGAATATGACGCCAAACCAAGTAAAGATACTTTGAATGAATTTTTGAATACTGTTCTCTAAATCCACCTTTAGAAAATCCACCTTTAGAAAAGGTGGAGCCAAAAGCTTTGCGTAAGTTGTTTTCTAAAAGGTCAACTATTTTGGATCAACCTTTTTCTAAAAGGTTGATAAATGATTGAGCCGTTTCTACACCTTTTTGATATAATTCTTTGCGAACTTCAATAGAGCTTGCTGAAGACGCCAAATAATTCAAAGTCATATTTTTCACATTGCAAACGACTTCATATTTTATTTTGGGGTTTACATTATTGGAACCCAATGTGTTAAACATTTTAAAAAAGAAGCATAATATTAAATCCAATAAATTAGAGTCTAAATCAACATAATTTTTTTGTTTATTATCATATTGATTACGTAATCCTAATATTTCATTTTCATTTTTACCAGATTCTATACAATATTTTAATGGGTAATTAGCTGCAACTCCACCGTCCATGTAACATTTATTATCTATTATTACTGGAGTTACTAAAATGGGTATCGCTGATGACATCATTACTGCATCTATAAGTGAAAGATCTGGATGCGTTAAATAAGAAATATCCTCTGTAGTAAATTGATTTATTTCAAATGAATAAAAATGCAATTCTATTTTTGAATATTCATAAAATTCTTTCAATGTTATATGAATAGACAAGTCTTTAGCATCTAATAACGGCTTGAAAGCTTTTTCAACAAGAGTTTTGTTGAATATACCTCTGTTTTTGTATGCTTCAAAAATATTACTAATTTTAATATGAAAAAGCTCATGCCAAGGACGCATGATTGCATAATCATTAATCGTTTCCCAATCATATTTTAAACATAATACAATACCTACAATAGTGCCTGCTGAAGTGCCGTATATACTTTCTATTTTTTGCAAATCTATAATTTTATTTTCATCCAAATGTTGAATAATAGACAAGTACTGAAATAAAGTCGGACCTCCTCCAGAAATTACAAGGTGCTTAATATTTATATTATTACATTTTGATTCCATTTATCTAACTATAATAATATTATACATTTATTTTATATAACTTTTTTCTTATTATCTTTTATGGCAAGTATTTTTACTTTGGAAAATATAGAAGATTTTTCAGAAAAATTGAATATAGATGAATTATATGAAAAAAAACGTCAATATGACTTGAGCAGATTAGCTCTTTACAATAAAATATTAAATCGTATTCATGTTAGAATTAAAACAACATCAAGGCAAAAGGTGGACGAACAATTTTGTTGGTTTGTTGTACCTGAATTGATTATAGGTGTTCCAAAATATGATCAGGCTTCTTGTATTGCCTATTTAATGGACAAATTAAAAGAGAATGGTTTTAATATACGTTACATACATCCAAATACACTTTTCATATCTTGGTTACATTGGGTTCCTTCTTACGTGAGAACAGAATTAAAAAAGAAAACAGGTATTATTATTGATGAGTATGGTCAAAAAGTTGATGATGGTGCTGCGGACAATAATAGCACCAACAATGTTTTCGGTTTAACTTCAAATAGAAACAATGGTAAATTGAAAATAGAGGATAGAAATCCGAATGATTTAATGTTTAATATTAAAAATCAAGGTTCTCAACAAAATCAAGATAATTTGAAACAAAAGAAAAATTATACACCTATCACATCATACAAACCATCTGGTAATTTTGTTTACAACGATGATTTATTGAATAAAATAGAGGACAAATTTCTTTAAGTTGTTTTGGGAATTTATTATATTAACTTTATTTTTTTTCCCAAAAGTATTTTGGGATTTTCAATTTTGGACATTTTTTTTGTCCATTTTTCAAAAATCCGAAAAGGTCTTGGAGAAAAACAAACTTTGTTACCATAATTGAAAATTAGCATGTGGTCACCAAAATAATAATTGTAAAATTGTTACGATAAAATTGAAATTATTTTTATGTAAATATTTAGGAACTTTTTTCTGTTGACAATGTAAGAACTATGTTGAAAAGTTCCGTTCCGGAAAGTTCCAATAAATATATTTGTGAGTCATGTTACTATAATACATCACGTTATAGTCAATATATAAGACACCTAGACACACCAAAACATAAAAAAAAGGCGGATTCAACGTTTTGTCAACAAATATCAACAAATGTCAACAAAAAAAGTTCCGAATTTATATGTAATTGTGGAAAAATATACAAAGAAAGAACAGGCTTGTGGAAACATAAGCAAAAATGCAAAGAACCAATATTAAAAAATGATAATGATGCTCACGATGATGATATTGATAGCAATGATGATATTATAAGTGATAAAAAATTAATACTTATGTTGATAAATCAAAATAAAGAACTTATGGAAATTGTAAAAAATGGAACAAATAATATTATTAACAACAATGTAAACAGTAATAACAAAACATTTAATTTGCAGGTATTTTTGAATGAAACCTGCAAAGATGCTATGAATATTAGTGATTTTATAGAATCCATCAAATTACAAGTATCTGATTTAGAAAATGTAGGAAAGGTTGGTTATATTGAAGGGATTTCCAATATAATCATTAAAAACTTAAATGCTTTGGAAGTAGAGAAACGACCCATCCATTGTACTGACAAAAAGAGAGAAGTGATGTATGTAAAAGATGAAAACATTTGGGAAAAAGATGATGAAGCAAATAAAAAATTACGAAAGGTAATTCGGTTAATTGCTCACAAAAATATTTGCATGTTCAAAGCTTTTAGAGAGAAATATCCAGATTGCGAAGAATATGATTCCAAAAAAAACAGTCAGTACAATACAATTGTATATGAGGCCATGGGTGGAAAAGGGGATAATGATTATGAAAAAAACACGAAAATCATCAAGAAAATAGCAAAAGTGGTCGGGATTGAAAAATATGAATAAAAATAATATTCCAATAATATAAGAATATAAACTCCGAATATTATTTATGAGTACAAAAAAAAATTATAATAAACTTGTTAATAAGGTTAGAAATATTTCTAACAAAAAAAGTAAAACTTTAAAACGTACAACTAATAAAGGTATTAATTTTATTGATGTTAATGAGATTTTAAATGACGTGGAAAAAACTAATAATAATAATAATAATAATACAAGTGTTGTAAATATATTTGATACATTTGAAGATAAATATGAAGAAGAATTGAAAAGTAAAAATATAGACATTTTGACAAGAAATACCAATTTGGAAAAGAAAACAATACGTGAAATACACGAAGCTTTAAATAATAAAAAATACAGTCCGGTAAATGATTTTTATTCATATATCAATGAACGATGGATTAATACAATCAAATTAGACGAGACACAAAAATATATAGTTCAAATTGATGATTTTAGATTGACACAAGATAAAATATACAAACAATTAATCACTCTTGTGGAAAATTATTTACAACAGCATAAAGATAGTAAAGATCCTTTTGACGTATCATTACGAAATTATTATAAATCTTTTTTTAAAACTAAGATAACAAAAGCCAACGTAGACCAAATGAGAAATCATCTTAAAAGCTATTTAAATGATATTGATAATTTAATTCATGAAAACAACTTATGGAAAATGTTAGCATATGTGAATGAACTAGATGTAATTAAATGGGCTGTCCCTTTAGTATGGTCAAATAAACCTGATCCAAAAGAACCCACCATTTTTAGATCATTTTTAGGAGGCCCTAAATTATCTTTGCTTGATTTGACTGTTTATTTTGAGGATGGAACTAATATAGAATACAAGAAAATATACAAAAGAAGATATATCAGATATTTGAAAGATTTGTTTGAATATTCTTTTGGTAAAGATTATTATAAAAATTTTAATGTAGAAGATGTTTTTATAGTGGAATCAAAAATTGCACAAGCTTACGCATGCGATACTATTAAAAAGCAAGACTATGAAACCTTTTACAATAAAGTAACTACAAAACAAGCAATGGACGAATATCATTTTAATTGGGTTGAATTTACAAAGCAATTAGGTTTTCAGAAAACACCTGATTTTTTTATAACACCGGATTTGAATTATTTATATTGTATTACACAATTATTAATAAAAGAATGGAACACGCAACAATGGAGAACATTCTGGTTTTATCTTTACGCTAGGCAAATTAATCGTTTTGATTTAGGGAACGGAAAACCTATTTATTGGGATTTTTTCGGAAAATTTCAAAAAGGTATTCCTGGAAGAAAAGATAAAGCTAAAAATAGGGAAGAACTTTTAAAAAGATTGAATACATTTCGTATAACTATGGTAACATATGCATTTAACACATTTGTATCAAAATTATATATACAAAATAATGTAAACGTAACCACAGTAGATTATGTTAAAGCAATGGCAGAAGATCTAAGAACTGTTTTTATTAGAATAATTAAGAAAAATACATGGCTTCAACCATCAACAAAAAGAAAGGCGTTAGATAAATTGACCGATCTTAAATTTATTATAGGTTATCCAGATAAATATATAAAGGGCGCAGTAATTGATTTTGTTGATGATGATTTTTGGGTAAATTTATCAAAAATCAGTAAATTTCGCATGTCCAAAGCAGTAACACTTGATGGAGCCCATGTTATTAATTGGCCGGTTGTAGATTGGTCTGAACTACCAATTGCATTTAGAGGCACACAAGTTTATAATGCAAATGCTTTCTATACGCAAACAAATAATAGTATATACGTTCCTTTAGGGTATATTCAAAAACCGTTTGTAGATTTAGATCAAAGAGGTATAGAATATAATTTAGCGCACGTTGGATTTACTTTAGCACATGAAATGTCTCATGCTTTAGATAGTTCAGGTAGTAAATATGATGAAACCG
>Ga0209597_1002769_pt1 | contig 11044 bp, 10 predicted proteins | sample M_140625_MF_Meta_FD_187316 | JGI IMG/M metagenome (GOLD analysis project Ga0209597, IMG submission 187316) | Freshwater microbial communities from Lake Montjoie, Canada to study carbon cycling - M_140625_MF_MetaG (SPAdes) (version 2) | ecosystem: Environmental > Aquatic > Freshwater > Lake...
AAAGTGGAGGCGAGTTCTTCAAAAAAAGAACAGCTTAAAATGTTTGCTCTCGAATTATTAAAAAGACAAGTATAATGTTTCTATTAGATTATATTCATGAGCTGCCAATTCAAATTCGATTTAACGATATTGATAAACTTAGCCATCTTAATAATGCTTGTTACTTAACTTTTTTCGAATTAGGTCGGGTTAATTATTTTAATAAAATTTTAAAAACACATGTTAATTGGGATGAACAGGGTTTTGTTTTAGCTCATACCGAAATTAATCATCTTCAACCCATTTATTTAAATGATGAAGTTTATTGTTATACAAAAGTAATTAGATTGGGATCAAAAAGTTTAACTGTTAAAAATGCCCTTGTAAAAAAACAAAATAATGAATTAGTTATTTGCGCAGAGGGAACAGGAGTATTAGTAGCAATGGACTATAAAAAAAAGTTAAGTATTTTAATACCTGAAGCTTGGAGAAAATTAATTAAAGAAGAAGAAAAAATTTAATTTCGAATTCTATAAATTATTTATTTGACTTTATTTCTTTGATGTTTTATAAATAGTTTAATAGTAAAATAAAAAGCTTATTATAACTTGTTATTTGATTATTATACTCTAACTCCAATTAGTGTAACGTCATCAATTTGTTCTAAATCTCCCACCCAAGATATAAAAGTGTTTTCGAGTATTGATCTTTGCTCTTCCATTGGTAAATGAGCATTTTTGGATAAAAGTTCACGTAATTTCTTGCTCATAAATTTCTTTCCTAATGAACCACCAAATTGGTCAGAAAATCCATCTGTTAATGTATAGATGACGTCTCCTTTTTTGATATCAATTGTTTGTTGAGTGAATGAAACATCCTGTTTATCGTGTTTCCCTACCGGCATTTTATCTGGTTTTATTTCAATTGTTTCAGAGCCTCTTACTATCCATACGGGATTATTAGCCGCTGAGACAATTATTTTTTTCTTCTTAAAATCAAAACATATAACACTACAATCCATGCCGTCTTTGCCTCCTTCAGCACTTCCGTCTTTTTTTAAACGTTCAATAATTATTTTACGAGTTGTGTTTAAAATATCAGAGGGTTGATCTTGATTTTCAATTGCTTTTTCTAAACTGGTGATATTTAATAAACTCATAATAGCACCAGGAACACCATGACCCGTGCTATCTGCTGTTGCTAATAAAAAATTATTATTAGTTAATTTTTCAGCGAAATAAAAATCCCCACTTACTATATCTTTTGGTTTAAAGAAAACAAAATGATCTTTTAAATTTTCATCTAATAATTCTTTTGTTGCCAAGAAACTTCTTTGGATTCTTTCTGCGTAATTTATGCTATCGGTTATTTCTTTATGCTTTTCTTCAACAATATGTCTTTGACGAACGACTTCCTCAGTTCTTTCAATTACTTTTTGTTCTAAAATTCTTTCGCTTTCAGCTAAACCTTCACGCATTTTTAACAAAGCTTGACCAAGTGAGTCGTCTTTACTTAATGGAATATATGTTGCTTCAAAATTACCTTTTCCAGTTTCGTAAGCAAAATCAGTAGTGTGTTGCATGGATTGAATTAAGTCATTAAGCGCTTTTCCCATTTCACCAATTTCATCCCGTGATTCAGTAATTCTTTCTTTTGGCAAAATACCTAAGCCCATAGATAATAGCATTTTTTTTAGTATTTGTATCGGTTTAGTAATAGATCGAGTAGTAAATAAAGCAATTAGAACACCTCCGATTACAAGAGTAATACCAAGAAGTTGAACAAATCGTTTTAAAAAGTCTAACGAAGAAAACATTGTTTTTATTTCTAATTCGGCAATTTTTTGTTTTATTGAGATTAATTCATTTAAATTTTTATAAATTGATTGAATACTGATTTCAGAATCTTCCAAACCTTCTCTTGCCAAAAATAAAATAAGTGGGTCTTCATAAGCCTCGGCTGTACTTAATTGATCAGTAATTTCTTTTTTATAATTAACAAATAATGCTTCTATTTGATTAAAAATTATTGATAGGCTTTGTTTATCTTCAGGACTCCAAATTTTAGATAATTCTTTTAAATGTTCTTTTTTAGTGGGATAGTCTTTTTTTATAATTCTTTCTAATTCAGCTCTAAATTCAACATCATTAAAAGATTTATTAAAATACCATTTAGAAATATCAGTATGAGAACGTTGAAGAAGTAAGTTGATTTCTTTTAAATCGGCAACACTTGGCGTAATTTGACCAACTACGGTTTCTGTTCTAGTTTTGCTATCATTAAGTGTAATAATTGTTAAAATAAATGCAACCATTGTACCAATAATAAAAATTGCAAATCCAATTCCTATTCTTCGACCTATCGTAAACTTAAAATCCATTTTTATTTTTTCTCTTCGTTTATTTTTTCGTCTTTTGCTGGAGATTCGTCTCCAAATTTAACTCCTAATTCAATAGCAATTTTTTTGAATTCATCTGATTTAGGCTCATCCAAAAGCATTCTATATAAATAAAATAGAGCTTCTACTGATCTAACATTTTTATTGTTTTTAGAGTATACTTTGAATATAAATTGCTCACTTTGTTTAGCCAATTTAATCATATTTTCTTGAATAAAATCAATTTGCGTAAAATCGGCACCATAATCGAGCTCTTTACTGAGATTTACAGCTTGATTATAATACATTAAGCCTAAATTAATATTAGCAGATTCGTTATCTGGATCTAATTCAATAACTTTTAGTAATGCTACTTTAGCTGTATTTTGAGCTTTAGTATTATTATTATCTTTTATAAAAATATCAGAAAAAATACTACCTACGGATAGATTATATTCTATGTCTTTTTGTTTAAAATTGATATTAGGTTCTAATATTTTATAAATCTCTTTAAATCGATTAAAAGCAATTAAACTCTTTTCTTCGTTAACAGAATCTTCAAGCATTTTTTTAGCAAGATTAAAGTAGCCAGCGCCTATATATTGAAGTAATTTTTTATTATCTTTTGCATAGTCTTCATCGGGATTTAAGCTATTTGATTTTAATATTGATGATATAATCGTATCGCGTAAGTCTGAATTTAATTTATTCTTTTCTGTACGTTTATAAATATCAAAGTAAATAAATGATCGTAAGGTCCAACTTATAAAATCGTCTTTAGTTACTGAATCTAAAACTAAACTATCAACACATAATCTTGCTAATTCTATATTAGCAGGAATTTTTGATTTGAGAAGATCGCTTGCTCTTAATAACTTTTCTTCTTGAGAATAAACACCTATGCTCAGAAGCAATAGCGTGCTAAGAATCAAATTTGTTATTATTTTAGGCAATTTATACATTTTTTATCTTCAACAAAAATTAATTAATAAGTTTTAGTGCAAGGGCTTTAAAATCTTCTTTTGTTTTTAATCCAGCATTTTCGGCTGCTTTTTCATTATATTCAAATTTTAATTTATTATCGATAATTACAAAATTAATACTAGATCCTTTATTGCATGACTCAGGTGTTTCTCCTACGATAAGAGCACCTTGTTTTTTGTTTTTTGAGGCCGCATCGCCAATTGGACTAATAATGTTTGGCGAAAAATATATAATATTTGAAATGATGTCTGAATTGAATTGAGGAGAGTTTTTTATTTCGATTTCTTGATTTCCTACTTTCTTTTTGGCAGCAAGATTTTTTAATTCAGACATTAAACTTTCATTTTTCCCAACTACATAGATTATAAAGTTGTTTAATTTCTTGTTTTCGGGCCATTCAAAGTATCTTGTAAAATTATATAAAAATACAGCCTTCATTTTTGAGTTTGTATCAAAATTAGATGGCTGAGAAGGTTGTTGAAATCTTAATGAAATCAAACAAAAAACAGGAACTAAATATTTAAAGTATTTTGTCAGTTTTGTTAAATATGTTGCAAAGATAGTATTTGATTCTAAAATGCAAACTATTATTTATCAAGTTTTTATTAAAAATTGACTATACAAATAAATCAATAATAATTTTTTTGATAAACATTAAAAAATCAAGATTTTTTAGATGTAAACTGTTTAAAAACATCTTCCATTTTTTGTTCTTCTTTGTTTAAAGTAAGAACACTTAATTGATTTGAAACCGCAAAATCAAAAATATCTTTTCTAATGTCGTTTTTTGAATTTGAGATTAATTGCCAGGTATTATTGTGCAAATGTATTGTTTGATTGATAAAAGGTATACTTTGCAATAATTGTATTGAAATACTTTTGTCAAATTCAACGGTAATAATTTGTTTGATGTTATTTTTTTGTAGGTTTTTTGTTTCGTCGTTAGCAACTATTATTCCTTGATTAATAATAATAACTTTATCACAAATAGCTTCAACTTCTTGCATAATGTGAGTGCTAAGCATAACTGTTTTTTCTTTACCTAAATTTTTAATTAAAAAACGAATGTCTTCAAGTTGGTTGGGGTCTAATCCAGTAGTTGGCTCGTCTAAGATTAGTACTTTTGGATTATGTATCATTGCTTGAGCTAAACCAACTCTTTGCCTGTAACCTTTACTAAGTGCACCTATTTTTTTTGTTTGTTCGGCCTGTAAACCAGTTACCTCAATCATTTCTTTAACTCTATTTTTTATTTTACTTAGTTGATGTAAACCACCCACAAATTCTAGGAATTCTTTCACGTACATGTCTAGATAAAGCGGATTGTGTTCTGGCAAGTATCCTATTTGTTTTCTTACTTCTATGCTTTCGTTAATAATATCAAATCCAAAAACTTTTGCTTGTCCGGATGTTGGAGGTATAAAACAAGTAAGAATTTTCATCATGGTGCTTTTACCTGCTCCATTTGGACCTAAAAAGCCAACAATTTCGTTACTACCAATTTCAAAAGACACCTTATCAAGTGCTTTTTGATTACCATATGTTTTACAAATAGAATTGACTTGAATTGACATTTGCTCAATTATATTATTTGTGTTTATAAACATTATTTTCTACCCAACCTTTGCCCCAATCTTCTATTTCTTGATTAGACCATAGTTTTGGATAGAATATACGTTTTTGAAAACGAGGAGGTAAGTATTTTTGCCAATTAGTTCCACCGGTAGCAGATATATCCTCGGTATTTTGTTGTAAATATCTTACGGCACTTTTATAATGAACTAAAGGCCAGTTTATATTTATATTAATATCAAGTTGCTTAAGGGCATCAATTACTTTAATGTTTTTTTGATCAGTTTTACTCAGTGAAAGGTATTTTTGCCAAATATTTTTTGTTTCATTTTCTTTAGCTAAAGCAATAAACTTTTTAAAATATTTTTTTTCAAATTGTTCAAGGGTTAGCGTTTTTTTTCCAGTTGCTAACTCTGTGGCTCCTTTATTCCAATAAATATGGTTAAATAATTCTTCAATACTTGTTTTTTTTGTTTTTAATTGAGCACGAACTTCTTTATCAACTAAATTAATAAAATCAGTGCAGCACATTTCAATCATTCTATATTGAGCACTTTGAAATCCGCTAGCTGGTAATAAGGCCATTCTATAACGCAAAAACTGTTCTTTTTCCATTCCATCAATCATGATTTCAAAAGATTTTGTAAGGGCTTCAAAATAACGATTGATGCGATTAATACGTTCGATAAAAAAAGGGACTTCTAATTGTTTATTCCAACCTTCGTTTTTTCCGTTTGGTAGTATTTTTAAGCCATTATTACTTATTTGATCTAATTCGTGGATGGATAATTTAAAATAAAGTTCGGTAATTTGATGATAGATTATAAAAATTACCTCATCTGGAAAATCGGTTTTAGGATTTTGTAATGTTAATAAAGTCTCGAGTTGAGTATAATCCCAATAGGTTAAATAATTTGATAGAAGAAGGCCATCTAAATAGCCATTTAAATCTTGCCCCATTTGAGCATATTTATCTTCTAATAGTTTTATTTTTTCTTCAATATTATTTTTCATTGCAAGATATAAATGAGATAATCGTGTATTTTTTAAGCTAATGTTTATGTAATAGATTAATAGTTCAAAAATACAAAATATTACCTATTAATTCTTTTTTTGTCTAATGCCTTATGGTAGGCATCGGCAAACTTTTTATGTTGTTGGTAATTAGATGAATAATCAGACAAACCATTAAGCTCAGGTTTAGCACAAAAAAAAATAAAATCATGCTTATTAAAATTTAATGTCGCATCAATTGCTTGCTGTGACACTAAACATATTGGGCCAGGAGGTAATCCTTTATATTTATAGGTGTTGTAAGGCGAATTAATTTCTTTATCATTATTTAAAATACGTTTTACATTAAAATTTTTATTAGCGAATTTGAGTGTTGGATCAGCTTGTAAAAGCATACCTTTTTTTAATCTATTTATGTATACACCAGCAATTTTTTCTTGTTCACTTTTAATTCTACTTTCACTTTGAACAATAGAGGCAAGTGTTATTATTTCAGGTATCGAAAAGCCAGTTTTTTTTGCTAATGATATTCGTTCAGCATCCCAAATTTTATGATAATTATTTTCTAATATTTTAAATAATTCTTCTTTACTAATAGCCCAACTCACATTCTCTGAATTAGGAATAACAATAGAAAAAGCATTTTTTGGTTCGAGTTGAAACGATTTGTATAAAATTTCTTTGTCATTAAGTAATTCGCTCAACTCAGTTGAGTTTAATTCTAATTTTTCATCGATATAGCTAATAAATTCTTCTAGGTTATGTATCTGATAATTAAAATTAAGTTTTACTTTTTCTTCTTTATTGTATTTGATTAAATTTATTATTTGTCTCATTGTCATCCCATTAATAATTCGATATTTTCCTGGATAAATATTTTTTTCAAGTCCCATTGATTTAGCCAACCATTTAAAGTTATTTAAATTTTTAATAATATTTTGGGCATTAATTTCGTTTATTACTTGATCTATATTATCATTATGTTTGATATAAATAAAGGTGTAATTTTTATCTTTTAATAAAATTTTATTTGCAAAGAATTCTTGATACACATAATATATACCAATACCAAGTATAATAAGTATAAATAGATTAAATAAGAATTTATTTTTTGATTTTTTTTTCATTAATGTTTATAATTTATTTAATGCAGCATTTACTTTTTCGTTTTTGGGATAAAGTTTGTGCAAATGTTGTAAATATTTCTTTGCCATTTTATTTTCTTGTTTATAGAGATAATATGCAGATAAATTTAATAAAAGTAATTCGTTATCTGGGTCAATAGATTCACCTTTTTTATATAAAAGTAGAGCATCACTTTCTTTACCTTGTAATAATTTTATATATCCAAGATTGGAGTAAGCACTTACGTATTTTTGATTTTCTTTTAGAATAAAATTAAACTGCGTTTCGGCTTCTGATAGTTGATTTGTTGATGCCAGAGTTGTACCATATTTATTTCTGAAATCTAGATGGTATGGAGCAAGTTCTATTGCACGCTTAAACCAAATTAATGCTTTAGTTATTTGGTTTTTGTAATAATAGGATTCGGCTATCCGATAACATGCCCAAGCATCGGTATTATCATACGATTTTTTAATAAATAATTCATTCAAGCACCGCGCTTCGCCTAATTTATTGACGCAAGTAATTATTGTGTTAAAATCATTTCGAATAAAGTAAAGTTGAATCAGGGCGTATCTATTTTTTTCAAATTCTTTTGGATTGCTTAAATAATTGAGTGCGGAATCTAAATAATTATTTTTTGTATCAAATTTATCATATTGATTTATGTATGCTTTTGCTATTGTTAAGGAGTCTGGCTTTTTTTCGTTTATTGCAAACAAGCCAATAAAGATTTTAATTTTATTTTTTTCTTCAATAGTAATAGGTTTTCGAATATAATGATCGTGAACAGTAACATGAGGAATATCAGAAGAACCAGAGACTGGCATGTGACAGCTTACACAATTAGACCAGGCATTTTTTTTAAACAATTTATGTGCATTTTGTAATTTTAATTTTGTGTTTTCATTTTCAGTGTTTCCATTATGGCAGGATAAACATGCGTCGTTAAATACATTGGCATTTGTTTCGCGAACACTCACATGTGGGTTATGACATGTTATACAAGTCATCGCCTCTTTATAAGGTTTTAATATATTTTTATTTTGAATTTTTTCATATGATTTTATAAAACAAGCACTTTGTTTTAATCTATCGGCATGCGAAGCCATAATAAATTCTGTGTTAGAATTTGTATATTTTGGTAAAAAAACCGAAATATAATTGCTTAATTTTTGACCAGGTTTAAAATCAAAAAAAGATTTATTTTCTTTTAAAATAGCATTTCCTTGCAAATGGCAGCGTTGGCATACATCGAATTGCTCATCTATTGGTAATTTAGCTGGATTTACAATTGAATAATCGATGTATTTTGAAGTGTCTATTTTGCTTCCATTTTGACGTTGTTTTACATGAATGCTTCCAGGTCCGTGGCATCTTTCACAATCAATCCCGCTTGGCATACTTTGATATTTATTTTCAGAGCCAATTATCAAATTAGGGTAGGCGTTATGGCAACTAATACATTCCAAACCAATTTTTCTGGTAAACCGCGTGTTAATTCCATTTTCAAAACCAGGTGGAAGATCCCATTTCTTTTTTTGCGTGTAATAAGTCATTGGCATTTGGTTTAAATAGCCGTTGTTTATTTGAAGATGAGAATTAGTATGTTGTCCCGAGCCGATAATGAAATTTACTTGTTCTTTACGGCTGTATAAAGTTTCGTTTTTTTGAATTCTAAACTCGTGAATATATAAACTGTCTTTATTCCAATAAGCCTTATAATGTAAGTCTGCAATTTTATCATAAATGCCAGGTTTTGAAAAATCTGCTGATGATTTTGATTTACTAGCTAAATCAAATGATTTTCCCATACCAGTTTTAATAAAAGAATTATAAATTGATTGGTGACATAATTTACAAGTATTCATGCCAACATAGTTTGCGCTGTCGCCATGATTTAAGTATTTGGAGGTTTCTTTTTTTGTTATAGAGTTTTTATCAGAAATATCTGAATTACAATTAAAAAAAGAGAGGCTAATAAAAAAAGTAAATAGAAATAGAGTATTTGAGTTTTTAAACACCATTATTAATATATTGTAAAAACCAAACATTTTCAAATGAATTTAATCCTGTTTTGTGCCAACATTTTTTTAATCCGTTTTTTTCAAAGCCACAATTAGTAAATAATTTTAAGCTACTTTGATTATTTTCGTTAACGTGAGCATAAATTTGTTTTAAGTTAAGCGTATTAAATGCATAGGTTTTAATTAATTCAATACATTGTGAGGCGATTCCTTGTTGCCTGAAATTTTCGTGAATATAAATACCGATTCCACATTTTGCATGTTGAGGATCAAACTCAAATAAATCAATTACTCCAATGGTTTCGTGACTTGATTTATCATTTACCATTAAGCGTAATTGTTTATTGGTATAAATATCTTGATGAGAAGCGTTCACAAATTCTTCTAAAATAAATTTACTAAATGGTATTTGAGTAAAACTTACTGACCAAAGTTTTAAATCGTTTTCCCATTCATAAAGTACATTAATGTCTTTTGGTTCTATTGCTCTGAGATAAACTAACGGACTTTCTATAAACATTGTTTATGCTTTAAGGTAACATAATTTCACTTTTGTATACCATTACGGCAAATCCTTTTAGCCAAATATTGTAAAAATTTTTCTCAAGTACTTTTTCAAAACTCACCTCTAAATTACCGCCCATCGTTTTAACTAAACAATTATTTTTATTGTTTGATAGCCCTAAAATAGAGGCAACTAAAGCAGCGGCAGTAACACCTGTGCCGCATGATAAGGTTTCATTTTCTACGCCTCTTTCGTATGTTCGAACAAAAAGTTGTTCATCTTTTTTTTGAATAAAGTTAACATTGGTTCCTTCTAATTTAAATCTATCGGAGTAGCGAATTGCTTTACCTTCCAATAAAACATCAATATTTTCAATGTCATTAACAAGTTTAATATAATGGGGTGAGCCGGTATTTAAATAAAAATAATCGGTTCCTATTTCAATTTCATTTACATCTAGCATTTTTAAACTTACCATCTCGTTTTCGTCTATCAAAGCTTCGTGTAATCCATCTGCTGCTAAAAAAAATGTTTTTTCTTTGCATAGCCCCAAGCTTTTTGCAAAAGACACAATACATCTGCCTCCATTCCCACACATACTACTTTCGTTGCCATCGCTATTAAAATAAACCATTTTGAAATCTGCACCGGGTTCTAATTCTAATAAAATTAATCCGTCGGCACCAATTCCAAATTTACGGTGGCACATAAATTTAATCTGCTCTGAATCTAATGATATTATTCCTTTTCGATTATCAATTAAAATAAAATCATTGCCAGTTCCTTGGTATTTATAAAATTGAATTTGCATCTTAAAATTAGAACTAATTAATTTTTGCCAAGAGTTCAGAATCTAATACACGATCGAGTTGTTTAAATTCTGAGCTATATAATAATTTATACACTTGATCTGATGATTTAATGTAAAAAGAATTATCTATTTCATATAAGGTTAAATTGCTAAAATCGTCAAATCCATAAAGCATAATTTTATTTTTGGTAAATCGATAACCTTTAGAATTGAGCGGTGTTTTCCAAAATTCAACAAAATATAAATCACTGTTAGTATCATCAAGCCTAGTTTTTTGTATATCACTTGAATCTTTAGAGGGAATAAACTCCCCTATTTGAATAATTTTTATGTTTTTAACTGTTAATAATTCGTCTGAGGCAATATTAATACCAGAATCTTCTTTTATTAAACTATCAACCTCTGAGTAATTAATTTTAGTTGATTTTTTAAAATTTATTTTGAATCGATTCTTATTTTTAGTTGTTTCGTCTTCATCAGTTGTATTAACTGTTTTTTCGATAACAGTAATTTTTTCACTTGCAGACTCTTTGAGTTTATTGAATAAATCGTTTATTTTCAAAACAAAAAAACCGATTCCAACCAATAAACCTATTGATAGTCCAAAAACAAAAGTGGGGATTTTACGTTTCAATTTTTTAGATTTTGAT
>Ga0209597_1002777_pt1 | contig 11010 bp, 23 predicted proteins | sample M_140625_MF_Meta_FD_187316 | JGI IMG/M metagenome (GOLD analysis project Ga0209597, IMG submission 187316) | Freshwater microbial communities from Lake Montjoie, Canada to study carbon cycling - M_140625_MF_MetaG (SPAdes) (version 2) | ecosystem: Environmental > Aquatic > Freshwater > Lake...
TAAGTGGTCACATATTGTCTACCCTTGGGAAGTAGAAATGGTACATTAATTATGGTCTTTCTAGTATAGGGACATAGACCAAACCCTGTTCATTATGTACTCAGTTGAACTCTGGCCAGCAGCTTACTGGATAGACACCTGGTTAACGGAAAGATGCCAATACGTAGTACTCTCACAAGGTTGCAACCCTTGATATACATCCATCACGGAGAACTATAGTCTCAATGGTAGTATACTATCCTGCTTGGATGAAAGTATTTTGGATGCTAATCCATAAGATCGGGAATTATATACTCAAAGCAATAAGAGTAACACCACTGATTTATTGTAATCTGTTCCTATCATTAGTTCAAGGATACTGATTAGTAACTATAATTGGAGAACTATTAATTATAGTCCTCCATCTCTAGTATAATACCAACAGCTTCCCAAAATAATACTTTATTTTGTGGATGCACTAATGGTCTTATATTCTCTAACTTGATAGCTAAGTCTTTATAATACTTAGCTACACCTACTACAAATAGTAAATAGGTTTCTTCATTAAGTTCATTTAATAAACTTGGTGTTTCAATAGCCTTAGTGGCTAGTCTAAATGCTGTTTCTTTTGTAGTCATAATATAGTTTTAAGATTAATATTTAAAAATTTGTAAATTCCGGAAATACTTATTGTGCTTCTCTAACTATAGAGAGTAATACTAATAGTAATGATAATACATAGAGTAGAGTACTCTTATGTAATTAGCTATATAACATATATTATATGAGCTTATTCTCAATCTGTTACTACTCTTACAAGTATATATAGGGTTAGAGTTTATCACTCTTTTATACCTATACAGACACATTTAAATAAAATATGTTTTTATAACTGTCTGAATATCAATACCAAAGTCACATAGTTACACAGGCTGGATACAAAAAATATTAATATAAATAAATATAAATATATATATTAAATATATTAAATAATGTTCTTGAATATAGCAGTGTAGTGCAGTATTTTGCAAGATATAATAAACTCAACCTGCTTATCATACCCTTTTAAATTTAGGGTTAGAAAAAAAAGGGTATTTTAAAAAGAAAAAGAGAGACTTTCATCTCTCTTTATCTTTTCTCTTACTTCTTTGAAGTAAGAGGCTGACTCAAGTCAGCTTTGGTTTCAGTTGTTTCAACTGATTCCAAGGCTGCTGTGGCAGAAGTGGTAGAACGTCCACGCAGATCCTGTGCTTCAATAGAAGCAGTGGCATTTGCAAGACGTGCATTACCACGTTTTTCAGCATTCTCAATAGCACCTGCTGCTTGAGCAATGTCTGAATGGTCTACGAAGAATCTGTTTTCAGATTCCCAGTAGCCAACAGCCATCATATGGTCTTTGTTCCTATTCATAGGAGCATCAGACCAGATGAGTGGTGTTACACCGTCATCAGCATATCTGATGTAATCACCTTGTTTTTTAACATAGGTGGCAACATCAGAGGCTGTGCCGTGTATAGTATACATAGCACGAAACACGCCAGTAGTTTTGTCTTTGTAGACAGTTTTTAATTTTGCTTGTAAAGCCATAATTGAAAAATTTAAAAGGTTAATTTATTATCCTTTTAAGTTTAGGGTTAGAAGAAGAAGGATGTGTGTAGGTGCAAAGACCTTTTTTCACTTTCAGAAAAAAGTCTTTGGGTAAGTTAGACACAGGACAAGGGTTGCCAAGACATAGGGGGGTACCCACTTTGGCTGGCAGACCGGGGGCTGCTGTAGAGGGGGGTCACCATAATCTTATACATACTAAAAAACCTAAATACCATAATCCCACACATACTAAAAACCCAAATAACTTTGTCCAGTTTTTAGTGCAAAAAACTTGACATCCTGGGGGAGCATGTCTGAGGTAGAATATACCCGGGGGTATAATCACCTACCCTAAATTTTATATATTGGTGATGTCAAAGATATTATCTATATTTGTGTAAGTAATTAATTATTTGTATATTAATATATGAAGAAAATTGACATGGGTAAGTATATTTTACTCATTGGTAATGATGCTACTGAAATCTTTGACTACTATAAAGTCCCAGAGATGCATAGTCTTAACCGTGCAGATGCTCAAGCAGAAGAAGTAGACATGACTAATCCTAAAAATGGAGATCAAGGTAATGGTGTTTACATATATGGATTAACTAATTATGATCCGGCAGATAAAAAACTTACTGCTAAAGATCCTTACAAACCATTCTTGTTTATAAATTTAGGTACCTTTAAAAAATATAATATTACAGAAAAAGCTACAGGAGTTATGCATGAAACAATGCATATGAGTATCATATTAAATAACTGGGATATAAAAGATAAAGAAGAAGAGGTAATAACATTTGCTGAAGAAGAAGCAAATAAGATTATTGAAAAACTAAAGACTACTAAAGTAGAACAACCAAAGAAAAAATTCTTTTCTAGAAAATAAATGTTAACACCAGAACTAGATGTAATATCTGTTGAAGAAGAAACAGAATTATTAAATGCTTTAGTAGAAGCTGAAAATAAAGGTACAGAAATAAATAATAGAATTGGAATAAGATATGGTAATTCTATTTATGGTAATGAAAAGTTAGAACCTATTCCTAAATATTTACTTAACCTATGTTATAAGTTAATAGATAAAAAAATACTAGATGTTTTACCGGAAGATATAAGTATAAATATTTATTATCCGGGAAATAAAATGGTTCCCCATATAGATAAGATAGATGCAGGTCCTGTAATAACAATATTAAGTTTGTTATCAGATGCAAATCTTATTTTATCATATGGTGCAAAAAAAGAAATTGTATTGTTACCATCTAGATCAGTAGTACAATTAAAAGATAAATACAGAACACATTGGAAACATAGTATAGAAAAAGTAAATGATAAAAGAATATCTATAGTATTTAGACAGTTAGGTAAAAACAATTAGATTAAGTAAATAATATTTTGTATATTAATATATAACTTAAATATATAAAAATGGATATTCTAAATTTTATTTCCTGGATTAAAGGAGGAAGATATACTACAACTCCACCTGCAAATTCTGTTACTGTAATTGGTGCACCTAGTAGTAATAGAGATGATAAATATTTACCAATTACTATTCCTCTTTCTGCTCTTGGAAGTACTGGTATAAGTAATGTTGGTAGACTTATTGGAGGAGGAATAGTGGTAGCTGAGTGGGATGAATACGGAGTAAAAAAGGTTCTTATAGCAAGTTTAACTTATTTAAGTGCATCTGTTCCATGGACGGTACCTGCTTTTCAAAGTACTACAATAGGTGTTGGAGCTCAAAATTTTTCAACTGGTTTAGGAAATACTGATGCAATTATAGCACAAGCTGGTGGTGCAACTACTGCCTATGCAGCTGGTCTTGCAAGACTTTATTTAGGTGGTGGTTATAATGATTGGTATTTACCAGCATCTTGGGAATTAAACTTATGTTTTGATTCTGCAGCTATTGTTAATAAAGTTTTAGGAACAACAAATGGTTTTTATACTGGTCAACACTGGAGTTCATCAGAATCTAGTAATATTAATGCATATGGTCAACCTTTTACTAGTGGTACTGCAGCTCCATCAGCTAAAAGTAGTAGTTCCATAAGAACTAGAGCAGTAAGAATACATACTTTATAATTATAATTTAAAAAAATAAAAAAATGAAACAATTAATTGGATATTATAATGAACAAGGAAAATATATTGAAGAACTTGTAAATATTATTGAAAAAACTAAAGAAGAAATTATAAAAGAAAAAGAAGAAATGTTATTAGTAATAACTGAAGAAATAAAAAATTTAAAAGAATTATGAAAACAATTATAACAATCTGCTTGTTAATACTAACAAGTTTTATTTTTAGTCAGCAACATGCTCTTTATATTTATAAAGGTAAGTTTGCATTCTGTGGAGCATCTGCTGCAGTACCTACTGGTAATCTAATAAAGGTTCAAGGTAGAACATTTGTAGAAGGTTGTTCAGTATGTCCTGTTATTGATGGTCCGTCTATTGGTAATTCTTTTTTAGTTCCGGAACCTTCTGTATCTCCTGATGGAACTGATAGTACAGTATGGTCTTTCTTTTGGTATTTTGATTCTGTACCTCAAGCACCAACATGGGAAACATTAACTACAGTAAATAGATCATTTGTTGTATCCGATACATTAGGTGGAGGAATGAGTAATATGTTCTGTATGCCATGTAAATATTTTAAAGAAGTAAATGGTGTAACATTAGTTAAATGTTATGGTCCTCTTAATGAAGCTGCCTTACCTTTAAGAAAAGCATTAAGAGTTCATAAAGGACAAACATCAATTACCCAAGCACCTGTTGGAGCACCATATCCAGTAGGAACTATTATTCCTGTAAAAGATTAATCATGGCAAAAATTAAAGATACATTTACTAAGTTAGATAAACCAAAAGTTACCCGAACAGGTGTACATGCAAAAACAAAAAGATCTAAACTTAAATCTTCTAAGAATTATAAAAAATTATACCGAGGTCAAGGAAAATAATTTTAATATATTTGTTTTTATATAAAATATTTATATATTTGTAAAAACTAAACAAATATATTATGTCAGATGAAATTAAATGTGGATGTGGAAAATCTCAAGACCCTAATGGATTTTGTGATGGATCTCATAAAAATAATCAAGATCAAGTATCCTTTAAAGAAACAAAAATTTATTCTTTTGGAGATATCTTAGTAGGATTAAATACTGAAGAATTACCAGAAGGTGTTGAATTAGAAGTAAAACAAAAATTTTCTGAGATTACAGAAATTTTAAAAAGTACTTATACAATGTCAACACAATCCCCAGTTAAAAGTTTATTGTTTGATCATGCAGTGGGAGAAATACTAAATGCTCAAATGTCTGTTGTTAAATTATTAAAATTATAAATATGACACCATTTAAAACATTAAGAGGAAGAAGAATACTAATTGAAGTTCCTGTAAAAAAAGAATCAGTAATTACATTGTCTGAAAAAGATCAAGATGCTTTAATGTATGAAGCAATGAAACAATGGAACAAACTTACTGTATATGCCATAGGTGATAAAGTAGAAGAAATTGCTGTTGGAGATTTAGTATATATTCCTGTCCCACAATTAGAACAAGCAGAAAAAGTTGACATTGATGGTAGTGTAAAACTAATGTTTAATGAAATGGATATAGCAATAATATGGTAAATATAACAGATGATAATCCGTATTTTTCTGGAAGAACAAGTACTGATAAAATTAATTCTAAAGAAGTATCTAAAGAAGATATAGATAACAGAACTAAAAATACTTTAGATTCAGAATATAATAAAAATTATGTTCATGATTTTAGAAAAAATATTCCACCATTTGAAGAACGTCCCAAATACTATGGTGGAAAAGATTCAACATATGAAGTTTTTAATGTATTAGAAGCCTGGAAGTTAGATAAAGATTTTTACTTAGGAAATGTAATAAAATATTTAGCTAGAGCTGGTAAAAAAACTTTTAACAATAAAGAAGATTTACAAAAAGCATTAGTATATTTACAACGTAGAATTGATACACTATGAATCATTTAATAATGTTATTTATATTAAGCCTAGCATGTTTGTTATGGATTATAGGAAGTTCTTTTAAAGGACCTATATACAATAGAGTTAAAGACTCATATGAACTAGATCATCAAGGTGAAATTACTGGTTCATATTTTATAGTTGCATCACTTCTTTTAATTTTTTTAGCTGGATCTTTTCTATAATTTTTTTTGTCATTAAATTTTTGTATATTATAGTATGACAGAATTTAGTAATCAAGGAGAATTATCTAGTACAAGTTCAGGTACATTACTAGCAACAGGCACTTTATCTACATCACTTTTAGATAAGTTGTTAATTATTAGATTGCATAATCCATTAGCATATGTGGTCAGTTTATATAAATATGAATCTCTTACTAATTCAACAGTTTTATTATATAATTTAAGTTTATCAGCTGGTGATACATTAACAGATAATTTAGCATATTCATTAAATGCTGGTGATCAAATAATTGGGTATTCTGATATACCAGGAACTACTTATTATACATATGGACAAATATACTGATGCAAGTAGTAGATACAAATGGAAATATATTTGGTACAGGACTTGAAGTAACAGGTCTAGATGGTAAACCTAAAACTATAGGTAGTACTAAGGTATCTCAAGCTTCTATTACTTCATTTAATCAATATGTTGCAGCTGCTGGAATAGGAAGTACAATATTATTTAATGCTAATGTTCTTTCAACTTTAGGTCAAATAATAGATGTTGATTTTTTAGCAAGAAATAATACTGGTATTTCAACTACATTAAGAATTTATATTAATAGTAGTTCATCATTATCTGGAGCAACTCAAATTGGAAATTTTGCAATTGTAGGATCAGTTGATACTATGGTTAGATATCAACATAGATTTTCATTAACTGATGATGGAACGGGAAACTGGTGTTTAATTGGAGCAGATAGTTTTGGATTCTCTTCTGATTTGGTTTCACCTGGTTCATTTAATTCTTCAATAGTTGGTGTTGGTGCTGCTACTAAAAGTTATATAATAGTAACATTAAATCAAAGTGGTTCTTTAATTGCAGCATCAATTAATTATTAAAAATATAAAATGAATATAACTAAAATAGAAAATGGTTTTACAATAGATGAACAAAATTTTCAATATTTATTTAAAGGTTTAGAACATGAAATATTATCAGAAGATCAATGTCATATTAATACAAATTTAGGAACTATATTTTTTGATAATTCAGTAAGTATTAATAATAAGTTTTTTAATAATATTAATGAATGGATTACTGAATTATATAATATTAATTAATTTTGTTATCTAAACTATTTTGTGTATATTATAGTATATATTAATAATACTTAAAAAACAAACAAAATGGATATCTTAAATTTTATAAGCTGGATTAAAGCTGGTAATTACAGAGCAACACTACCAACAGATGTAACAAATCTTTTAGCTGTTGGAGTTAAAGATCCAAATAGAGATGATAATTATATATCATTAGCTGTTAATGCAGCACCTTTACAATCATTGTATAATACAGCTAATGTAACTCAGATAACTTTAATAACTACTGCTGTTACAGTTAATGCCTTAAATGGTATTATTACTACTGTATCTTCTACTCTTGCGGCTAATGCTAAAACTAATTTTACAGTAACTAACCCAAATGTAGTTGCTGGATCTAAGATTTTAGTATCTGTTGACTACGATCACGCAGCAACTGGTATTCCTGTAGTAGGAGTATCTGATATTGCAGCAGGATCTTTTAAAGTAGTTCTTAGTAATGGTGGTTCAGCTGCATTAAATAATGTAGTTAAGGTTCATTACCTTATTATAGCATAATAAATACTAATAAAAAAAACATGTCAGTAGGAGATTTAAAAACAGATGGTTTAAAAGGAAATAACTTTCCTTGGCAATTAAAAATGCTAAAAGGATTACAAGGTATTATTGATGCTATTTTTGCAATAGCACCAGTACCACCTCCAGCACCACAAGTAAGAGCACCTCATGCATATAATGATACAATATCAGGTACAGTACCTGGCAGTAATTATGGAATTTCTATTGCTAATGTGGGTACAGTTAATGGTCTTGTAGATGGAGCAGTTTTAAAACCAGGTTATACTGTAAGTTTTAGTCCAACATCTGTTGATTATTTAGATAGTTTAACATATGATGCAACAGGTACTGAATTCTTAATTACTTACATTGATTAATTATGCCTACTGACATAAACTCAAATAAAATTTTAGGTGTTCCTGGAAGTACAAATATAATACATTCTGTACCAACATATAATGAAAAATTATTTATTTCAATTTGGGAAACACAAGATAGTGGTGAATATATTATGTTACCCTATGATGGAGGAGGTACTTACAACGGAACTATAGATTGGGGAGATGGTAATACAGATATCAATGATGGTAGTGTTACTGGACACGTTTATTTATACAAAGGAGTTTATACAATAACAATAAATGGAGCTACTACAGGATGGAATTTTGGTAATCTAGGTGGTTCATCTTATATTAAATCAGTTGTACAATGGGGACCATTACAATTAGGATCTGATATAGGTTTTTATTTTCAAAATTGTCCTAATTTAGACTTATCTACAGTATCTGATGTTCTTAACTTAACAGGAATAACAAATATGGTTGGTATGTTTGAAGATTGTTTTTCTATTACAACTATTAATAACATAGATTTGTGGATCACTTCAGCAATTACTACTATGAATGGCATGTTTTATAATTGTTCATCATTTGATCAAACATTAATATTTGATACATCATTAGTATATGATATGAGTCTTATGTTTTATAATTGTACACTATTTAATCAACCATTACTATTTAATACATCATCAGTAATTTTTATGAATGGCATGTTTTATGGTGCTACTGCTTTTGACCAAAATATAGGTTTTTGGGATGTAACATTTCTTGCACAAGCAAATGGTTTTATGGGAACTAAAACTCCTGCAACTTTTTCTCCTACTCGTTTAGATGCAATTTATAATGGATGGAGTGCAACAGCAGCACAAACTGGAGTTTTTATAGACTTTAATAGTGCAAAATATTCACCTGCAAGTATAGCAGGTAGATTAGTTTTAACAGGAATTAAATTATGGAATATATCAGATGGAGGACTTTAAAATGAAATACTTAATTATATTATTTGTATTATTATCATCTTGCTCTCTTGAAAAAAGACTAGCAAAGTATTGTCCATTGTGTGTACAAAAAGATAGTACAGTAACAATAATACAACTTAAAGATACTACAATAACAATCCCAGGTGAAACAGTAACGTTACTAGACACACTTTATTGTGATTCTCTTGGTAATGTTATATCTAGACTAAATGGAGACCTTAGAGACAAGGACGGCAAACTAATCAATCTACAAACAAAACTACAAAACAACATATATACATCTAAAGCTAGAGTTCAAACAATATATAGAACTATTAAAGGTAATGATGTGTACCATACTAAAGTTGTAACTAAAACATTAAAGCCGGAGAAGATAAAGTACATACCTTGGTGGGTAAATTTCTTTGCTGTATTAGGTGTAATATTATTTCTTATACTTCTTGTATATTTTGGATACAAGCTGATTAAACTTTATTTATTATGAAAACACAGTTGACACTATTACTAATATCTATACAACAAGAACTTTTGACATTAATATCTATTTGCCTTGCATTTTTTTTACCAATATCAGGAATACTCCTAATGATAGGAGTATTAATAGCTATTGATACTTTTACGGGAATATGGAAAGCTAATAAATTAAAAGAAAAAATAACTAGTAGAAAGCTCTCAAGTATAATTAGCAAATTAGCACTTTATGAAGTAACTGTTATAATGTTTTTTCTTATAGACAAATTTATTCTTAATGATATCATACTAACTTTTTTCAGTGTACCATTTATGCTTACTAAGATAGTGGCATTGATTCTAGCTAGTATAGAAGTAATGAGTATTAATGAGAACTATAAAGTAGTAAAAGGCATAGACTTATGGCAATCAATGAAGTTGTTATTTGCAAGAGCTAAGGATATTAAAGATGATATAAATAAAATTAAATGACTTATACTAGAGAACAAATAGAAAAAGCAGTAAAAGCTAAAGGATACACTTATTTTACAGGTCCTGGAAATTATGATGTTAATATAGTAGGAGTAAGAAACTCTGATACCGGTCAAACAGTAACTAATTTATTTGATGACAAGATGACTTTATCTTATAAATTAGATGGAGTATGGAAATATCATGAATGGAATAATACAACTGAACCAGGTAAAAAAGGAGTTACACAATATCACAACGCTAATGGAGTAGCTAGATTAGTTCCAGGACAATATAGAGGGGTATATGCTATATCTAAACACCAAGGAAAATATGATGCTTTATGCCAAAGACTAGGTAATGTAACTGTATGGAGAGATAAAAATAAAAACATGACATTTGATGAAGTTGAAAAAGATACTGGAATGTTTGGTATAAATATACACAAAGCAGGTTCAGTGTCTACATTTGTAGAGAATTGGTCAGAAGGATGTCAGGTATTTAAAAGATCAAAAGATTTTGATGAGTTTATGAAAATAATAAATAAAGCTAAAGACTTTCATGGCAATCATTTTACATATACTTTACTAGAGAGTAAAGATATTAATTAATAAATAAACAATTATGAAATTTAGAAACAGTTGGAAATCAGCAACAAAACAATGGGATAAGATATCTATAAGATTTAGATTATCTTCAGTAGATGTATTTACTTTAGAAATAGATATTTCTAGAGAATTTTACATGTTGACAATATTAAATTGGACAATTAAAAATAGATAAAAGTAAAGTTCTTATTTACACTATAATAATCCAGGTAATTTAATTTATCTGGATTTTTTTTGTTTAAATATTTTTTATTTAAACTTTTATAGTATATTTGTTTAAACTTTAAAAATATAAACAATGGAAAATGTAAATCAACAAGAACAAGAATTAGATTTAACACCTGAACAGTTAACAGAACGTAAGGAACAAATGCTTTCTTTTTATACTGAATCTTTACCTTATTTAGAAGCTCAATTAAAATATGAAAGTTTACTAACTAGTATAGATGAAATAAGATTTAAAAGAACTAATATTCAAATGCAGTATGCTATGTTAGCATCAGAAATGCAAGAAGGACCAGAAGAAGAAACTACTGAACCTACTAAAAGAACATTAAAGAAAAAGTAATCATGGCTTTAGTTAACCAGGTACAGAAACGTGTAAAAATGCCTAAGTGGGACATTGTTAAATTTCAGATTTTAACTCATTGTTATGTTAATCATATAACAATGAGTGATTCTGATCTTAACTGTCTTACTCTATTAAGTTTTAATCAGCCAATAGAACTTACTCATTTTTGTT
>Ga0209597_1002780_pt1 | contig 10998 bp, 8 predicted proteins | sample M_140625_MF_Meta_FD_187316 | JGI IMG/M metagenome (GOLD analysis project Ga0209597, IMG submission 187316) | Freshwater microbial communities from Lake Montjoie, Canada to study carbon cycling - M_140625_MF_MetaG (SPAdes) (version 2) | ecosystem: Environmental > Aquatic > Freshwater > Lake...
TGCGATCCTCCGCGGTGGGAAGGAGTGTTTTCACACCAATACCGCCCTCGCCGCACTCATCCAGCAAGCGCTCGCCACCGCGGGCCTCCCCGCCGACGCGGTGCAACTCGTGCCCACCACCGACCGCGCCGCGCTCACCGCGCTCCTAAAACTGGATACGCTCATCCATTGTATCATCCCGCGCGGGGGCGAGGGCCTCATCCGCTTCGTCGCGCAAAACTCCACCATCCCCGTCATCAAGCACTACAAGGGCGTGTGTTTTGTCTACGCCGATGCCGCCGCCGACCTCACGATGGCCGAGACGATTACGCTCAACGCGAAAGTCACGCGGCCCAGCGCCTGCAATTCGGCCGAACAACTCCTCGTCCATCGCAGCATCGCCGAAAAATTCCTCCCGTCCGTCGCCCGCGCCCTCTGCGCCAAAAACGTCGAACTCCGTTGCGACCCCGCGAGCGCCGCCATTCTCGCCGCCGCGCCCCTGAACCCAATCTCCGAGACGCCATTTCCCAGCCCCGAGACCCTCAACCCTTCGCCCTCCGTCATCCCCTTCGTCCCGGCAATAGAAGCGGACTACTCCACCGAGTTTCTCGACTACGTCATCGCCATCCGCGTTGTCGATTCCCTCGATCAGGCCATCGCCATCATCAATCGCGATAGCTCCAGCCACAGCGACGCGATCGTGACCGCCGACGAACCCATCGCCCGCCGCTTCCTCGCGGAAGTCGACAGCGCCACCGTCTTCTGGAACGCGTCCACCCGCTTCAATGATGGCTTCGAATTCGGTTTCGGCGCCGAGATCGGCATCAGCACCGACCGTCTCCACGCTCGCGGCCCCATGGGTCTTCCCGAACTCTGCTCTTATAAATACCTCATCGAGGGCTCCGGCCAAGTCCGCGGCTAACCCTAGTTTGTAGGCGTCTCGCCCGCCTTTCGCCATCCCTGACGCCTCTTAATACCCTCCCGAATTACCACTCATGGTTGTCAAAACCGCGATGTTTCCAACCGCGCTCGACGCCTGCATCCGCCGCGCCACCCTCGCACGCGACGCCATCGCACGCGGACTAGAAAAATCCGAAGCCATCGATATGCACAGTGCGCTCGCCGGGTTCCTCGGCGCCCTCGAAGACTTGAGGGATCTTTCGACGAACAAAAACTATGTCCGTGCCTTCGTCCCCAAACGCGCTCGTTGAAACGAGTTTTCGCGGCGCTCTCTGCGAGCGCCGTTCCGATAACATCGAGATCGCCCCTGAAAAATTCTCGCACCCACCCTTCGCTGTCTTCGAGAAACCCGCGTGGGCCTCGTCGTTCTCGTTCCTCGTAATTGTTCCCGTTCTCTCCTTCCGATGACCTCTCTCCTTCTCCCCCTCGTCCGCCGTCTGCCCCGCTTCGCTTTCCTCGCTCTCCTTAGCTCAGCCGGGTTTCTCCGCGCCGCCGAGCCCGCGCCTGCCACCAAGCTCCGCCCCATCACTCCCGAAGACCTGTGGTCCGTCCGCCGCGCTGGCGCCCTCGATCTCTCCCCCGACAGCTCGCGCCTCGTCTTCACTGTCCAGGATTACGACCTTGCGAAGAATTCCTCCGCCACCCACCTCTGGCTCCTCGATACCGCGCCCGGCGCCGTCGCCCGTCAGCTCACCACCGCCGACAGCACCGACTCTGCGCCCAATTGGTCCCCCGACGGCACCCGCCTCGCCTTCACCGCCAAACGCGGCTCAGACGAATCCCCCGCCCTCTACGTTCTCCGCACCGACGGCGGCGAACCCGAAAAAATCCTCGAGCTCCCACTCCCGATTTCCGCTCCTCGTTGGCTCCCTGACGGGAAACGAATTCTCTTCGCTACGCGCACACTCCCGCAATGTGGCACCGACTTCGACGCCCTGCGCAAAGAGCTGAAGAAACAAAAAGATTCCAAAGTTTCAGCCAAGGTCACCGAAAACCGCGTCTACCGCTACTTCGACTCGTGGCAGACTGACGGCCAAGCCTCGCGCCTTATGGTCGTCGATCTCGCCACCAAAAAAATCACCGACCTCACCCCGCGCCAAAACCGCCGCTTCCTCTTCAATAACGAAGCCCAGTTCGACCTCTCACCCGACGGCAAACGCCTCGTCCTCTCCGCCGGCACCACCCCCCCTCCCTTCACTGAGAACGAAAATCCCGACATTTACCTTCTCAACGTCGATGACCCGACGGCACCGTGGAAAAATCTCACCGCTGACAACCCCGAAGGACCGGACACCAGCCCGATCTTCGCCCCCGACGGCCAGTCCGTCCTCTTTGGTCGCCGCGCCGGCAAGAATACGTTCTCGGTCTTCACCCGCCTGACGCGCCACCACCTCGCCGCCGCCCGCACAGAAACCCTCTCCCTCGGGGGCGCCGATCTCTCGCCCCAAGACTGGAAATTTTCCGCCGACGGAAAAACCATTTTCTTCCTCGCTGAAGACCGTGGCTTCACGCGCGCCTTCCGCCTTACCAGCGAGGGCATCGCCGCCAAGCCCGTCGAAGTGTTTGGCCTCGGTACGAGTGCGTACCTGACCGTCGGTGAAAAGGCTCTCTACGTTCTCAATCAAACCTTCTCCCGCCCCGACGAAGTGTTCGCCATCGACCTTGCCACCGGTACTTCCGCCCAGCGCACCCACCTCAACACCGCCCTCCTCACCGGGCTCGAACTCGGTCGCATCGAGCCCTACGCGTTCCCCGGAGCCGGCGGCGACACGGTATCCGGTTGGCTCATCTATCCGCCAGCCTTCGACGCCACGAAAAAATATCCTCTCCTCCAACTCATGCACGGCGGCCCCCACACGATGATTGGCGACGCGTGGTCTGCCCGCTGGAACGCCCACGTCTTCACCGCCCCAGGCTACGTAGCCACGTGGGTCAACCGTCACGGCTCGACTGGATACGGCGAAAAATTCGTCGGCTCCATCGACGCCGCGTGGGGCGACAAACCCTTCACCGATGTCATGCTCGCCACGGATCACCTCCTCAAGAAACACTCCTTCCTCGACGCCACGCGCACTGCTGCGCTGGGCGCCAGTTACGGCGGCTACCTCGCCTCCTGGGTCGCCGGCCACACCGACCGCTTCAAGGCTATCGTCTGCCACGCCGGGGTCACCGACTTTGACACCCAATACGCCGCCGACTCGGCTGTTTACTGGCTCGACCAATCCGCCGGCGGCACGCCGTGGAAAAAAACTCCGGCCTACGACGCACAGAACCCCATGACCCATGCAGGAAACTTCAAGACACCGACGCTCGTGATCCACGGCGAACTCGACTACCGCGTCCCCGTCGCGCAAGGCCTTCAATTTTACGCCGCGCTCCAAGGTCAGGGCGTCCCCAGTCGCCTCGTCTATTTCCCCGACGAAAACCACTGGATTCTTAAACCCCAAAATTCCGTCTTCTGGTATGCGGAAGTCCACGGCTGGCTGAAGCGGTGGGTACAGTAAAAATATGATCAGAACAGGCACTTGGCCTTAGCCGTGGTCTTGGCGAGACCGGCGGATCACGGACTCCCGCCAACAAAAAACCCCTTTCTCACTGGGAGATAAGGGGTTTTAGCTGGTGCGGCCATAGGGAGTCGAACCCCAAACCTCCAGATTCGTAGTCTGGCGCTCTATCCAGTTGAGCTATGGCCGCGTAACAGGAAGCGGAAAGAAGCAAACTTTCGTCTGCTAGTGCAAGCGATAATTTCACTGCGCTACTCGGGAGTTCTTGCCGACGGCGCACCTGACCAAAAACCAGCCACCACATTCCCGACTTCGACTCACTTGCCGATACCGTGTACCCGAAATCCCAGTTCACGCAATTTCTTCAAATCAAGAATATTACGCCCATCGAAAATAAAAGCCGGCTTGTTCATAGCCGCAAAGATCTTCGCATAATCGAGGCACTTGAATTCATCCCATTCCGTGAGCACCGCGACTGCATGAGCACCCTCGGCGGCCGCATACGCGCTAGTCGCCACGGTCAGCCGGGCATCGGCACCAACCATTGCCTCGCCAGCCCCGACGATCACGTCCCGCCTGATTTCATCAGCCGGCACTTTCGGGTCAAAAACCACGACCCGCGCCTGCTCCGCAAGCAAGTCGCGGCACACCGCAATCGCCGCTGACTCACGAGTGTCATTCGTATCTTTCTTGAAGGCGAAACCTAGCACGGCAATTTTTTTATCGGCGACCGAATTGAAGAGCGACCGCACGATCTTTCCGGCGAAGCGATGCTTCTGCCAATCGTTTATCTTCACGACACTCTCCCAATAGGACCCCACTTCGGGCAGGCCGAAACTTTCGCACAAGTAGACCAGATTCAAAATATCCTTTTGAAAGCACGAGCCGCCGAAGCCCACCGACGCCTTGAGAAACTTCGGCCCAATGCGGGAGTCCTTGCCAATGGCATTCGCGACCTCGTCCACGTCTGCCCCCGTGGCTTCACATAATGCCGAAATCGAATTGATCGACGAGATGCGCTGCGCGAGGAACGCATTTGCCACGAGCTTAGAGAGTTCACTGGACCACAGGTTGGTCGTGATGATCCGGTCCCGAGGAACCCAGTGGGCATAGACATCCACCAGCGTTTTCACCGCCGCGTCGCCGCCGGGGGTCCGCTCGCCACCGATCAGCACACGGTCCGGCATCTGCAAATCCGCGATCGCCGTGCCTTCGGCGAGAAACTCCGGGTTCGACAAGACCTCAAACGTGAAGCCACGGGAATTCGCCGCCAGAATGTCTTTAATCGTTTCGGCGGTCTTCACCGGAATCGTGGATTTCTCGACGATGATCTTGGGCCCGTTGGCCTGTTCGGCGATCGTTCGCGCGACCGACTCGATAAACCGAAGGTCCGCCGCGCGACCCGCGCCGACGCCGTAAGTCTTCGTCGGTGTATTCACCGCCACAAAAATAATATCTGCGGCCCGAATGGCCTCGTGGACTTCTGTCGTAAAATGCAAGTTCTTGCCTCGTGTCTGCCGCACGACCTCATCGAGTCCAGGCTCGTAGATTGGCAGCATATCCGAATTCCACGCGGCGATGCGGGCGGGGTTCATGTCGACCACCCGCACTTCAATTTCCGGTGCCTTGAGGGCGATCATCGCCATCGTCGGACCGCCCACGTAGCCAGCGCCAATACAACAAATTTTCATACGAATAGATCAATCACCGTTGGGCACGCCCGCCGTGAATCCAAGGCAGAAAAAAGGGCCGGCGCTCGCCGGCCCCAAAAAAACCCGATCTCTTCGAATCGTTTCAGTCCCCCTAAACCTTAGGCCGGATGCGGCGTCGGTGTGGGATGACCGCCGATATCTCCCGAACTGGCCGCTTTATCCACGACCTTTTTTTCCGTCGGTGTTTCGTCCAGTTTTGGCGGGAGCGGCATGACGATCGGCGAACGAATCTCTCCGTGCTCAAGGATTTCCAGCACATGGCGGCCTTCGATCGTTTCGTGCTCGAGGAGCGCTTCTGCGATCTTGTCGAGTGCCGGACGATGCGAAAGAATAATCTCTTTTGAGCGCCGATACTGCTCTTCCACGATCCGCGACACTTCTGCGTCGATCTTCCGTGCCGTTTCTTCCGAGTAGGGTTGGCTGCGCGTGATTTCACGGCCGAGGAAAACGGTATCATTACTCTCGCCAAATGCGATCATGCCCAAGGGACTCATGCCCCAGTCACACACCATGTGGCGGGCAATCTTTGTCACCATCAAGATGTCACCCGAGGCACCATTGGAAATGTCGTTCAAGACGACTTCCTCGGCGATACGGCCGCCACAGCCCGTCGCGATGCGGATTTCCAGTTTTTTTTTCTCCTGGGTCAGCACATCTTTTTTGGGAATAAACATGGTGCTCCCGAGACTGCGCCCCCGGGGGATAATCGTGACCTTGTGCACCGGCATATGGCCGTCGTCCAAGACCGCTTGCACCAACGCATGCCCAGCTTCGTGGTAAGCTGTGAGCTTCTTTTCGTCATCATCCATCAACCGGCGCCGCTCCCGTCCAAATTGTACTTTTTCGCGGGCGTCCTCGACGTCGATCATCTCGACCTTTTTCTTACCCCGACGCGCGGCCAGCAGCGCCGCTTCGTTAAGGAGGTTGGCCAATTCAGCACCCGAAAGTCCCGGCGTGCCCCGCGCGATCACGGCCAACTCCACCGTGTCTGCAAGACTGATACGCTTCGCATGCACTCGCAGGATCTGCTCGCGACCATTGAGATCGGGCAGGTCGACATAGATCTGACGATCAAAGCGTCCCGGCCGCAGCAGGGCGCTGTCGAGCACGTCTGGCCGGTTGGTCGCGGCAATAATGATCACGCCTTCGTTGGTGTCGAATCCGTCCATCTCGACGAGGAGCGAGTTCAACGTCTGTTCACGTTCGTCATTGCCTCCACCAACCCCGGCTCCGCGTTGGCGCCCCACCGCATCAATTTCGTCGATGAAAATCAGGCAAGGCGCACTCTTGCGGCCCTGTTCAAACATGTCGCGAACCCGGCTCGCGCCCACGCCGACAAACATCTCCACAAAATCCGATCCGGAGATGCTGAAAAACGGAACGTCAGCCTCACCGGCGACAGCCTTGGCCAGCAGGGTCTTACCCGTGCCGGGTGGGCCGACCATCAGAATTCCCTTGGGAATCTTCCCGCCCATTTTGGTGAATTTCTTGGGATCTTTTAGAAACTCCACGACCTCGGAGACTTCTTCCTTGGCCTCATCGCAACCGGCGACCTCGGCAAACGTGATCTTGTCACGGTCCCGCGTAAGCAATTTGGCGCGACTCTTGCCAAAACTCATGGCACCGCGACCCGCCTGCTTGAGCTGCCTCACAAACAGAAAGTAAAGCAGTCCGATGATGATCAAAAACGGGATCACTTGAGCGACGATCGAGGCTAGGACCGTCGTGGTGGGCTGCTCACTGAACAGTTTCGATTTCTGCAACCGCTCCATGCTCGAGTCGGTTACCCGTCCCGCCGCGCGAAACGGCTTAAATGCGCTGTTCACATCTTTGCGGCTCTCGCCCGTAATCATGTGCCAATCACGTCCACCGCTCGGATCGGGACGGATCACGGCCGCCTTTCGCGGATCCTCGCTATAGATGTTTTTCTCCTCTGCCCGCTCGACCACGTCTTGAATGGTCAACGTTTCCGGGGCGGTGTTGAGGTTCGGTGACCACATCAACAGCCCCACCACGGCACCGACCAACACCAGCCAGAAGATGAGCATCTTCGGCTGAAAGCGATCCGGTGGGACATTTTTGAGGGCGCGACGGGACTTTTTATTTTCGGGTTCGGACATTTCCTTGAGTGGAGTGAGGGCGGAACGTGGATGTTCCCTGTTGATAAGTCAATTGGCACGCCGTCGGAAACTACGGGGCTTTGTGCCGATGGATTCGAATCGCAGAATCTTTCCGCGAATCACCGCGAAACCCTCGCGTCCGAGGCTGTGACGCGTGTCATCGCCTCGCTCCACCGCCGCCAACAAGCACTCGAATCCTTGGCGGGAAAGGTCACCTGCTTTCGGCTGGATGAGTAGCCAACGATGGAGCGCACGCCGCACCAGCGCACGTGGCTTGCCGACGAGTTTACTCAATCCGAGCGCCCCGTCCGCCCGCAAGGTCCTCAATCCCGTGAGCCAGCTCTCCAACGCCACGTCGTCCTCCTCCAAAAGTTCCCTCGCATACGCCGCCCCGCTCAGGGCGTCCCGCTTCGCCGCGGCGGCCCATACCGGCAGCACATCCCGGCGTACTCGGTTACGAAAAAAATATCCACGCGCGTTACTCGCATCCTCTCGCCACGGAGTCTTCCCAGCCCGCAGCGCCGCCACGATTTCGCGCTTCTTCAGTGTGAGTAACGGACGCAGATGCACGCGCCCGCGCGTCATGGCATGCACCGGCCGAGGCGCGGCCAACCCCGCCGTACCGCTCCCGCGCGCCAGCCGCATCAGCATCGTCTCTGCGATATCGTCCTGCTGGTGTCCCAGCCAGAGCGCCCGGCCCGCCCCGTCGAAAAACGCCATCCGTGCGGCCCGCGCCTCGGCTTCACTCGCACCCGGCTGCGCCTCCGTCCACGCGCCGACCACACACTCCACTTCCAGCGCCGCGCAAACGTCTCGGCAAAATTCCTCATCCGCGCGGGAATGCCGTCCACGCAGCCGGTGGTTGAAGTGTAGCGCGCGCAACCGCGCCCGACGCTCGGGCCAATGGGCCCACAGCAATAACAGCAATCCCAGCGAGTCCGCCCCACCCGAAAAGCCCACCACCCATAAAGCCCGGCGAGACGACTGCGCGGCCCAAGCCAAAACCGCGGGGTGCAGCCGCTCCCGCGGAAACACCACCGCCAGCTCCGCCGCGCGGTCCCGCCAATAGCTCGCGCGACGTTTCATCGTGCTCTCGGTCCGGAGCGGCGTGGGCTTCACTCGGCCAACGCGCGCTCAGGTAAAGCTCAAATACTCCTTGCCGAAATACGGCACCAAGGGCGCGGGGATTTTCACGCGCCCGTCCGCTTGAAGATTATTCTCCAAAAGTGCCGCGAGCACGCGGGGCACCGCGAGGCCCGAACCGTTGATCGTGTGCACCAGTTCTGGTTTCCCACTTTCTTTCGAACGAAAACGAATCTGCGCTCGGCGCGCTTGAAACGCCTCAAAGTTGGAGCAACTGGACACTTCCAGCCAACGCTTCTGCCCCGCCGACCAGACTTCGAGATCGTATTTTTTCGACTGAGAAAAGCCCAGATCCCCGCCGCACATCAGCAAGACCCGATACGGGAGGCCGAGTTTTTGCAGCAACCGCTCCGCGTCCAAGCGGAGTTTATCGAGTTCGTCGTAGCTCGTGCTCGGATGCACCCATTTCAGAAGCTCCACTTTGTCGAACTGATGCAGTCGGTTGAGCCCGCGAACATCCTTGCCGTAGCTCCCCGCCTCGCGGCGGAAGCAGGGCGTGTAGGCGCAGCGATAGATCGGCAGCGCGCTCTCTTCGACGATTTCATCGCGAAAGAAATTCGTCAACGGCACCTCCGCGGTCGGCACCGCATAAAGATGATCCGGCGTGGTCTCATACATCTGCCCTTCTTTATCCGGCAGTTGTCCCGTCGCCGTCGCACTCGCCGCATTCACAAAAATCGGCGGATTCACCTCGGTGTAACCAGCCTTCACGTCTTCATCCAAAAAGAAGTGCAGCAGCGCCCGCACGATGCGCGCACCGTCACCGATATAAAACGGAAAGCCTGCTCCCGTCACCTTCGCCCCTCGCGCAAAATCGAAGAGCCTTTCGAAGCCCGGGATCTCCCAGTGCGGCAACGCACTCGCCGACACCGCGGTCACGTCGCCATTCGTCGCGTAAACCACATTCTCCTCCGGCGTGCGCCCCGCCGGCACGCTCGCGTGGGGCAGATTAGGGATCGAGAGCATCGCCTGTTTGAATTTCTCTTCGGTCTCCTTGAGCACCGCCTCTCGCTCTTTCACCTCCGCCGACACCGCCTTCATCTCGGTGACTTTACCGATAAACTCCGGCGACCCCTTCGGCAGCGCCGCCATCGCTGTATTGGCGCTCTTTTGTCTCGCCCGCAATGCCTCCACGTCGTGCAACTGTGCACGCCACGCCGCATCGATCACGAGCACGGCATCGAGGTCGACCTCGAGGTGTTTCTTAGCAATTGCCGCGCGCACTACGTCGGGCGTTTCACGAATCAGTTTGGGATCAAGCATGGAAAAAATTAAATGAATTAACCGCCAATGGACCAGTCCGCTTATTTGAATCGGGCCCGGGCTTTGACGAATCGCGCGTAAACATCCTTCGCCGTCAAAAGCTTCAAATCCCCGACGGGAGCTTGCACCACCACATGCGTGGGCGCAGTCAGTGGATACGGTCCAAACAACCGCGGATCCGTCGGCCCGAAAATACCCACCACGCGCACCCCCAACGCCGCCGCCAAGTGCATCGGTCCGCTGTCGTTGGAAATCACCCAGTCCGCCCGCTTAATCAGCGCCGGCAGTGAAACCAGGCTGGTGTTGCCTGTGAGGTTAACGAATTGCTCCGCCGTATACGCTCCGCGGTCATGCACGTAATTGCTCCCGGCCCAGACGACTTTACGGGTCTTGTCTTCGCGGAGGATCATCTCGGTGAGCTGTTTGAACCCACTCCAACATTTTTCAGCCCGCCGACTGTCGGGAAACATCACGATGGGCTTGGACCCGCCGCGCCCAGCCGCGAAACGTAAATTCAGGCTGTCCACTTCGCGGAACTTTAACGTTCCCCTCAGCTCCGGTTTCGCTCCCAGCACGGGACAAAATTGCGGAGAAATATCGATGGCGTGGCTCCGTTTTCCGTCTGGAGGCAACGCGACTTGCTCATCGTAAAACATCCCCGAGCACTCGCGAGCATCGCCGCGGCCCACTTTTTTCGTGGCGAAGGCGCGCGACGTCATCAGCCCCGTGCGTAGTAGACCCTGCATATCAAACACGAAATCGAATTTAGTTTTCCGAATCTCCTTCGTCAGCTTCAGAAAACCCTTCGCCCCGGCCGCCCTCTCAAAAACATAGACCTGATCGACCGCCTCACAGGCGCGCACGATCGGGGCAAACATCTCCCGCACCACCCACGAGATACGGAGCCCCGCACATTGCGCCTTGAGCGAGGTCGCTACCTGCAAGGCATGCACGATGTCTCCGAGCGACGAGGGCTTGATGATGAGGATTTCGGTCATGGATACTTCGGAGGCTAAGGCAGAATCTGCGTTTAACCACGCGAACATTACGTTTCATGGTTTTTCCCGGCGGAAATCAAACGCCAAATCCCACTCGATCGTTCGCGTGCTGCTTTTTTCACTGAAACTCCTCGGCTGGCTCCTCGCCCACACGCCCGAACCACTGTCGAACCGCTCTCGCTCGCCACCCCTTACCTCGGCCTCAACCGCTGGCTCGAACAGGCCCTCTCCGCCCACGAAAATCTCCGCTCCTCTTGGCCTCGGGTCCTCGAGCAATGGGCCAACTCCGCAGTCTGTAAAAACCGCACCGAACCCGAGG
>Ga0209597_1002781_pt1 | contig 10996 bp, 12 predicted proteins | sample M_140625_MF_Meta_FD_187316 | JGI IMG/M metagenome (GOLD analysis project Ga0209597, IMG submission 187316) | Freshwater microbial communities from Lake Montjoie, Canada to study carbon cycling - M_140625_MF_MetaG (SPAdes) (version 2) | ecosystem: Environmental > Aquatic > Freshwater > Lake...
TGCCACAGATTCGGAACCGCACCACGCCATGAATCGCTCTTAACCTCAGTCGACTAGATTTTAAACTTAAAATTCTGCCAACGCCCAAGTTCACCGAAATCGCGTCAATTGACCAATACCCCGACTACCATGCAATCTCCCCTGGAAGCCCATGGCAGCTATCGGGGCTCTGACTGGAGCCCCACCCGCCTGGCCTTTCATCACAACCTGGAAACCTTCGCGGCGCGGGTTGGTTTGATCGTGAGCCTGCAGGCCAACGGCAAACTCAGTCAGGAAGAGGCCTTCGATCAGATCAAATCCATGTGGAAGGATCTCAAGTCCAGCAAGGAGAGCCTGCTGGAGCCGGACGATCCCCTCGCCCAGCCCCCAGACCAGGGAGCCCTGTAGCGGGCGACACCCGGGCAGGGCGCTTTTGGGCTAACAATTCATGAACCACATCTTGGTCTGATCGATGCTGATTCAAACCGCCCAAGGCAGCCTCAGCCTCGTGGGGGGCTACTGCCTGGCCACCAGCAACCCCCACGCGGAGCGCAGCCACCGCTTTTTCACCCCTCCATGGCAACGGCCCCTGCCCTCAGCGGACCGCCAAGCAACGGAGCGCCAACGTCTGCATGACGATCAAGATTGGACCACTCCGGGCACAAAGCGCCGTTCGTGATCCAGCCCCTTGAGCATGCGATTCCAGTAGAGCCAGGGCAATAGATTTTTCTTCACCATCCACATGCTCCAACGCTCCTTGGTTGGATCCAAGGGGAAGGAGGGAACCGGTTGGGCTTCATAGTTGAATTCGGCCATAATTGTTCGTCCGTAGCCCGTGATCAATGGGCAGCAGGCATAGCCGTCGTAGCGAGCCGTGAGGGGCTGGCCATCCAGATAGGCGAGCAGGTTGGCCACCAGTACCGGGGCTTGGCCCCGCACCGCCGCCGCTGTTTTGGAATTGGGCAGCGACGACACATCCCCCAGGGAAAACACATTCGGATAGCGAACGTGTTGGGTGGTGAACTTGTCCACGTCCACCCAGCCCCCCGGTCCCGCCACCGCCAGGGGGCTCTGGGCCACCACATCGGGGGCGGCCATCGGCGGGGTGACATGGAGCATCGCGAACGGCAGCACCTCCTCCAGGCTGCTCTCGCCCTCCTTCACCTCGAACACGGCCTCCTTGCTGGCGGCGCGCACCTCCTTGAGGGTGTGCTGAAAGCGGGTCTGGATGCCGCGGCGCGCCACCACCTGCTTGAGCGGCTCCACAAAGGTGGGAATGGCGAACAGCCCCGGCGTGGCCGTGGCATAGATCACCTGGCTGCGCTCCGCCACCCCAGGGGAACGGCGAAAGACGTCATCGGCCAGATACATGATCTTCTGGGGAGCTCCGGCGCACTTGATCGGCGTCTGCGGAAAGGTGAAGATCGCCGGCCCGCCCCGATGGGCCTGCAGGGTTTCCCAGGTGTAGGGCAGCAGCTCGCGGGCATAGTTGCTGGTGATGCCATCACGCCCCAGCGCCTCGGGCAGGCCCTTGATGCGATCCCAGCAGAGCTTGATGCCGGTCGCCACCACCAGCAGGTCGTAGCTGAGGGTGTCGCCGCTGCTGGTGGTGACCGTGGCGGCGTCCGGATCGAAGGCCACGGCGGCGGCTTGAATCCAACGCACCCCCTCAGGAATCAGATCCACTTCGGCCCGACGGGTCTCCGCCAGGGAAAACACCCCGGCCCCCACCAGGGTCCATCCTGGTTGGTAGTCGTGGTCGGCTGACGGTTCCAGCACCGCGATCTCCAGCTGGGGCCTGAGTCGGCGCAGGCGGGCCGCGGTGGTGAGTCCGGCCGCACCGCCGCCGACGATCAGGATCTGGTGATGGGCCATGGAACGGGGAAGGGAGATGGGCGGATGCCTCTCCTCTAGACACGGACGCTCGACGCGTCAGCCTCCTGGCGGGGGGATCAGCGGGGGCGAACCCGGCGGGGTCCACGCTGAATACTGCAGCACCACTGCGGCCTTGGGGTGCCAAGGGTGGCGCCGCAGCCCCGATCGAGACAGGCCCATCCCCAGGCTGGGGCCATGCCGGGCGCCGCTGATGTTTCTCACTATCTCCAACAACGACGACACCTGCCTGGTGGAGGTGCTCAACCTGCCCCAGCTGTTTGATCCCTTCGAGCCCAGGGTCCTGGGACGGCTCCATGCGGGCGAAGAACTGCAGGAGCCCCAGCCCTGGGTGAAGGCCGAGCTCCGCTTCCCCTCCGGCGAGGCGCTGCCCAGCTGCTGGCTGCGGGTGCCCAAGCGTGAATGAGCCCTTGCGTGGCAAGGTCCACGGCGCCGGATCGAGGGCCTAGGGACCTAGGGGGTCTCCTTGCCAGGGCTGCGATCGCGGTCCATCAGCTGTTCCACCGCGATCTTGAGCAACAGCGAAACGATCGCCACGCCGGCCAGCACGAGCGCCGCTCCGAAGGCCATTTCGGTGTGGTACTGCTTGTAGGCATCCTCCACGAACAGCGGCAGGGTCTGGGTTTCGCCGCGGATGTTGCCGCTCACCACCGACACCGCACCGAATTCGCCTAAAGCCCGGGCGGTGGTGAGAATCAGGCCGTAGAGGGCCGCCCAGCGCACCGAGGGCAGGGTGACCTTCCAGAACACCTGCCAATTGCTAGCCCCGAGGGTGCGGGCCGCCTCCTCCTGCTCCCAGCCCTCCTCCTCCAGCAGCGGAATCACCTCCCGGGCCATAAACGGGAAGGTCACCAGGATCGTGGCCATCACGATGCCGGGAAGCGAGAAGATGACCTTCCAGCCCGTGCTCTCCAACAGGCCAGAGAACACACCATGGGTGGGGCTATAGAGCAGCACCAGCATCAGACCCACCACCACCGGCGAGATCGAGAAGGGGAGGTCGATGATGCTCAGCAGAAGAGCCTTGCCGGGGAAGCGGTGGCGGGCGATGGCCGTGGCGGCCGCCAACCCGAAGATGGCGTTGCAGGGCACGGCGATCGCACTGGCGATCAGGGTGAGCCGCAGGGCCGCCAGCAGCTCGGGCGACTTGAAGTTGTCGAGAAACACCCCGAATCCCTTGGCAAAGGCCTGCACCACCACGGCCAGGGCCGGCACCAGGATCACCACCCCCACATAAAGGCAGGCGAGGATCGGGATCAGGGCGGGCAGCAGCTGGCGGCCGTCGAAGCTGGGTTTCACCCAGCGGGGCGGTCGGATGTCCTGGAGGGGAGGGATGGTGAAGGCCATGGGGAAAATCGAACGCAATCGCACTCAAGGGATGGACGGGAACCGGAAGGGCCGGCGGCTCAACGACTGGCGTCGCCCCCCTGGTAGCGCTGCCCCCAGACCTGGAGGGCGTTGATCACGATCAAGCTCACCAGGGAAAAGATCAGCATCACCGAGCCGATCACGGTGGCGGCATCGATGTCGTATTCCTCGATCATCTGCACGATCAGGGTGGGGGTGATCAGGTCTTTGAAGGGCACATTGCTGGAGATCATCACCACCGAGCCGTATTCCCCCACCGCCCGGCTGAAGCCCTGGGCAATCCCCGCCAGGATGGCCGGCATCAGCTGGGGCAGCACCACCCGGACGAAGGTCTGGGCGGAACTGGCCCCGAGGCACCACGAGGCCTCCTCCTGCTCTCTCTCCAGGGAACGGAGCACCGGCTCCACGGTGCGCACCACAAAGGGCAGGGAAATGAACACCATGGCCACCGCCACCCCCAGGGGCGTGAACGACACCTGCAGGCCGGTGAGCCGCTGGATCGGCCCCCCCAGCCAGCCCTCCGGTCCATACACAAAGGAGAGGGCCAGGCCCGCCACCGCCGTGGGCAGGGCGAACGGCAGGTCGATCAGGGCATCGAGCAGGCGCTGGCCGGGGAAGCGGGAGCGGATCAGGGCCCAGGCGATCAGCAGGCCGAACACGCCATTGATCAGGCTGGCGGCGGCCGCGATGCCGAAGCTCATGCGGTAGGTGCTGAGGGCCAGGGGGCTGGTGGCGGTCTCCCAGAAGGCCGCGGGGCCCACGCCGGCGGCTTTGAGGAGCATGCCCGCCAGGGGCAGGAACAACACCAGGGCGAGGTAGGCCCAGGTGATGCTCCAAGACACGTTCGGCCGGAACCAGCGCGGCAGGACGAGGCCGCGGCGTGGTGCTGCAACGGTCATGGCGGCCAGGCTCGGCAAGGGAATCCTGCCTGGACCGTACACCCGCCCCAGGGGCAATGGGCGGTTCCTCGCTGTGCTTGCGGGGTATCAGCGGGGTGGATGCCTCGCCTGGCCCAAGCGCTCGACCAACCGATCAACCCAAGTGATCAGAATGGGCCGATCGTTTCATTCCGCTGTCACCCCGTATGGGCATCCGCGTGGCCAACGTGACCAAGCGCTTCGGGGCCTTCCAGGCCGTTGACAACGTGAGCGTGGATGTGGAGAGCGGCTCCCTGGTGGCCCTGCTGGGCCCCTCCGGCTCCGGCAAGAGCACCCTGCTGCGCCTGATCGCCGGCCTGGAACAGACCGATGCCGGCCGCATCTGGATCACGGGTGAGGAGGCCACCACGCGCACGGTGCAGGACCGCGAGGTGGGCTTCGTGTTCCAGCACTTCGCCCTGTTCAAGCACCGCACCGTGCGCCAGAACGTGGCCTTCGGGCTGGAGCTGCGCCGATGGAAGAAGGAGGCGATCAAGCGCCGGGTGGATGAGCTGCTCGATCTGGTGCAGCTCCAGGGGTTCGGCGGCCGCTTTCCCTCCCAGCTCTCCGGAGGGCAACGGCAGCGGGTGGCCCTGGCCCGGGCCCTGGCGGTGCAGCCCCGGGTGCTGCTGCTCGATGAGCCCTTCAGCGCCTTGGACGCCAAGGTGCGCAAGGAGTTGCGGGCCTGGCTGCGCAACCTCCACGACGAGATGCACGTCACCACCGTGATCGTGACCCATGACCAGGAGGAGGCCATGGAGGTGGCCGATCGGATCGTGGTGATGAACGAAGGCCGGATCGAACAGATCGGCACCCCCGCCGAGATCTATGACCACCCCGCCACCCCCTTCGTGATGGGCTTCGTGGGGGCGGTGAATGTGGTGCCGGGCGGCACCCTGCCGCGGCCCGGCTTTGCGCTGCCCCCCCAGACCGCCTCCAGCGAGGACAGCCCCCTGTTCATCCGCCCCCATGATGTGGAGGTGTTCCACGAGATCCAGGCCGACACGGTGCCGGCCCAGTTGCGGCGCCTCAGTCACCTGGGCCGGGATGTGCAGGCGGAACTGGTGCTGGCCGATGGGCAGGTGATCACGGCCCAGATCCCCCGGGAAAAAATGAACCTGGCGGCGTTTCAGGTGGGGGATCACCTGCACGTGCGCAGCCGCGAGGCCCGCACCTTCGTGCCCGATTACAGCATCTGAATTGAAATCGGCGACCACCCCCTGTAATTCTGAACACATTCAAGGCGGGCTCCATAGCTCCGGGATTCCATCACGACGTCCCGAGCGATTTAGCCTTAGCCGTGGGGCGATGGGCTTCGCGGTCCGGCTGTCACCACGCTCCAACTCCGCCGTCGCCAGCGCGTGTTTTCAACCACGTTCCGCTATTCTTTGATCAGCCTGGTGGAACTGGCGCAGGACGATCGCACCCTGAAAACCCGCCAGATCGCCAGCAAGTTCGGCCTCTCCCCCCATTATCTCTCCGTGGTGTTGAGGGAATTGCGCCGGCTCGGTCTGGTGGAGAGCATCAAGGGCAATTGCGGCGGCTATCGCCTGATCCAGGAGGCCAACCAGATCAATGTGTTGCAGCTCTACAGATCCTTGGCTGGCAGTGATGAGCCTGGGGCGGCTGGAGTCGCCAGCCCACCCCTATCACCCGCCGATGCCTGGCTGGCGAATATGTCTGAACGCTGGAACAAGGAGCTAGCCGAAACCACTCTCCCCGATCTTTATCGCCACCTCCATTAACACCTGGCCAACGGACACCTCACCTCCCTGTCGATAAAAAAACGTCCAGCGGTGGGGCTGGACGTTTGGAGGTGGGGGCAACGAGGGAATCAAATGGCTGCTGTCAGGCCGTCTTTTGGGAGAAAAAGATCGGCGTCGCTCACCTTCTGGAGCATGCCGAGGGTCTTGTAGCGGTTGAGGTTCTTCGTCACCGTGACCCGGGTGAGGCCGCAGACATCGGCGAGGGCCCGGTGGGTGAGATTCATGTCCTTGAGCGAGAAGCGGTAGCCGCGGCTATTCACCTGGCCGAAGCGAAGGCCGATCCAGCGCAGCAGCATCAACAACCGACGCTCGGCGCTACGGATCCGGTTGATCTCAAAGATCTCCTCGGTATTTCGGATCTGCTGGCGCAGAAAGGCGAGGGTTTCCGCCTCGGTGGGGGCGTGCTGCTCGACCACCACGGTGGTGAGGCATTGCACCTCCACGGGGTCCAGGCTGGAGTGGGCATTCGTGACCAGATCGCCGGGTCCCCAGAGGCCGAGGGTGATCGATTCACCCTCCGCATCCCAGGTGGCCGTGCGGATGTAACCGTCATGAATGCGCCAGGTGAGCCCCTCAGGCAGAACGTCGTTGGGCAGGAGGGTGAGACGAAGGGCTTTGGACTGGGACTGGGTCCGGTTCAGGGATGGGAGAGCCATGGTGGCGGCGGCAACAGAAAGGGAGCGGGATCGGAGGTCATGGGCGTGAAGCAAGGGGCCGGCACAACACCGGCACAGGTCATTTGGAAGGGACAGCGCACGGGGGCCCCGCAACGGCCACCAGGATAACACTAAATCCCCATCGGTCTAGCGGTCTTTCCCGAATCCAGGGCAAGCGGCGGCCGTGGGACGCGGGGATCGTGGGCGCGGGGATCAGATGAAATACATCACCTGCGATTGCAACCGCTGATCCCGCTCCTCCAGCAGATCCTGCAGGGAGGTTCCGGCCAAAATGGCCTGGCGGGCCTGCTCCAGGCGTTCCTGCAGGCCGCCGATCACCGCAAATTCAGGACTCTGGCGGGAGGCGCCGGTGCGGCTGGCCGCCTCCCCTTCCAGGCAGGCCACCACCTCCGAGATCCGGATCTCGGCCGGTGGTCGGGCCAGCTGGTAGCCCCCCCGGGGGCCGCGAATGCTGAACAGGATCCGGCCCCGGCGCAGGCTGGTGAGCATCTGCTCCAGGTAGCGGTCCGGGATGCCCTGGCGAGAAGCGATCTCCGCCACCTGCAGCACACCGCCCTGGGGATAGATCGCCGCCAGCTCCAGCAGGGAGACGAGACCATATTCCGTTTTGGCACTGAAGGCCACGGTGTTCCCCGGCGCATTAGTGGGGATTGTGGCAGCCCTGGCTCTCTCCCGGACACCCCGGACCGGCCCCTGAGCGATGTCATCGAAACTACGCCGACCCCGGCCACCCCCGACCTAAGTTTCATCCGTACCCCAATCGGACAACCGTGGTTTCCCTTCCTTCCTGGCCGCTGGGCCGGACCGCCACCAGCCTGGCCCTGGCCGGACTGGCGGCCACCCCGATCGCCTCCGGTTGGCTGGTGGCCCAGCCCGCCAAGGCGGCAGACAACGAAATCCTGCTGGTGAGCTATGCCGTCACCAAGGCGGCCTACGACAAGATCATTCCCCTGTTCGTGGCTGAGTACAAAAAGAAGACGGGTGAATCCGTTCGCATCAAAACCAGCTTCGGTGGCTCCGGCAGCCAGACCCGTGCCGTGATCGATGGCCTGGAGGCTGATGTCGTGGGCCTGGCCCTGGCCGCCGACGTTTACAAACTGCAGGACAAGGGTCTCGTGGATGTGGGCTGGGAGCGGGAATTCCCCAACCAATCGATCATCACCAACTCCACCGTGGCCCTGTTCGTGCGGCCTGGCAACCCTAAAAAAATCAGTGGCTGGCAGGATCTCGACAACAAAAACGTGGATGTGATCACCGCCAATCCAAAAACATCGGGCGGTGCCCGCTGGAACTTCGCGGCCCTCTGGGGAGCCGTGACGCAAACCGGCGGAGACGAGGCCAAGGCCAAGGGCTTCATCACCACCGTCTACAAGAATGTGGACGTCCTACCCAAGGATGCCCGCGAAGCCACCGACACCTTTGTGAAGCGCCGCAAGGGGGACGTGCTACTGAACTACGAAAATGAAGCCATTCTCGCGCGCAAAACCGGTGAATGGAGCGAACCGGTGAAAGTCCCCAGTCCCAACATCCTGATTGAGGGGCCGATCGCGGTGGTGGACAAGAACGTGAACAAGCACGGGAGTCGCAAACTGGCCGAGGCCTTTGCCCGTTTCCTTTACACCCCAACCGCCCAGAAAGCCTTCGTGGACAACGGCTTCCGCCCTGTCACCAGCGAGGGCAAAACCTATGCCCAAGGGAAGTTCCCCCCCGTGACGACCTGGCGAATCACCAAGCTCGGGGGCTGGAAAGTGGTGGATAAGAAATTCTTCGCCAAAGGCGGGCTCTGGGATGAAATTTTCTCCAAGAGCCGCTGAGCACCCTGCGGCCCCCAGCCCAAGCCAGCCACCCCACCCCCAAAACCCACCTTTTGCATGGGAATAGCGTGGTAAGGTCAAGCGAAGTTGTCCATCGCTTAACCGTGGTTCATCGCCCCCTCCGCCCAGCGCCGCTTTTCGGTGGCGCCTTTCTGTTGGCGGGGGTCCTGGCCGGCTGCGGCGGCCCCCGGACCGCCGACGGCGGCGGCTCGGGGGGGACGGCCAGCAGTGGCCCCCTGCTACTGGTGAGTTATTCCGTCACCAAGGGGGCCTATGACCGGATCCTGCCGAAATTCCAGGCGGCCTGGAAACAACGCACCGGCCAGGATCTACAGGTGAAAACCAGCTACGGCGGCTCCGGCAGCCAGACCCGCGCCGTGATCGATGGTCTCGATGCCGATCTGGTGACCCTGGCCCTCCCCTCCGATGTGCTCAAACTGGAAAAGGCCGGCCTGGTGAAGCCGGGCTGGGAGAAGGAGCTCCCCGAGGACTCCACCATCACCCATTCGGTGGTCACCTTCCTCACCCGCCCGGGCAACCCCAAGCAGATCCGCACCTGGGCCGATCTGGCCCGACCCGGCCTCGCCGTGGTCACGGCCAATCCCAAAACCTCCGGGGGGGCCCGTTGGAACTTCCTGGGCCTGTGGGGTTCCGTGAGCCACACCGGCGGCAGCGAGAAAGCCGCTGAAACCTTCGTGGGCTCGGTCTACCGCAATGTGACCAACCTGCCGAAGGACGCCCGCGAAGCCAGCGATGCCTTTCTGAACCGGAGGCAAGGGGACGTGTTGCTCACCTACGAAAATGAAGCCCTGCTGGCGGCCCAGCAGGGGGACGCCAAGGGCAGCACGATGGTGGTGCCGGCGGTGAACATCCGCATCGACGGACCGGTGGCCGTGGTGGATCGCAACGTGGACCGCAGACACACCCGCAAAGCCGCCGAAGCCCTGGCGGCCTACCTGCAGGGAGAGGAGGCCCAGCAGATTTTTGCCGACGAGGGATTCCGCGCGACCAATGCCACTGTTTGGGCCCGGACCAAGGACAAGTTCGCCGCGGTGACCACCCTGTTCAGTGCCGCCGATTTCGGCGGTTGGCCAGCCATTGAACAGACCTTCTTCGCGAAGGGCGGGGTGTGGGATCGCCTCGCCGCCTCCAGGCGCTGATCCCCCCGTCCAACCCCTTGCATGTGCGAACTGCTGGCCCTCAACGCCAACACCCCCACCGACATCCGCTTCTCGTTTCATGGGCTGCGGCTGCGGGGAGGGGCCACCAGTCACCACGCCGATGGTTGGGGCCTGGCCAGCTACGACCCCGATGGCGCCGGCGTGCACCTCTATCGGGAGGACGCTCCGGCGGCCTTTTCCTCGATCGCGGCGGCGGTGGGCCGGCTGGATCTGCGCGCCCACTGCTCCATCGCCCACATCCGCAAGGCCACCCGCGGCGATGTGGGACTGAAGAACTGCCATCCGTTTCATCGCCGTTGGCATGGTCAGGACTGGGTGTTCTCCCACAACGGCGACCTGGAGAGTCCCCCACCCCTGGCGGGGCGGCACGCCCCCCTGGGCCAAACCGATAGCGAGGCGGCGTTCTGCTGGATCCTGGAGCAGCTGGAGGAGCAGGCCGTTGCCCCTCATGACGAAGCGGGCCTGTTTGCAGCGCTGGTGGCCTGCTCCGATCAGTTGGCCGGTGGAGGGATCTTCAACTGTCTCGTGAGCAATGGGGCCTGGATTTATGCCTATGCCGGCACCCGACTCCATCGGGTGACCCGACGGGCCCCCTTCGGCCTGGTTCATCTGGCCGATGACGATGTGAGTGTGGATTTCGCTGCGGTAACCCAGCCCACCGATGTGGTGACCATCCTCAGCACCGAGCCCCTCACCGCCGCAGAACCCTGGCAACCCCTGCAGGTGGGCGAAGCGATCCTGCTCAAGGGGGGCGAGGTCGTGCGACGCCGGCCAGGCCACGGCGAACCCGATTGAGCGGCCCGGACGCGCCGCCCCAAGGAAACACACTATTGTCACTCGGAATACCGGTGTTTAGGGCGGAGCGCGGGACATTGGCTCCAGCTGAATGTGTTGAGGACGACCCAATGGCCCGTTCCCTTCCGCCCATCCCATCCCCGCAGTCCGCCAAGGATCAGGCACCCTCCCTCAAACAGGGGCCCCGAGGCCTGGGGCCCCTGGAGCTAGCGCACCGGCTGGCCCGGGCAGGTGCCGCTTCGGCCTCGTCGTCCGATCCAAGCCAGCTGCTGCTGGTGGATGTGCGCTCCAGGCGCCAGTTCGCCCGGGGGCACCTGCCGCTCAGCCAGAGCATCCCTGCCGGCCTGCTGGTGAGTGGGGAATGGCCGGAGGGCGACCTGATCCTGCTGGATGGCGGCCGTGGCGAAGCCGAACGGGTTCGCGACGCCCTGCACCGCGCCGGTTACCCACGACAGATCCTCGAACTCGTCGGTGGCTTCGCGGCCTGGCAGGCGGCGGGCCTGCCGGTGGAACGTTCCCGGCCGGCCTGGTCCTGGCCCCGCTGGCTGGGACGCCGCGGACCAGCCGCCTCAGCCCTTTCGGATCTGCAGGAGCTCCTGGGCCACG
>Ga0209597_1002782_pt1 | contig 10994 bp, 20 predicted proteins | sample M_140625_MF_Meta_FD_187316 | JGI IMG/M metagenome (GOLD analysis project Ga0209597, IMG submission 187316) | Freshwater microbial communities from Lake Montjoie, Canada to study carbon cycling - M_140625_MF_MetaG (SPAdes) (version 2) | ecosystem: Environmental > Aquatic > Freshwater > Lake...
AATCATTAATTAGAAAAGCCTTAAAGGCATTAAAGAAGACTTATTCAGAAGACTTTGATGTTAATATTGCAGGCCAACAAGAAATCTTATCTATTTTTGGTGAGATGACCAACGAAGAAATATCAGCCTATGAAATACAGGCAGAAGAGGTTCATAAGAAAATGAACAAATAACAATACTTTTTTTTTATTATGGTAGGAAGGGAATCGGCAATGGTTCCTAACTTACTGTTATACAATACATTAAACTTTCAGAATGTTAAACATTTCTCTTGTTAATATGCTTACAACTGCTTATATTTAAGTATAATAAAAATAAATAAATAAAAAATATGAGAGATTTAAAAAATGTAACAGTGGGCTTTAGCGTTAAAGCAAATGTAGTAAAGTTAAATGACGAATTAATGTTAGTTGACGGAATGATTAGTGGAGAGAACACCCTCGGAGATAATAAGCTATTAATGACGAGAAAGCAATTTGAGAATGCAATTGATGAGTATGCAGCAGAGCAAGAAGAAGAAGGAGGAGATGTAAGTGGCTATTGTTATTTTGAAGTTAATGACGTAGCAGAGGATGCTATTTATATTAGCTGTTTAAATAGTAATGAGTTTTATGTAGATATGTGTTATGATGAAGACATTAATGCAGAAGATGACGATACAGAAGACGAAGAATAAATTTTAAAGCATTGTAACTAAGGGACTTAGGTCCCTTTTTTACTTTTTATTAGGAATCGTAAAACATAATCCATATATTTAAGTATAATAGAAAAATGAAAAATTACGAAGTAACATTATTATTGGTTGTAAATCCTTCAAGAGATATTGATTTAAACGAACCAGAAACAAAAAGAGTAGAATTTAATGTAGATGCAAATTCAGAAGATGAAGCAAGAGTAAAAGCAAAAGAATTAGAAACATCAGGATTATCAGTTTGGGAAAGTTGGGCGAATGAAAACTAAAAAAGAAAAAGGTTGGAATCGTAGTATAAAGATCTTATATTTAAGTATAATAAAAAAATAAAAAGAAAATGGAAAATACAAAAAGCTCAGGAATAAGTTTAACAATGGTATTATTTATAGTATTCTTAGTACTTAAGTTAACTAATACTATTGATTGGAGTTGGTGGTGGGTTACTTGTCCATTATGGATAGGAATAGGATTAGCAATAGCAGTATTAGTAATAGTAGGAATAATAGCATTTATAGGCGAATTATTAAGTTAAAAATATAGTCAGGAGGCATAATGGTTGCCAATAGTAGTATCGCGAGCTCAGTAATCCTCCCAAACGGACGTGAATAATGGAGGTAACTATACGGGTTCGAATCCTGTCCTGACTACTAAAACCAAAAAATAAATAATATATATGAAAAATCAAAATGAAGTAATCGTCATAGACGAAGTGAAGTTAATGTCTGGTACAGGTCGCAATGCTCAATACTCAGCAATTGGTAATGACTCAAATGATCATTCAAGTGAAATCTCCAAAGTAATCCTGCGCAGAGCAGCAGAAGCTTGGAATGGAAAGACTATAATCTATAGGAATACAATCCTAAATAAATGGATGAGAACAAGTTCGATTGACAAAATTCAGCTATTGGCTCCTACGAAATCCAAATCCAAAAAAGTGATCACGAAACCTACTCCAGAGGTTCCTGCACAATAGTAATTATTGACCAAGAGGGTGGATATGATCATATTCATCCTCTTCTCATGGGCAGGTCTTATGATATTGACGATAAGGAGATCGTTCGTATACGCTCGTCTGCGAAGCCTTGATTTATAAGGAGTTATAACTATTTGATACTCAATCCAATAAAATTACGGAATGTTAAACTTTTATTTGGAATCGTAGACCAAAGGTCTTATATTTAAGTATAATAAAAAAATAAAAAGAAATATGATACAAGTAAAAGATTTAAAAGTAGGTTATTCAATTTTTGGTAACAAAGGTAATGTTTGGAGCAATAGCGCTCACATTTACAAAAATGGTACGGGTACATTATGTGGTACTCCAGCACTAAGTTCTAACCACGCTAGATTAGAGGGATTAACGGAAATGGGATGCCCTAAGTGTAATGAAATATATAATAAAGAAAAGTAACAAAAAGGTTGGAATCGTAGATCAAAGGTCTTATATTTAAGTATAATAATAAAAAAAAAGAATATGAAAAAATTAGAAGCAATTAAGCAGGTACAAGAATGTATGAGTTCGGTATTTAGTAAGGAAGATGTTATTAATTTAATTAATAAAATTGATAGCGAGAATAATAAGTTAAGTGTAGGGTTAGCAGTAAAAATAAAGGAGAGTATTGAAAGAGACTTAATGGATATGGATAAAAGAAGTTTAATAGATTATGATTCAGCAGAGTTTGAATTAAGTTATAATAATTGTATTGAACTAATTGGCGTTGATATTGATTTAGAATTTATTATGAATGGCATTATTGATAAAAATATAAGTGAATTTGTAGAGCCAGAAAATCCTGTAAATGGGCTTGATATGTTTCATTTGCAAAATGCAATTGATGCAATAAAGATAGATAGAATAAATGCTGATATGTAAAATAAAGGTAGGAATCGTAAAAGTAAATCCATATATTTAAGTATAATAAAAAAATAAAAAGAATATGAACGTAATTAGTAAAGAATTAAAAAAGACATTAAAAAAAGCATTAGCTGACAGAAACAAAGACATTGAATGTTTAATTGCATATTGGGATGTAGAAGATGCAGTAAAAAGTATTTTTACAGTGATGGGTGTAGACGAAGATTCAATAGACAGTTTAACTGAGAGTTGCATGGAAGATGAAATATTTATGACAGGTTCATTAGAAGAGGCACTTGAGTTTATTGAAGAGGTAGTAAGTGAAATTGAAGCATAATAAAAAGGAGATACAGATTATGAAAAACTTTGAACATAAAACATTAGGTATGAGAATCAAATTTGGTCCATACGAAGTAAGATTAGCAAAAAATGGCCAAGTATCTTATTTTAAGAATGGCCAATTATCTAAAGTAAAGGATATGGCTATTCAGTTTAACGAGCAAGATTTATATGTGCACGTAATGGAATTGGCTGATAAGATGGGTTATAAAGAATCAAGTTTAACTAAAGCATAAGGAGATAAAAATATGGGAAAACACCAATTTCAAATATCAGCCGATATAACAGGAGAACAATTAGAGAATATTATTAATGCCATCGGAATGAGGGAACAAATGCTTAGACAATTGGTATTAGGCGCTAGCGATGATGAATTAGTCCTTTTATTTAGAGAAAGGCAAGATTTGGATAAGGCTAGCAGAAAAGAAGAAATTCTTAAACATTACCAAACCCAATTAATAAAATTATTTGAGAATCATGATTTGGAGGATTTGGAGGACTTGGAATTATATCTTCCGTCTCTTGAAGAGCGTGGATTTGGTGGAATGGTATCTCGTTAATACTTATATTAAAGTATGAAGGACCAGTCCCTGATAATGATTAATGAATTGCGTGATAAAGGATATACTGATGCGCAAATATTAGAATCATTATTTACCTTAAATCCAGATAATGAATTTTATTTAAAGATGTTACATTGCTTAATTGATTTGGATGACCAGGCTAACGTTATTTAGAATGATTATAAATAACACAGATACCGTTATTTAGAATGATTCTAAATGAGCTGTTAGATAATTATTTAAGAAGGGGAAGGGGATGGAGAATGGTTCAAAACAACCAATTACAATATAGATAATAAATAACCATTTAATAATCAATACAATATATAAAGGCTTGGTAATCACCAGGTCTTTTTTTATGTTCAATCAAACATTTCATTTGGAACTATGGATCCTTTTTGGTATATTTAAGTATAATAAAAAAATAAAAAGAATATGAAAAAAGAAGAAATTATTGATGATGTAGAAAGAAATGAATTTGGAGACGAATTCGTGGTAGGTTGTTACCAGTGTGGTGAGGATGTAAATGAAGTGGAAGAAAATGGGTTTTGTAAAGAATGTAATAAATACTAATATGAAAAAAGAAGAAGTAAAAAGAATAGCCGAAACCTTAAAGAGAAGGTTAGCTGAATCAGAAGAAAAATGGGATAGCAAAATAGTATCGCACGCACATATAGTTGGATACTTAATGGGTTCTATAGAATATGCTATAAAAGATTTAGAAGCAATAAGTAAAAAATAAAAAAGAAAAAGGTTGGAATCGTAGTCCAAAGGTCTTATATTTAAGTATAATAAAAAAAAGGAGATAAAAAATATGAATATTTATGAAGTATTAAGAGTTAAGAATAAATTGGTAGCTAGAAATATTAGCACCGGAGTAATTGCAGCAGATGGCCTTATTAGAGCTATCCAGTTAAGAAATGCCGAAAAGGATAACCAGAATTTAATTTTGGATCCAGCAACCGGAAGAATTACAAGAATTGCTAAGACAGCAGAGCAAGCCAAAGGAAAAGCATCATTTAGCGAAATTACCTCAAATAGAGATCCTGAGATAATGTTTAGCAATTTAAGAAACTTAACTAAAATGGTAGCAAAAGGATTACAGCCATCATTAGTGGTTACAGGAATGGTAGGTATGGGTAAGACACATGTTGTTAAGCAGACATTAGAAGAGTCTGGATTAAAGGAAAGTATAGACTTTGTGCATTTTAAAGGAAGAGCTACTGCGGCAGGATTATATATTACATTATATGAGAATAGTGATAAGATAATTGTATTGGATGATTGTGATTCAGTATTTAAAGATGATGATGCTATTAATATCCTTAAAGGAGCTTTAGACAGTTATGATACAAGAATGATTTCTTATATAACAAGTAGAGAGCTTAAAGACTCATATTTGAATCCTGTTCCGAGAAGTTTTGAATTTACAGGCAAAGTAATTTTCATTAGCAATATTTCGCAAAGCAAATTAGATGATGCAATTAAGAGTAGAAGTTTCGTGCAAGAAATAAGTATGACAATAGATCAAGTATTTTTAAGAATGGAACAATTATTAATGAAAATTGAGCCTAAAATAAAAAGAGAGCATAAAGAGTCAGCATTATTGATAATGAGAAATTTGCATTCAAAATATGACGGTGTAGAAGTTAATATTAGATCATTAATTAAAGCTTCCAGAATAGTTGCTATGGGATTTGAGGATCCAGAAGTAATGGTAGGTGAGCAAATTATATGCCAATACTAATACATTGATTATTAGGTAAATATAGGGTCTTGATTATCAAGGCCCTTTTTTTATGATTTGTTAAACATTTATTTGGAATTGTAGATCAAAGAGCTTATATTTAAGTATAATAAAAAAATAAAAAGAATATGAATCCATACAAAGAAATAGAATTAGCAAGAATGATTGAATATTTTGGAAGAGTTACAATCACAATCGTAGGATATGAAGATATGTCATTTGACGAAACCTATGACAATTTCGAAGAAGCTAAAGCAGCAATTGAGCATTACGAGCAAGTGGCAGAAGTTTATTTTTAAAAAGAAAAAGGTAGGAATCGTAAAACAAATATCATATATTTAAGTATAATAAAAAAAAAGAATATGAAAAAGAAAGAGTTTTTAAATGTAGAAGATTTAGTAGAATATGCTCAAAGTAAATATGGCGTTAAATACCAAACCCAATTTATAATGAAAAAGTCTAATTTATATATAGCAGAGATAAATAATGCTTTAATGGGTCCTTTAGAATCCCGATTAGATAATTGTTATATGACCGTTAATTTTGAGAAAAATATAGGCAATTGGTCTATAGGATTTAGATGGCAGATAAAAGGAAGATCAAAATATGATTCTTCGGCATTGGAAAGTAAACAAGGAGAATTTTATTTTTAAAAAGAAAAAAGAAAAAGGTAGGAATCGTAAAAGTAAATCCATATATTTAAGTATAATAATAAAAAAAAAGAAAATTATGACACAGACATTAGAATTGACGACAGCAGAATTAGCATTAATTGAAAACGCAAGAAAGCAAGAAGTATTAGCGCAAGAAGCAAAAGCATTACAAGATGCAGCTAGATTAGAAAAAGACATTATTGAAATGGAAGCTGCAATAAGAAGAGAGCAGAATAATAATAATGATCAAGTAATGGCAACATTAACCTATCATGCTCAGCTAGAAAAGATTAATCCTAAATATAGAATGATCCAAGAGGATAAAGAATTAACTAAACAAATAACAGGAGGGTATTTACCAGATAGTAAATACGAAAGAGAAATATTAAAAGAAATTAAATATAATTCAACCTCAGCCCATATTATATTAGATGGCACTCCTTTTAAAGTAGATGTTAAAAAGCATTTTGTATATGGTAATAGTTGGAGTACAAGAGCAACAGATAAGGGATATAAAATGAATTTAATTGGAGGAGGCTTTTATAATGAAAGATTATTATCCAATCCAAAAACCCTTAACAAAAAAATAGAAGATACATTATTAGATAATAAAAATAGAGCAGAAGCTAAAATAAAGAAAGCAAATGCAGTAGAATATGTATTTGAAAATTTAAGTAACCTTTATCCTGATGCAATAATAAATAAAGGAACTGAATGGTTAAGAAATACTTGGGGCAAGCAAGAAGGAGAGACTATAGATATAGTTGGAGTTAAATTAGCTAATGGTATCAAAATGAAATTTAGAGTATTCCCTGATAAGAGTTTAAGCAGAATGGAAATAACATTCCCTGTAAAGGATAGTTATCAATTATTAGAATTAATGAATAGATTAACCATTCCAGAATAAGATCTTTTTTTTATTATATATAAGATAGGTAGTTGTGTAAAAGCAATTACCTTCTTTACTGTTACTTCTATCATACCTGATTGATATAACTCTCATATAGTTCGCATTTAAGGCCATAGGGGGTCATAAGGGGTCACCCCCCGGTTATGGTAGGGGAGCCCGGGGGTTTAGGGGAGTCTGGTTAGATCGGTGGTATGGGTGGCCTGGAGATATGGGCTGTTAGGTCGCGGATAAATTTTTCGTCTATATAGACCTCGGTTTAGTAAGTTTAGGGCAAGCCCTAACACTTATCAAAGATCTTACTTATTTTACAAAGCCACTTATCAAGTGTTGTCCTATCTATATTACATAGAACCATAATTCTAAATAGTTGCGGTCTAACTTTATCCCCTTAATACTTAACACTATACATATTCAGTGAAGATTTTCTTAGGAAATACGGTATAATGATCTTATATTTAAGTATGATAAAAGAAGCAATTAACACAACATGCTTAGACTGTAATACATCATTAGAAATATGTACTTGTATGGATGATACTATTGATATAAAAGAAGAACTTAAATTCAAAAATAGGCAAATAGGCGCTGCTGGATTTGTTGCAAATAAAATAATGGAAAATGCAGTTAGTAAATTCAACCAAGAAACACTTGAAGAAGCCGCTAATAAAATACTATCTAAAGAAGGAGTAAAACTACATCCTAGTGGGTTAGAAACTTATTTAAAAGGTAACGTTATCAATGCTATGGTTGAAATAGCTAAATGGCAAAGAGAAAAAAGTTATAGTAAGGAAGAAGTATTTGGCTTAATGTATAAAGCATTCGAAGCCGGATTCAAGAAATATGATGTAGTAGAAGCGGGACTAGAAGGCTTAGAAACGGAAATAGAATGTAATTGGATCCTTAAAAAATTCGGTAAAAATAATTGATTATTATGATAGAACAAATATTATGGACTATAACAATATGGGAAATTATTAGAAAATTAATAATGAAGCCTTTTTTTAATTGGGTCAATAAAAATACGTAGAAATGATTAAGCAAATATTTGTTGAAGCTAGCACTATAAATAATTATATGAAGGTTCCGGGTCATCTTTGGCACCTAGCAACTCATTATACCCACATACCTTCTATTGATCCGGAATATCCATTTATTGATAACCAAAGTTTTTATGGTTGGTATGATGTAGTTTATTTGTCTAATCCTATAATGGATCATTCCGGTGCTGTTAGAAAACCCGAATGGATTTATATATTAGTAAATAGTTCTATGCCGGGGATGGTAAAAATAGGAATGACAACTACCTCCGTAACTCAAAGAGTAAAGGAAATAAATTCGGCTACGGGCGTTCCTACACCTTGGATAAGTGTTTATCAATTTAAGTGCTTTGGGTCCAAGTATTTAGAACGTGATATTCATAATCATTTAGCTACATTTAGGGTAGCAAAAAACCGAGAAATGTTTTCTATTACCTCAACTAGGGCTCAAGAAGTTATTGAAGAATTAGGTGTAAGTTATACAAATATGTTATATTTACCGGAATCTATTGATTAGTAATGGGTTAGGGGCGGAGCGTGGAATTTTACGGGCGTACCCACTCCGTGAGGTAAATTATTTTAATTATTTTTAAGAAAAAGGTTGGTACTTTGAATCAAATCCATTATCTTTAAGTATAATAAAAAATATAAAAAATATGAAAGATGAAATTATCATTATTGATGAAGTAGGTGGCGGTTATGCGTATGACACGGAAATGAATAACAGATGGGATGAAATTCCTGATTTAATTAAAAATCGTGCTTTAGCTGGGTTAGGAGGTAAAAGTTCAATAATATTTAATCCTAATGTAGGAGAGTGGCAAAGGATTGAAAGATCTAAAATAAAAGAAAAAGTTGCTAAGATATTGGAAGGTGGTAAACCTTCTAGTGCTAAGGCTCCTAAAAAGGAGAAAGTTAAAGAACCGGAAGTTCTTACCGAAATAGATAGTGCTACAAAGAATATTATTGAATTTGTGCATTCTGCTCCGAATTTTAAACCTGCGGATTTGATTATGCCTGATTTGAAATGGAAATATCTTATCCGTAATATTATGAGAGGCCAAAATATTATGATGGTTGGAGATTCCGGTATGGGTAAAACCGTAGCTGCTATTATGGCAGGTAAGGCGCTTAATCGTCCTTTATATATTATAGGTATGGGGTCAACCCAAGATCCTAGATCTACTTTAATTGGAAGCACGCAATTTAATAAAGAAGATGGTACTTTTTTTGCAGAAAGCAGATTTGTTCATGCAATTCAAGAAGAAAATGCCGTTATCATATTAGACGAGCTGTCACGAGCTAATGGAGAAGCCTGGAATATATTGATGCCTGTATTAGATCCGAATCAGAGAGTGCTTCAATTAGACGAAAAACCGGGAAGTCCTGTGATAAATATACATCCTTCGGTGTCATTTATTGCGACAGCAAATATAGGATTCCAATATACTTCTACTAGAACTATGGATAGAGCAATGATGGATAGATTTACGACTATTGAAATGGATATGTTAAATAGAGACCAAGAATTGCAGCTTTTAGGCATAAAAGTCCCTGAAGTATCTAAAGTAGAGCTTAAAACAATTACAGATATTACTTCGGATATTAGAACAGAATTAAGATCTGAAGTTCCTAGGATTTCTACGCAAATAAGCACAAGGGTAGCCATAGAAATAGCATTTTTATTGAAAGATGGCTTTACGTTACCTGAGGCTGCAGAAATTGCGATTTATCCATTTTATTCGGAAGAAGGTGGAGCTCAAAGTGAAAGGGTATATATTAAGCAATTAGTGCAAAAATACGTGAAAACTGTGGAGGCTCCCGAAACCTTAATGAGTGAAAAAGATCCTGAAAATCTTCCATTCTAATCTATTGATTATTAACCGAAAAAAATAGCGGAAATAATTAGGAAATATGGAATAATTTCCTTATCTTTAAGTATAATAAATAAATAAAAGATATGGCACTACAAAATTCATTAAATTCAAATTCTAAGTTTTGGCTAGATAGATCAATGTTTCAAGGAACAGGAGAATCTGTTAGTATTTCCAAGAAACTTAAACTATTAGCATATAAAAGAGCTATATCTAACTTCGTAAAAATCTTGACTCAAAAGGATGGATTTGTAGTTAAATTTAGCTCAGGTAATGACTCATATACCGACGGAAAAACAGTAGTTATTAGCTCGAAATTAGACGAAAATAACTTTGATTTAACCGTCGGATTAGCATTGCATGAAGCGTCGCATTTATTGTTGACAGATTTTAAGTGGTTAGGTGACAGAAAAAACTTAGACAATATCATGGCAGCTCATGGATTAATAGGATTAGATATGCGTTATGACGTATTACATACAATTCATAATATTGTTGAAGATCGTTATATTGATTCTTATGTATATAGAACCGCACCAGGATATAGAGGGTATTATCAAACGTTATACAATCATTATTTTAAATCTCCAAAGTTAGCTAAATTGCTAAAATCTAAGAAAAGATGCACCGAAACGGTAGATAATTACATTAGTCAATTATTAAATATAGTTGGGTTGGAATTTGATCCGAATCGTATGATAGCATTGGCTGATATAGTTAATGAATTGGATATTCAAAATATTGATAGATTAAAGACTACAAAAGATAGATTAGAGGTTGCAGCTAATATTTATTCGATTATTCTTAAGCAAGTAGAAAAAGCTAAAGCAAATAATATAAATCAACCTTCTGCTCCTAATGAATCTGAAGAAGATAAATCTAAGCCTGATACAAAGGCTGATAAATCTAAGTCAGAGTCTAATGATAATGAAGAGTCTGATAATGATATCGATGATATTAAAAGTGAGGAGGAAAATGGAAATGATGAAAATTTAGATTTAAGTCCTGCGCCGAAAGAAGATGAAAATGATGGAGATGAATTAAGTGATAAAGAAGAGACGGAAGCAGAAAAAATATTAAGTGATGCATCTAAAATGGTTAATGGTCAAGTTAAAAAAGGCTCAAATTCAGCTAAATTAAATGATGAAATTGAAATGTTAGATATTGCCGATGTTACTATGACTCCTGTTAAAGTTGATTTATATAAAGATTATAATGAAACCCCATATGATGTTCTAGAAGTAAATACATTATTAGTAAAGCATATTAATTCTACGATAGCATCGTCTAATATGTTTAATCGATTATTTACTCATAACGGATAT
>Ga0209597_1002783_pt1 | contig 10992 bp, 8 predicted proteins | sample M_140625_MF_Meta_FD_187316 | JGI IMG/M metagenome (GOLD analysis project Ga0209597, IMG submission 187316) | Freshwater microbial communities from Lake Montjoie, Canada to study carbon cycling - M_140625_MF_MetaG (SPAdes) (version 2) | ecosystem: Environmental > Aquatic > Freshwater > Lake...
GCGATCCGAAAAACCATCAGGTTGCCCGTATGTTTATTCCTGATCTTCTCTTTGCAACCCCTGTTGAAGGCACTTCTGTTTCGAGCGATGCTAATCAATCGGGAATTACAAATTTCGTTGGAGTTTCAGGGGTGGGATATGCCTCTGGAGAATATTCTACCGACAATAAGAAATCTGGGGTTTTTGGTTATGATCGCATTACAAAAATCGAAGATATTAAAGATGGCCCTGCAAATACCATCGCTCTTCTTTTAATCAAGCAAAACAAGAACCATCCTTGGATTGCAGGCGGTGGCGCAAGCATCGCAGGTATTTCTGAAGGCCCTGATGCCTTGGCTCCTTTCTTGATCCTCGAAAAAACCAATCGAAATAAAGAGAAAGAGTTCACCGGAATTGCGATCATGGCTGATGGTAAAATTCGTGAAATCTCCAACAAGATCTCACCAGAAATCTTTAGAGCTATGTGCACCATTGATGGTGGTGAGAAAATCGACAACCTCGATGCGATAGCACCTATCGTCAAATAACAGAATTAAGAAGGGTTAAAGCGTGGGGGTAAATCCCTTCACGCTTTAATGTTTAATACAGCACTAAAAACTAGAGTCGGGTAATTCGGTAATTCGGATGATCAGGCGAGAAGAGTTCGGGAAGCAATCTAGCCCCAAGACCCGCTCGGGCAGGTAATGCAATATGCCCTTTTTCAACTTTAATTGGCTCATCTATCAACAGTGGATAAAGAGTTTTTATGTGGGCCCTAACTGTTTCTTGATAAGTCACATTGGTGCAGGATGCTGAAATCTGCAATCCAGAAAGCAGAGTTAGTGGGCCTGTGCAATCATGCATCAGTGCAGGCACATTAAACACTTGAGCGAATTCTGCGGCCCTTCGAGTTTCACTAATTCCACCAACCCAGGTAGGATCTATCATCACATAATCTGCAGCTTTTTGAATCAGCACCTGGCGGTATTCTTCGCGACTTACCAGCATTTCGCTAACTGCAATTGGAACTTGTGCCCGATTGCGAAAATCTGCAATGGTATCGACACAATCAGGCCGGATGATATCTTCCATCCATAGCGGTTTAATCTCGCGCATTGATTCCGCTATTCGTAATGCAGCAGGCAGAGAAAAGAACCCATGGCCATCGAGCATCAGTTCCATTTTAAGGCCGACCCTATTGCGGATATCGTGCAAGGGTTTTAACGCCTGTTCCAGATCGGGCCAAGAAATCCGGTGCCCGCCCGACTTTAAATAAACTTGATCAAGAGACCAAGTTTTCATTGCGGTGTAACCTTCAGAAAGAAGTTCTTCTGCAAGATCAGCAGCGTGATAAACGCTATTGTAATTATCTTCAAGAGGGCCTGGTTTGCCGATGTCGCCATGGCCTGGCCAACCTTGAGCATCAGGGGAACCTTTGGGCCTGCGCCCATAAGAAGGCCCGCCACAACTATTGTAAACGGGGATAAGATCACGAACTGGGCCACCCAAAAGCTTCCATATGGGCTGTTTGGTAAGCTGCCCTAGTATGTCCCAAAGTGCGAGGTCGATCGCAGAGATCGCTCGAAGTTCACATCCTCGTGCTCCAAATGCGGAAGCCCGTTCATAAAGAAAACGCCAATGGCTTTCAATTGCAGTAGCATCCGAACCTAGTAATCTGCGTGCCATCCAGTCGTGCAAAGTTGCTGCAACAGCATGTGGAATATAGTATGATTCGCCATGACCGATCACGGGAGTGCCATCAACAGTTCCCGCATCGGTGTGGATACGCAGAAGTACAAGCCCTGCCATGATGTCGTGTGGGATAAGGGTTTCGATTGCGACAATTCTGGGGCCGTTGCGAAAAGCGTGCTGTTGAGTAGGGCCCGATGCACGAGCAATATAATCTGAATGGCCAGATTGTTTGTTGGAAGTACTCAAGCGCATTCCTCTTAGAGTGAAGTTCGAATTGTTCTATGCAAAAACAATTCAAACCCAGTCAATGTTTTTGACTAATATCGTTAAGCCTGTTTGGGCTGTAACTTTACAGGGATGCTACTGGTTTTGGAAGCCATTCTGCTGCTTAGCCAATATTGCCTGGGGATAAGGCCAACGCCAATAAGCCCAAGTTGGCTGAGCCAAAAAGCGGTTAGCCCCCAAGCGAGTTGATCATTAAATCCATATGCGTGAAGTCCAACGCCAAGTTGGTTGGTGCCAAACCATGACCAACCAGTGACCATGTTTCCAGCGATTGCTAGGAGTGCAACACCACGGCTTTTAGCCATGCCTCCCCAGCGGGCATGAAGAATGATTGCGTTCCAAATCACGATAAGGAGAGCACCATTTTCTTTGGGATCCCAGCCCCAGAAACGGCCCCAGGATTGATCGGCCCAAATGCCCCCCAGCACCGTTCCTACAAAACTGAAAAGCATTGCAAAACAAACCACACCATAAATCATTTGAGTGAGGGACTTATCGCGTTCGGGGGTAAGTGTGGTGGTTACTATACCCATAATCACATAGACAATGCCGAGAAAACCTGCAACAAATGTTGCGGTGTAACCCAGTGTTACGCAAGTAACATGCGTTGCGAGCCAGAAATTGGTGTCGAGAACTGCTTGCATCATTTCTAAAGTATCGCCTTCAGCAGAAAGATGCTGGGCGATTAAAAGAGTCAATGAGCCAGTGATAGATCCAACAATATTACCAATGCCATTTTTGTATACAGCTTCGAGCATGAGGCAGCCAAGAACGCAGCCCCAGCCGATGAAAATTGCAGAAGAATAAAGGTTGGTGACAGGTGGCCTGCCTTGGATATGCATTCTTGAACCAAGCGCCCAAGTATGAACAAGAAGCGTGAGTATGCAAAGCCAGAATGCGGTTTTGTTAAGCGTTGCAGGCGCAGTAACCCATGCAAAGCATGAAATCAAAAAGACGAATAAGTAAACTACAATGCAATGATAGAAAGGTGCGAAGTGATTAAAGAACACTTCGAAGCCTGAGATTTCAGATTGTACGGGCAATTCTTTGGTGATGAGTTCGCGGTATTCGATGAGAGCTTTGTTGAAATTGAGAGGCTCATTTTTAAGGTAGGAAAGAAGCATTTCGCCGAACTTGCTTACAGTGGGATTCATGCCAGCGTTTGGATCAGCTTGGTTGGCGTTACGAGATTCGAGTGCGGCCTGCATGAAAGGTTTCCAATCTTCGCCTTTGCCCGCGGGGATCACCAAGGGTGTTTGCAGGGATGCAATTTCCATGTAAGATTGCAAGTGATGAGCTAGCTGTAAAACGCTTTTGTCGAAAGCATCTTTCTTGGCATTTTCTTTTTGATCTGCAGCTTTGCCTGCCTTTTCGAGTTCACCTATTTGAGGTGCGAATTCTTCGATCGAGTAGCGCAGTCCGGGTCTGGGTTGCAGGGCTAAAAGGCCAAGAAGTTGATCGTTTTCGATGCGAAAAACTTTGTGTTTTTCTGCTATATGGTTGTCTGAAAACCTGCTGGTCATAACATCCAGCAACCAACGCACTGCGGGTTGCCTTTTATCTTTTTCATATTCTTTACTTATGTCGGGCTTGAAAGTTTGAAAACCATCGTTCATCACCATGAGTGAAACACGGGCGAAGGTATCCATGGGCTTAACGCGACCACGGTCGACAATAGGCAACCTTGCAAATTCTTGAATGTGGAATCCTTCTACAGCTTCTGGAGGTTGGTAAGCCTGAAAGCAGAAATAGGTGAATCCAAGAACTACTGCAATTATTGGAATGATGGGGTTAGATTTATGCATTGGAATTTGCCCTCTGCTTGAGGAAAGTATTAAGGTGCATGCCAAAATGAAGGAGCATGCCAAACGAAACAACCAGACAGGAAAGGTAAGGCATAAGCCATCCCGGATTTCTAACAACCTGAAGGATGGTGCCTTTATCGTTTGGAAGGAAACCAGATTGATAGAAAGTTTCGCCATCGTAACGAAGCGGGTTATTCATGGAGATGAGTGTTTCCCTGTTTTCGTTAAGGCTTTCGTTGGAGAGTTTGATTTTGCTGGAGAAGTTTTTGGGGGTGTTGGTGCCTAGGTAGCGTTCGTGTTTAAATTCGATGAGTTCCATAGAGAAAGGCTTGTAAGATCGTTTAAACCTAAGTGCCATCTCTGTTTTAGTTCCACCTTCTGTAATAACCGATTGCGTTGGTTTTAAAGAAGAAAGGGAAAGCCAGATTGAGGCAAGATAAGTGCCTACGCTTTTGCCTGTTTTTTTATCTATCAAATTGATGTATGCGGAAGGTAGGTCGATTTTTTGATCTTTGTCGGTACCTGAGGCCTCGTTCTTCTCGTTTGCCCGAATTCTAATACCATCCCCAGTGTCGGCGAGATTAGCAATCTCTTCTTTTTTATCAGGGTCGATTTCTTCGACTGAGGAATTATTCATGTACTTGATGATTTCGATGTCGAAGGGAAGAAGTGGGGTAGAAATCTTTCCCCCGGTCCTAAGAAGATGGTTTGGAATTACCACTACTTTTTCTTTTTTAGGAATCGACAGGTCCGAAAAAGAAAGTTCAGGGCCGTTGACTTTTCCCATGAATCCCGAAGTTTCTTTTAGTTCAAGATAATTGGTTACCCCACCTTGCTCGATCGTCATGTTTCCTTCTGTCGCAAAGATGCCGGTAATTAATTCACCAAGCATTAAAAGGATAATTCCTGCATGAATGGAAATGATACCAATGCGTTTGGTTGAAAATTTAAATCTTACTGCATGGGCAGCTAGTAAGTTAACAAGCATGAGCCCGCCGATAGTCCATCCGCCCGGGAAAGGAAAAGAGCCTGGCCATTGGGCAGTAGGCGAAACCCAGCGGAAGGTTTGGCAAAAGCGGGCGAAAACTTGATTGGGGATGAAAACATAAAAGGATCGAAAGTAATCGCTTACGGCAGTCCAGATTGGGTTATCAACTTGAGCCAGAGTCCCTGCAAAAACCAAGATCAGGGAAAGAACAAAAAGCACCACAGTTAATTGCAGTGATGCAAGAGGCTTTAAAAGCTTCAAGAAGTTGAATTGAGAATTTTTGTTAGGGTTGTATTTGTTATTGTTTGGTTCGGTTTCGCTCATTATTTTGCTCCATCTGCAAATTGAAGAGAAGATACAAAGCTTTCGAAACTTTGCTTCTGCATTTTAACAACCGTATTTGGACCCTTCATCTTCACAAACCATGTGGTATCAGGGGTGCTTATTACCGCACCTAAAATGCGATCAGTGCTACCCTCGATATCAATGCATAATGCAACACTGGATTTTGTTTGAAGTTTGGTAAGTGCGCTAGTGATCATTTCGGGCGATTGAGGAGCAAGGCCTACCTGCTGACGCCAACGATTGATGTTGCTTTCCAACCCGCCTGCAGGCCCAGCTAGAGGAGTAAGAGTGATGTCAGCTTTTCCAGCAGATTCATTCACTTTGAAGGTTGCAAGGCTCATCGCGGAATTAGGAACTTGCTCCCAAGTATCGGGTTTCTTGAATTCCTTGACACCAGGTGAAGCTTGATTTGCTGGAGGATTAACGGGCATTTTCGGGAAAGACTTTGCGAAAGGTGGAGTCATTGCACCTTTTTTGCCCCCTGGGCCTGTGTAGTCTGCAAGTATGGCTTCAACCCCTTGTATGGTTTCTTTTTTGATAATGGTTGGAAGGTCGCCCTCGGATACAGGCCCCAACCCTACTTGTTCGCGCCAGCGATTGATGTTGGCAAGAATAGATCCCGCATCTTTACCCAACTTAATAACAGTAAGTTCCAGCTTGGGATTTGCTTCTGGATCGATAAGGAAAGTGGCATAACGAAGCTCGTTGGTTTTGCCAGCTTTCCAATTGCTTGGGGCATTCCATTGAATGGGTGGAGTAGAGCCTTCGGCACCAAATCGAACGGTGCGAACAAAGGTTTCAAATTCTTCTGTTTTCGTAGTAAGTTTACTAGCAGGGCCCATAAGCTTAAAGAACCAAGTGGAATCTCCCTTGGAAAATATGGCAGCCAATAAGCGAACGGGCTCATTGGTTGAAGAGGTTCTTTCTGGTGGATCGAGTCGATTCACTTCATAGACGGTAATATCTTCTTTTTTGCAACCTTGTGCTAGAAGGGTGAAAAAAAGCACCAAACCAACTTTAAATAAATCCGTTACACTTTTTGTCATTCGATTTCCTGAAAAATATATCATGTTAACTGTATTTTAGCCTAGGGCTGTAACTTCATGAAACAATTTAACGAAATAGTTTCTTCAATTTCTGGGGTTTGATTGTATTGGAGGTTGTTCGACTTCCTGTCCTTTTTAACTTTACAACTTCGTGTTGATTACTTGGATTCTAGATCCTATTTAGGCTGGGGCGGGTTAGTGTCATCAAAACGAAATTCTTCATGAATCGGTCTTTCTTCACTTTGTCTGGTTCGGCTTCGTTGCATTAAAGCATACCTTCGCATTTGATCATTTTTTTGAAAAGAAAAAGACGACCAAAGCCTGGCACCATTCCATCCCGCAAGTAATAAAGCCAACCAACCAGCATTAAGCGTGCTATCTCCTAATTTGATACCTGGTCCTGGGTTTCCAGTTATCGGTTCGTAGAGCAAAAGTCCACTTCCAAGCAGAATCCAAGTGAGGCCTAAAAAAATATTCATAACCACTATCTCATTGTACTGTAATCCCAAACAGCTATTCTAATTATCTATCCAAACCTTGAAAGGTACAATCAAAATTATTTCGTTTGTGCACTAAGATGTGTAATAATTAGGCCTTAAGCAACTTATCCTTATGGAGATTAAAATGCAGTTTGAAATACTAACCCCAGAGCTAATAAGCCTTTTACGCAAATATGACACGCCCACCATTTGTAATGTGGTCGAGTTGCTTGATTTAAGACCCAGATCTTCAGGCTATATGGATAAACGAATTCAGGCATGTTTCCCCTCTCTTCCCCCAATGGTTGGTTATGCCAGCACCGCAACCTTTCGGTCTGCTGCGCCACCAAGGGGCGGGAATGTATATGCCGGGCTTTCTGGGCAACTCGAAGACTTTAAAAAGTTTCCCGGGCCCGCAGTGGTTGTTTTTCAAGATCTTGACGAACCATCCGCATCTGCAACTTTTGGCGAAGTCATGTGCACCACCTATAAAACTTTTGGTGCCGCTGGCTTGATTACTAGTGGAACAGGTCGTGATCTCGATCAGGTTGCTGCAATTGATTTCCCTGTTTTTACTTCGGGGACCGCCTGCGCTCACGGCTATTGCCAAATCTTGGATATTGGCGTTGGCGTTCATGTTGGCGGCGTCACCATTTTTCCCGGTGACATAATTCATGCTGATAGAAACGGCGTAACCACCATCCCTCATGGCACCGCATCACTTGTTGCCAATGCTTGTGCGGAATATATGGCGGCAGAAGCAGTAATCATGGATTATTTAAAAACGAGCAAGCCAACAGTGGTTGGTTTTACTGCTGCAAGGGAAGAATGCAAGAAGCGAATTGATGCGTTGGGAGCAAAATTAACTGCAATGTTATCGAAGAAATAAGCTATTTTGCTAAGAAAGCGATCGAAACAAAAGTGGGCTTGTCGGTTGGGTTAAAAACAATCAGCGAATGCATTCCGGGCTCTTTGTTGCGGAATGGAATGGAAGGAGCATCGCCCACATCATCTTCAAGGGCAAGTTGTTCATTGTTTTTATCGATAACTGCAAGGTCGATATCTTCAGATCCCACGCAAGCCGCTGTAATAATCAGGTTGGGGCTTTTACCGGAATCAAATTCGATGACTCTTGAACCCCCCGGCCCAAGGTTAAAAGATTGAGAGCTTTTCGCCAGCGTGCCATTGAGAAACTTATACCCTCCTTTATCAGTAAGTAAGGCGATTGCAGGGTTCATCTTTTTAGTTGCAGCAGCCTGATCATTTTGATTTGCATCATCATTCTGATTCATTGCAAGGTTGTCATGATTTCTTTCAAGTAATTCATAAACATGAGATATTTCAAGGGAAAAGTTTAGTGCTTCGAGGGCTATTCCCGCCTTGTCCGCGCTTTTTCTTATGATGAATGTGTTGACGCCAATTACCCTGCCAAAATCGTCGAAAAGAGGCCCGCCGCTATTGCCCGGATTTAATGGCACTGTTACCTGCAAAAAGATGGCATTCATCATTTTTCTTCCCACTGCGGAAATGATGCCATTGCTGAGGGTTCGGGTTAGAATTTTATTTCCCCCTCCGGGATGCCCGATCGCAAAAACATTTTCACCCACTTGGGGAGTATGTTTTTTTGGCGGCAGTGGCACGGGTTTGATGGATTGTTCTTCCAACATATTGCGGGCGCCATGCACATCAATTAATGCCAGGTCTGCAGTTGGGTGAACATCAATGATACGAGCGATAGAAGGGTTGATATCAAAGCTTTTTTCAGCATCGTTTTTATCGCCCGTAAAGAACTTTACATTCACGCCTTTTTGCTTGGCACCATCAACTACATGCCTGTTGGTGATCACATAATATCGGTTTTTGAAGCTCACAAGAAAGCCTGATCCGGTTGATACACCGGGGTTTATAATGAGTGGGACGGAGGGTGCGAGTTTTGAAAAAAGTTCTTGAAGGGGAAGCTTTTGGTTTCCGGGTACAGCTGTACCAATCATGTTGGCAGAGGGCTCAGATGGGTTTTTTACTATCAACGCTGCTGCAGCGTTTGGGGAATCATGAAAGATGGGGGATACCCAGATGGTTCTGTTGGCATTCGTTGCAAAGGTTTTTAATGCAGGCATGAAATTGGCTTCAAGTTTCCCATCGGTGCGGATCGAAAATGTTGTGTCGCATGAGGTCGCTTCTTTTCTCCCGACTTCCTTGCATAAAGCTTGGAATGAGGACGAGAAGGCAGCATTGTTATTTTCGTCGTATCTTATTTTTTCTTCAAAGGAGGAACCATAAAGCTTCAGGAACCATAAAGCTTCAGTTTGATCGATTGATTGGAGCTTTTTTCAGCATCGACTCCTTGAGTAGATAAGGGCTTTTCCTTTAATCCTTTCAACAAAGAAGCCACCTCGGGATTACCCTTTAAGGGGGCTTTCCCTTGTTCTTGCCAAATTTTTAAAAGATACCCGAAATCCGCAAGCGACTCATGAGTGAGCCAGTCGAGCACACTATTCTCAGGGGGTTGGTCTTCAGGGATGATCTTTTTGAATTCTTCCAACGCCTCAGGTGGTAAGTCCTTTAACAGTTCTGATGCTTTTTTCAGTAATCCCTGCCCGCGCCTTTCATACAAAAACAGCCTCACTTTTTCCTCTGCGGGTTCCTTCGCAAGGTTTGCCAAATCCGCCAAGGCAGTGTTTGCTTCGTTGCTACTCAGCAGAGTAACTGTTTTTTTCAGTACTTCGTTTTTAAGTTCCCAAACTTTTTGTCTGTGAACTAAGGATGCAACTGCGACTTTTTCCTTGTTTACAGGTGCTGCTTTTTTTGTCTCTTCTCCTTTTGCAACATTTACTGGCACCTCTTTTTTTTCATTGGGTAATGACGGTTCACTTTTTATCCCAAATAGAAATATCATCGATCCAGAGAGCAACAGTAAAAAAAGCCCAAGCATAAGACCAAATATTGCAATGATCGGCACTGTACGCGCTTGGGTATTGGTGTTGGTTAAAGTTGGAATTTGTGGCGGGGTAATCGAAGGTGGGATTTTATTAGTTGATGCGGATGGAGGCAGTGCAGGCGGAGCAATATAAGCAGCATGAGTTCCAGAACCTTGGCCGGGGGGTGGTTGGATTAAACCAGGCTTTGGGGCGGGGTTCGTGATTCTTTTTAAATCAATCCAATCGGAGTTCCCAACCAAACATACTTTCGCCCGTGGCGATACACTGTTATTCTTTGCCAACTCTTCCAAATGGGATAAAGAGAATGGGCCTTTTGTTTGCTGTCCGGGTTCACTAAGCCAGTATTGCTGCATTAAGTAACCTAGGTTTTGTGTACTTAAGGGCTGACTTTTACCAAAGTCGTGGGATTTTCTCAGACTCATCTCTTTACATCATAACCCATAGTTATGTATGAATCCACCATGAGTTGGTATTGTTAATTTTATTGTCTTGGGCAAAATAACACTCATGCGAAACGAATTGACTTTGTTCGCCAATAGGCAGTTTGACCTTTTGGTGATTGGCGGAGGAATAACTGGCGCGGGCGTTGCACATGATGCTGCAACCCGTGGTTTGAAAGTTGCACTGGTGGAAAAAAAAGACTTTGCATCGGGCACCTCGGGGATTTCATCCAAGCTGGTTCATGGCGGGTTACGCTACCTTGAGCATGGTCAGATAGGTTTGGTTTATGAATCGCTGCAAGAGCGTGGCAGATTATTGCGAAACGCTCCGCATCTGGTCAAACCATTGCCCTTTTTGTTGCCTGTATACGCAGATTCTCGAGTGCCTGGTTGGAAATGGCGCGTAGGCCTGAAGTTATATGATGTGCTAGCTGGGTTTGCCAACATCGCCCATAGCAAAACCATCACCCCTTTTGACCTGCGAAAAGAAAACATCCCATGGGCGAAATTCCCACCGCTTTGCCTGCAATACTTTGATGCCCAAATGGATGACTCCAGACTTTGCATCGAAGTTATCGAGGCAGCCAGTCAAAGTGGGGCAGCAGTTGCCAATCATCTTGAAGTAACTGCGTTGGATCTTTTTCCAGGAAGACTTTCTAGAATTCAAATGCGTGATTGCTTGACTGGCGAGCAACTTGAATGCGAATCTAAAGTAGTGCTGAATGCCACCGGGCCTTGGTCCGACCAAGTCAGAAAACTTGCGGGCGAGACCGGCCCCGATCTTGTTAAACCTACCAAGGGCGTTCACATTATCTTGAGTGATGTTGGCTTGAATACTGCAATGCTGCTTTTGCACCCTAAAGATGGCAGAGTTTTCTTTATCATTCCTTGGCTTAATCGAACTCTCGTTGGCACTACGGATACCGAGTGGGATGGGCAATTGGGTAAAGTTTCTGCAACTGCAGAGGATATTAATTACCTCGTCGAAGGATTC
>Ga0209597_1002784_pt1 | contig 10991 bp, 7 predicted proteins | sample M_140625_MF_Meta_FD_187316 | JGI IMG/M metagenome (GOLD analysis project Ga0209597, IMG submission 187316) | Freshwater microbial communities from Lake Montjoie, Canada to study carbon cycling - M_140625_MF_MetaG (SPAdes) (version 2) | ecosystem: Environmental > Aquatic > Freshwater > Lake...
TATATCCATAACCAAGTACGAATAAGACATAAGACCTTCCTGGTGCTTCACATTACAGTCTACAGTGAAGCACCAGGAAGGTCCCATGTCTTAAATCATGCAAATGCATTAGTGTAGTACGGCGCATTTTAGCGCAGAATGACACTGCGACAGTGAAAACCCAATTAGTATTCAAACAAAAACCTTGGCCTCATACCTAAATACCCTATCAGTAGGCATGGGTCTTGAGGAGCTTCTTGCGGCTGAAAATTCTCCTACAGAAGACGAAGAAGGTACGTCGCAGTCTCACCACACATCTGTAACCTTGCCTGTACCCCGTACCCTCTACCCTCTACCCTCTCCTCTACCCTCTACCCTCTACCCTGTACCCTCTACCCTGTACCCTGTACCCTGTACCCTGTACCCTCTACACTCTACCCTCTACCATCTATTCTCTACCCTCTCCTCTCTACCCTCTACCCTCTATCCTCCCCCGACACTGCACCTCTTAATTAACCCCGATGTACATTTACAGGAATGCACGAGGTCAAAATTCATTATGAGATCACAAAGACGACGCCAACTTGGGGTAGGTATAAAACATGTCAGCAGAGTGTACTGTGTGACGTCATAACTAGTGAGGTGTTGAAAGGAGCAAACTTAGAGGCGGTGGACGAGGCCGCACAGATGAAGAAGGAGGCGAACGCCTTGGGTGGGGCGATGAAGCATATGTTGAATCGTGCGTTGTCAGGGGCGTTTGAACCTTCCGTTAAGGCACCTGTGGAAACGCCATCACACTTTGACAATGAAGCACATAAGGCCAAGTTCTTACAACGAATTGAGGAGATACACGCCATTCTGGAGCAAAAAGGGATCAAAGCGGGCACGGAATCGACGGAATCGATCCTACAAAGGCAACATGAGGAACATGCTGCTGACAAATCACAGAGGGAAAAGGCATTACTAAAAAAAATTGATGAGATGCACGCCGATATCGATCGAAAAGAGAATAAAGAGGGCACGGACTCGACTTGGGGTAGGTATACAAACTTTCCTCCCGGCGAGGATGATTTTGATTCCGAGATCAATGATTCTTCTGATTTGGAGTCGGCTTACTCGGATGATATCGAGGTTGATGGCGATGATCATGACGAGGAGAATGAGGAAACTCGGATTGAAACTAGCGACAGCGGAAGTCCTAGTGTTAAGAAGCCTCTCCGGCAATATGGAGGTGCCTATTCTGATTCAACGCGACAGTACATGACGTCAGAGGACTCGTGTACGACAGCAACGCACTTTTGTTGCACAGGTATGTTATTATTTAATGATAAATAAACTAAGTAAACACTGAGATCCTAACCCTAACCCTAACCCTATCATGATTCTGATGACGGTAGCGTCTCGCAACGGGAAATGTACAACACTCCGCGGTGTTCGCTGGCAAAACATTCAAGCCGTCCGGAAAAATATGGAAGGAGACTGATCCCCCTTGAACTGCAATCCCTAGTAACGTACACGTAATCCCCTAATCCACAGTCTATATCAAGAGGACAGAATTAGGTTTGGGAGTTATGGTTTAACCCCTGCGGAGAAGCTCTTTGATGTTCTTCGGGACAAAAATACAGACTACAACATCGAACATGAGAAGGACTCTGTCACATTGCCATTGAATGGCTCCCATTGTCAGACTGTGACTTTAATAATAGTACCATAAAGAAATAACCCCCATTTATTTATTTACCCAGCCGAGGTGACCCATACCCTACTAAACTAGGGCTTAGCTATAGTAAGCCCTGACCGTAGTTCAACCTAAGCGCAACTTAAGGACCCAGCGACTATCAACCAACACACATTTCTCCCGTGGTTGGTGGGAACAAAGCAGGTTTGTTTTGACTGTTGGAGTGCGGCAGCAGGGTTCCGTACCAACACGAACATGGTACATATAAAGACTACGGCAGGGCGGGTGAACCAAATATTATAGTACTTAACTAAATTATTGGCCCCTAGGTGATTGATTAATTTGTTTAAAGGTCCTAACTTGCTACAATAATGGCGACACACAGCTGCCTCTCAGAGAAACGAACATGGATAAACCTGCGCCTATGATGGCTCAGGTCCCAATCCTACCCCCTTACCCTATCCTCAGCCCTTAGTAATCCTACCCCCTAACCCTATCTTCAACCATTATCCTACCCCTATCCACAGCCCGAATCCTACCCCGTAACCCTATCTATCCTCAGCCCTAACTAATCCTACCCCTGATTTACCCCTGACTAAGGTCATTGCGTGGTTGGCAAATGTGGTGAGGCCAGCGACTGGAGAAGCCCAATATTTGGTCTGACCCTAGCAATACTAACTTCGATACTGTCAGACCCCAATGCCCCCTGGCACTCTCACCCGATTAATGTATTACTAGACAACAGATCGCAAAAGTCATTTGCATGGCTATTCAAAGGAATAATAACCCTGATCGGATCCTACCCAACCCTGATTCTTTAATACCCAACCCTGATCCGAAGTTACCTACCCGAATTCGTTTCCACCGGGGTTAACTAAGTTAGGGGTTCCGTAGAGTTAGTAACTAACCGTATTACCCACCAAGCTTCCTAACCCTAGCCCTATGTACTCCTAAGGAAAAACTTCGTTCCAGATTCAAGGAGGACACGGGGAGTGATATCTCGCAAAGTCACTTCACCCGTGCTTTCAATTCGATGAATGAAAGCAAGGTCCCTGAGTAACATAACTTACGATTATACTAGTTTGTATAATATTCTTGACTGATTGCGTAAGGTGTACTAACATCATTGAAGTACATTTAAGATAACGGTTTGGTTTAACTATTTAACTAAGCCCCATCGTGAACACATAATGCACTTTTAAATATCAAAGGAATTTCCCCATGTTCAGCTACACAAGCACAAAACACAACAATCGTGTGCTGTTTGTGTCGCGTTCCGACTATTAGAAGAGCGAGAAAAAAGGGCAAGAGATAAAGGATCACCGGTAAACCTGGATTCATAACCCCGATCCTAAACCCTATACTCCTTAATCCTATTACTGCCAACTCTCTCTATTCTTACCCCTAAACCATATCTACTCGTGACCCTTACCCCTACCTACAACAAAATCATACGTCACTACTCACAATATTAGTCACCCTCCGTGTATTCTACCCAGGCTTGGATCGATAGGACGGCCTCGCACAAACTCGAAGAACAACAGCATAAGTATTACCTTTTCTTTTGTTTGAACACCAACTCTGTTATGAAAAAGTACGGCTAATGACTTATCTATTTACGTGAGGGAAATCTTACCCTGACTGTAACTCTAACCCTAACCCTACCCCTACGACAGGGAAATTGCCCAGTTGGAAAGAATTGCCGAGCGAGCGCGGGAAGAAGCAAGCAAGGCTAAAAACGGCACATTGACATTTTCGGCAGATGGATTCTGTTCAAGAAAAACCAGCATTGGGAATTGTCACGGGCAATCGCTGGTGGATATGAAGGTCCGTATCTCCTATTTTCAATCACAATAACAACCCATCACTCTATACGTAACCTTACGTACCCCGAACATTCGCGGACCTACTAACTAAGGGATTCCCTGATTGGACTGCTACGATCGAATCGCTACCTGTATTACGTAACCTCAAAAGTAGACGACACATAATTTGCGTTACTACAGGGGCAACAAGATATGAATGGTGCGCATCCCTACACATTCAAGACCCAAGGCATACTCTCGCATGGACATACATATGGACTTTATGTTCTCGATCCAACGATCAGGTGTTACATGCAACCCTAACCCTAACCCAAACCCTAACCCTAACCCTACGTCGCCTTAGCACAGTCGTATTTAACCCTAATAACTGTTGTAGTCCTACTTCGCCGTATTAAATTGAAATTATCCTGCGTAGCCCTAACTGTAATCCTAACCATAAGTGCGAACGCCAACTTCAACATAGAGTGCCTCCATCGCGAGCTGCGTAAGCATTTCGACAAGGTCGAAGCTGATCCTACCATGGATTGGCCTACAGAGTTCAACTATCAGGCCTTAATCCTACGTACGTTCTCTTAATAAGTATGAAACTGCTACTAAACTAAGCTGAAGTAACTGACTTTAACCCTAACCAACCCTAACCCAAACTCTAACTCAGTAACCCCCGATTATAAATCATAATCCCAACTCTAGCCCTATAGCCTTCAACGTCGCTTTAATAGCTTTCTATAGCTTTAATACTGCTTACAACTGAATCGTAGAGTAAAATCCTTCGTAACATCCTTCGTAACATCATTCTAAATTAATTACTTCTACATTACATGTAAGGTAGATGGCGCTCCCGACAACAAATGTAAGGCGCTTTTCGGCTACATGGAGTGGCTCGTTCGAACAGGTTGGGTTGAGCTAATAAAAATGCGTTGCGTACTTCATTTTTTCTTTTTTATCTTATAGAATACTAAATAATAATACTAATAATAGTATCTAACACGGGTAACTACACATAAAAATATTAGGCGTGTTTGACATTGTGCGAGTGAGCTTTTTGATAGTGGGACATACGCACAACCTGGTGGACCAAACGTTTGTCGCGCTGACGTACCAATTACGCGAAGTTAATGTCAAATCGCTTGAGGACATACTTCAAGCATATCGAGACGCATATAAAACGAATAAGCCCGTTATACAGGTCTCTAGTCCTGTATAAATAGTAACAACCTAACCCTAACCCTAACACTAACACTAACACTAACACTAACCCTAACCCTTACTCTAACTTGACATCTAATCCCATTTCTTTGTACACAGCACGTTGAGTCCGTTTGTGATTGGACGAAGTGGCTTGTGCCTAAAATGTTTACATGTGGAGGTTCATTGCGGGCTACGACTATAGGGTTATTATAGATCAGTGAGGGTTAGTAACTTCCATCCAACTAAGGTTTTAACAAGCGCGTGCCAGATCATCAACGCCCGCACCAGTTTATAGCTTCTATTTGTGCGACAGAGGAACAAACTCCTGAAGGTTGCAGGTCTTATCGCCATTTTTTGCATAATAAAATTCGAAATCATCTACCACCCTACGCTTTAGACGTATCCGGATTCCTAAACCTATGTACATGTACTATAACTAACCTAGGTGCTGACCATAACTAACCTAGGTGCTGACCGTAACCCCCAAAATACTTTGACTATAGGTTTGACTACAAGAATCTAAGCATTGATGGAGACAATTGGAACTCTAAACCCATGACATTGCTCAAAGGTACCGTGGGTTAGGGTCCTAATTCTGATCCTAGCCTTGACATTAACGCTAACCACGAGGTATCGTAACTCTAACCCTCAGAGTCCTAACCCTAACCCTAACCCTACAGTTAACCCATTCCACTACCCACACGTTTATTCGATACAGAACTGCCAAATATGGAGGGGCCTACCTTACAGTTCCCTGATTTATCAAATATGGAGTGCACGCAAGTGAAGCATCTTAACAGAATGGCTTCGATGAGGTGTGGTGTAGTGATATCGCGTATTACCCACAACGATAAATATAACCGTAAAGTAACCATACGTAACCCTAGTAACCTATTAAATCCTTAACGTTACTCTAATCCAAGGTGCGATCTCTTCAAAATGTTTTCCCTTTCTGTTTGCGGATTCCCTGTCTTCACGAAGGAGCAATTCTAGCTACTGTAAATCACTAATTTCTAGTTTCAAGCAACGAATAATTAGTTAAGCCCTGCATCTTATCCCAAGGAGGACATTGCGTATTCGACGCATATGCACGATCTTTTCTCATCAGAAGATGGCCAGATCCTAGATCTGTCAAATTGTGGGCTGCGAAGAAAGCTTGAAGGTACATGTATCTTAGTGTTACATTAATGTGCTTTATAGTGCAGGCCTAACTTGCAGAGTAGTCCTAACTTTAAAAGTAAGCCGCACGTAGACACAACCCTCGCTTTTCATGATAATGTATGTGTGGGCGATGTATATGTAGCCCTCAAGTACGTAGTCATAACTTTAATACGAAATCTGCACTAAGCTGACTTCAAAAAGAATGGGTTCAAGCCACTACCTCAAATCCAGAATCGGACTAATACCGGCGGCTTCGTTCCGTACAAAAGGCTTCTGTACGTAAACCTAGCTCTTCTGTACGTACCCCTCGCTCTTCTAAGCATCCTATTAATCAATGGATTCCAAACTCCAGCCCTTCCTAGTTAACCCGAACTAACCTATTGGCCCTAAATAAGCTTCATTAACCCGAACCCTACCCATTTACAACCCGAATACCCCTAACCTTAACTAGGGGCGTGGAGCCCATGTATCATCAGAACGGGTTTACTCTTGCCCAGTGGAAAAAAGCGAATGAGCAGTTGGAGGCGGAGAAAAGAGGAGCCCTCCTAAATTATTAAATCCTTTACCGATAATAACCAAAGTTGAACGTGTCAGATTTTTACTAACCTGTAACTATGATTCCAACCCTAGACGGCGAAGAATATTTGAAATTGTTTGGCCCTAGACCATTTGATGCAAACAAAACAAAAAAGAAACCCATACTGAGTGGACAATACCCGAAGGGTGTTAATACGGTACTTATATTGCACATACACTATTCAAACCCACCCCTCTCCCGCTAATCATAATTTATTTTCAACCCTCAATGGCATCCATCCTAAAACAACATATAAGGTGCTTGAAAACATTAGGAAGGCGGATGACGCTTCTGCACAGAAGGCGCCTCAACACTGAGTAGAACTTAACCCTAACCCTAAACCGCTTATCATTCAAACATGGTGTGTTGCGACATCTTACTCTAATGGAAGGCGAAACAGCAACGTGCGGAACTAGAATGCTTGATAGTAGGTGCATTTCGGGTTAGTGAGGGTTAATAATAGTAATACTGTAAACTATCAATAATGTAGGGTTAGGACTAGGACAATAGGCGACGTTCTTAACACTCAACGAAATTAGGTGCGTACAAACACTTGGATTACGAGCCCATGTATCTTGTAGACTGGGTAGGATGTACTGGAGCAGGCAAAGTTCAGTGGGTCGCGCATGAGACTTTAAGTAATTTTTCATCTATCACCGCTCCGGCTGAGATGGATGGCAGTGTCACAGTCTGGTGGACTCAAGGAGGGGCAGGTATTCGTACATAGTGGTGTTGTTGGTACTACTAACGTTAACTCTAACCCCTACCCTTTTAAACCTATTATTTCATCACCCGGACCGCAACCCTAGCACTCACTCACCCTTACGTACCCTGAATCTGACCCTAATGTTTTACTAACTAACTTAGGTACATGTACCGCCACGGTGACTCCATACGTCGGCACCATCGGGATCTGCAACCCGAGCGATAAATCAGAGTACAAGATTACGTATAACGACGGAGACAAAGAATGGTTTTGTAACCCTAAACATCATAGCATTAACTATTATTGTTCAATCAAGCCCTGTTATAAACCCGAAACCTATTTGCAACATGCAGGCTAGACCTTCGTACTCTACGGCATACAATTATATCCTCGCAAGACAATAGAAGGTAATCCCTATCCGTACCCTAACTTTAACCTAACCGCCAACTTAACTTAACCCCTGCGTATACGTGTACTCTATAAATAAGGAATGTGTTTACTTAGCACATGTAATTATTTAGTAGTAACTTAAATAACCCACATGAACGTTGTTAGGAGCGTCCACCGAATCGGATGGATGCTGAAAAGTTACGAAACACTTGAGACAATTCAGAAGGTGCGCGTACGGGTTTGAATTAACCCCAAAACTTTAATAATAATCATGGTTCAAACCTACGTGCATAAACCTTGATCATTACCTTAGTTAGGCTTGCACACTTAATCCATAATAATTATTGGAGGTCAAGGATATTATCACTGAGTGCGACAAGATAGCGGTGAAACGTAAGGAAACGGACACCGAAGCAAAGAAGAAGCTCAAGAAAAGGACGGATAAGAAGAAGGAGGAGGAAGAATCCTAGCTTCACACAAGACCCCTAGCTCTAGCTAATTCTAGCCTTCGTAACAGCCCTGACCCTGATCCTTACACTTACCAAGCACCAACCCTAACGATAAATATACTCCCAAGATCGCCAATATGATGACAAACGGTAGTAACATCGACCTTAGCTTCTTGACCACGAAGATCAAGGGCAAACAGATTACGGAGGAGGAGGGGGCTAACTAAGTGCCTAAATTAATTCACTCCTGTTCCTAAGTTCAACTCTATCTTCCGCCACCGTAACCGTAACCCTAACTGTTTGTACCTAACAAGGTATGTGGTGGCGACAACATGAATCATAACTAAATGCCCTACGAACAGGGGGGGCAGGTACCAAACGCTACAAATGCTAGGGATCAAACCAAACAAAATAAATTGAAAACAAATGCAAATAAAACCGCGGTTAGAGGAGGACATGGAAAGGAGGTATCCTAGCTGTACGCACAGACCCCTAGCCCTAACTAACCCTAGCCTTCTTAACTATTCTTAACAGCCCCAACCTTGACCCTTACACTAGCCTAGCGTCAACCCGAACGATAAATAGACTCCCAAGACTGACGCAGCCAATCTGAAGAAGCGGATTCGTGATGCTGAGGAGGAGGAGGGGGTGGAGGGGGAGGAGGGGGAGGACGAGGACGAGGACGAGGAGCAAGGTATCTCGGATGATGTTGGTGTGGCGCGGTACAATTTGGCAAGCGGCAAGAAGGAATTGGAGCTAGAAGAAAAGGAGGACCCTAACCCTAATCCTAACTGAGGCAGAGTCGACAAACGATCCAACCCAACCTCAACCCCGATTATATTTATAAATATATATTTAACCCTATCTAACCCTACCTAACCCTACCCTAGAACCCTGCAAATGGTAAGGCTCAAACGAAACAAAAGTGTATCGAAGCATTCCACAAACTACATGCAAAGAAAACCGCGGCTAGAGAAGGACATGGCGAGGTTGTTAGGGAGGAGAGGGATGACGAGGACGAGGACGAGGATGATGATTTGCTTGTTAGTACGTTGCGGTACACTCAGGCAAGCGGCCAGATTCTGCAGAAATTGGAGCCGAAGAAGCTAGAAGAAAAGGAGGAAGACTCGACAAAGGACCCAACGGAGGCAGAGTCGACAAAAGACACGACACAACTCTAACTCTAACTCTGTTTATTATTAAAATCATAGTCATTGAATCCTGACTAACCCTAACCCTACATCTAAGGGCTTGCTGACCGTAGCGCAACTCAAAGAGCTACGTGCTGGCGACGTTGTTGACGTGTTGTGGGAGAAGTGTCCAAGTAAATGGTGCGAGGGAAAAGTAACGAAGGCATCTAGTGCTACCGAAGAGCTCTCTCTAACTAACCCGGGCCTCAATCCGAACTCCCCTTGAAGGTAAATACGAATAAAAATAATGAAGCAACGAGCTTTACTGCATATTACGCGGCAGACAATACGTCTGAAGTACATCGATATGATGGGCTCTGGGATGTCCGTAACACGCAGAGGCAACCTGGCGATATCGGTTCATGTGCTACAAGAGAGAAGCAGCCATGTGAAGAAGCAGGTATAAACAGAGGCGCAAATTCAAAAAAAGCAAGGAAAAGGAAAAGAGATGAACTTGACTCAACCTTGATGCTGGCAATAATGCTAGTAATACGAAGCATAAAAACCCTCTCCCCCAAAGAATGGCTCGACGACGCCACCATTGAATATTGCCTTGCGAAGGGATGCGAAGACGCATTAACTAGGGAATCTAGTTTGCTAGAGGAGTGGAATTTCTCTTCATTGGCGAATCCGTCTAACTTCAGTGTATTAAAAAGTTTTGTGGTTACCAAGGGAGAACAAGGCGACGTAAAGCCAATCTCCGATAAGCGAAAAGAAAAATTGAACTGGTTAATTGGTGGATGCCGCGGCCTCTGTGATTTTCTTCTGTTTCCGATTAACTTAAAGAATAGTCACTGGTCACTAGCAATAGTGTGGCAGGCGAATGAAGACGAACAGCACAATAAACCTTGCATTTTGTATCTTGACTCCTTCAAACAAGGCATTTCAAACGAGGTTAAAGTAGAAATAGAAAAGAAAGGCGAGGCTATACGAAAGTATCTTAACTCCTTATCGAAAAAGAAATTCACACAAATCAACCTTCCACTCATTCATGTTGAAGTACCACAGCAAAAAAACTACTATGATTGTGGGATGTTTCTACTGCACTATGCCATTCTTTTCATGATGTGTGATTCAAAACATGCGCTTGCCTTGGAATTGAAAGAGGGGAACAAAAAAGATTGGTTTAGTCATGAAGTCCCATGCAATCTCCGAAAGCATCTCAAGCAGGCAGTAGTCAAAGAACTTGATTCTCTACAGAAGTGGCGAGACGAAACCGAGAAAGACGATGGGGTTGTGCTCTCAAAGTCAACCGATCTTGCATCGTAATAATGCGATTCAGACCGCCCCACTTTGCATGTATCATATATCCGCACGTTATGAAGCAAAGTGACAAAGTTTAATCAACATCCGGTGACTATATATAAGTCCCAGTCTTGATGCGGCCTAATTCTAGTATAGGGCAGATCCGTGAGCCTGCTGGTGGCCCACCGCACTTTGCGCTTAGGCAACTAAACGAAAGAATTTCACTCCCTAGTATACCCCTTGTATAGGGCAGTCAGAAAATGTCAATATATGCCATTTGAAGTGTCATATCTCACTTACTAATAGGATTAAGGCCGTATCACTTTGCGTGTGTCATATTCACATATGACAAAGTTTGACCAGCATCTGGCAAATACATGTCCAAGAGTTTTGATGTAGCCTGGTTTCGGCATATATTATATGGTAGGTCCCATTACAAATGACCACTTGAAGAGTAATATCTCACTCAATAGTAGGAGTTAGGCCGTCCCACTTTGCACGTGTCATATCCACACGATATCAAACCAGGTGACAAAGTTTGACCAGCATTTGGCAACTAAATATGCCGGGGTGTTGATGCGACCTTGTTCTGGTGTAGTGTA
>Ga0209597_1002788_pt1 | contig 10989 bp, 20 predicted proteins | sample M_140625_MF_Meta_FD_187316 | JGI IMG/M metagenome (GOLD analysis project Ga0209597, IMG submission 187316) | Freshwater microbial communities from Lake Montjoie, Canada to study carbon cycling - M_140625_MF_MetaG (SPAdes) (version 2) | ecosystem: Environmental > Aquatic > Freshwater > Lake...
TTACATACACAATAAGTGCTGCAAGTGCAATAGATAAGAACACAATTTTTCCTGCTGGTTTAGTTACTGGCGATATTACAACTGACTGGACTTTAGACGCTGCTGTTCAAAATGCTGCCGTAATGGTCAGCACAGAAATCTGGCAAGCCAGAACCGCTACCCTTTCGGGTTCCAACCTTGTCGATTTCCAGCCTTCCCCTTATCGAATGAGCGCACAGCTTCTCGCTAAGGTGCGAGGATTGATAGCCCACGCACTAGACCCACGCTCGATGGTGGGATAATGACAGTTGCTATCACTACACTTAGAACGACACTTGCCACAGCTCTAGTCGATAACACAAAATGGCAGACCTTTGCATTCCCGCCTGCCACAGTATTGGCTAATTCAGTTATCGTCAGTCCAGATGATCCATACATCTCACCTAACAATAATCAGCACATCACTATTAGCCCTATTGCCAATTTTAAGCTCATTATTACTACTCCACTTTTTGATAATGAAGGCAACCTTAACGGCATAGAAGATTTTGTGGTTGGAGTGTTTAACAAACTCGCTGCATCTTCTCTGGTCTATAATGTAAGTGCGATAAGCGCACCTAGTGTTCTCAATGCTGCTTCGGGAGACCTTCTCAGCTGCGAGATGTCAGTATCTATCCTAACGAGTTGGAGTTAAAATGTCCGAGTGGGAAAAAGAAAACGAAGCCTTCCTGATCAAAATCGGGCAGGTAGCACCAACAGCACCAAAGCCAGTAACTACTAAGAAGGACGAGGAATAATCTCATGGCTGTATTTCTAAATAATAATGTGGGCGTGAAGATTAACTCAGTTGATCTTAGCGACCATGTAACAGCAGTAACAATCAACCGCGTATTCGATGAACTTGAAGTAACTGCAATGGGTGACACCGCTCACAAGTTCGTTAAAGGCTTGGAATCATCATCTGTAACAATCGACTTCCTTAATGACACAGCTTCAGCGAATGTCCTTGCGACACTTCAAGCTGCTTGGGGAACAACAGTTACAGCTGTATTCCTACAGACTAAGGGAACAGCAGTATCTGCGACAAACCCTCTTTATACTGTTTCACTCCTAATCAACAACACAACAGACATCAATGGTGCTGTTGGCGATGTTGGCACACAGTCAATCACATTTACTGCTAACTCAACAGTTGCAGTAGCAACAACAGGTTCATTCTAAACAATTAAACAAAGGGGCAGCTCATGGCAAAACTAAAGATAGTTCGTACAGATGGAAGCGTAATCGAAGGCGAGATTACTCCAGCAGTGGAGTATGCGTTTGAGCAATACGCTAAAAAGGGCTTTCATAAGGCTTTTCGTGATGACGAGAAGCAGACGGATGTCTATTGGATTGCATGGGAAGTTCTACGCAGATCAGGTGAAACTGTTAAGCCTTTCGGGGTCGAGTTTATCGAGACACTTAAAAATGTCGAGGTGCTGGACTCAGACCCTTTAGCTTAAAGCGCGATTTACCATTCACCTACTTAATAGCTCGCTTGAGCATTAGGTTGGGAATCGCGCCACAGCAGATTATAGATTTAGACCCAATAATGCTTCAAGCCTTGTTGCAGGGTCTCAAAGATGAAGCAAAGGAGATTCAAGATGCCAGTAAGCGTAAAGGGCGGTATTGAACTCCGTAAGGCTCTGCGCGCTTATACTCCAGACTTGGCTAAACAGATGCCAAAAGAGATTGCAACAGCCTTAAAACCCGTTGTGAAGGTCGCTAAAGGGTATCTGCCAGATAACGGCTCAATCCTTAGCGGATGGCGCTCACGCGAGAATTACAATGGCAGATTTCCACTCTATGATGCCAGCACGGCAAGACGAGGCATTTCATATAAGACCACTCCATCTAAGCCTAACAACAGAGGCTTTAGATCATTAGCGCGTTTATTCAATAAATCCGCAGCTGGTGCAATATATGAAACTATGGGTCGCAGGACTCCATCTAGCCGATTCGTCCAGAATCAAAGAAACAAGTATGGATCAGAGTTTAAGGGGCAAGGTAAAGAGCAGGGTGCAGTTCTCTTTCGTGCATATGATGAAGATAGAGGCGCAGCCAGAGATGGCGTTTTAAGAGCTATTGAAAAGGCCAACAGCGACTTTAAGAAGGCAACAGCATGACTATTTTGATTGATGTCGCAGCGGAATTCACTGGAGCTAAGGCTTTTAAGCAAGCTGATAAAGCAACTAACACACTTACTAAATCTGCATTAAATCTAGGCAAAACACTTGGAATAACTTTTGGTGCAGCTGCTGTTCTTGGTTATGCCAAAACATCAGTACAGGCAGCAGCCAAAGACCAGAAGGCTCAAAAGCAATTAGCACTGGCTCTCAAAAATGTTGGTTTAGAGCGTGATGCAGCTTCAGCAGAATCCTACATCCAGCGACTTCAAAGTGAGTTTGGTGTAGTAGATGATCTATTGCGTCCTGCCTATCAGACTCTAGCAATAGCAACTAGAGACACAGCAGAAACTCAAAAACTTCTTAATCTTGCTCTAGATATTAGTGCAGCCACTTCAAAAGATTTAGGGAGTGTCACTTCCGCATTATCAAAGGCCTATTTAGGTTCCAATACTGCACTTTCTAAATTAGGTGTAGGCATATCTAAGGCAGACTTAAAAACTAAATCCTTTGAAGAAGTCACTGCCCAATTAGCCAAAACTTTTAAGGGTGCAGCTGCTGAATCCGCTGCTACCTTTGCTGGATCTATAGCCAAACTTGGTGTTGCATCTGAAAATGTAAAAGAAATTATTGGCAAGGGCATTATTGATGCATTGATGATTCTTGGTGAAGATACTTCCGTTAGCGGTTTAGCAACGGATATGGAGTCAGCAGCGACTAATGCTGCTGCTTTATTAGTAACACTTTCCAAAGTAATTAAAACCTTAAGCACACCTATTGTAGCCACAAGTGGTGCTTTGGCTTGGTTTATTGAACACACATCGCCATTTGTTGATCTTATTGTTACAGGAGATCCAACTGGTCTAATGGGATTAAAGAAACCTGCTCCATCTAAAAATCCAATTCAGTCTGGCACTTATCTTAAAAATCAAAAAGCCGTAACTAAATCAACTCAAGACCAACAAAAGGCTCAAGCAAAGATTCTTGCTGACAAAAAATTATCTGCTGCTATTGACAAAGCCAACTTAGCCCTTAATAAGGGCACTGACTTATTCAATATGGATGCCATCCAGCTTCAAGCTGCTATGGTCAATCAAGCCGAGCAATTAGGTAAGGCAACTTCTCAGGCTCAACTACTAGCCATTACTAATGACATTGCTCGCCTAAAGATTAAGCAGGATATTGCCAACCTTGAAGATGCCCTTGCATCTAAAGATGAAGCCCGCATTACTGCTGCAACTAACCAACTCAATGCAGACTTGAAGATTTACAATGCTTTAACTAATCAAAGCCTTAAACTGGCTGACATTAAAGTCCTTCTTGATTCTCTCTTACCTAAAGACTTAATCAACCTAGCCAATCTGAATGAGGCTATTCGTCTTTTAACAATTATCAATAATGGTAAAACTCCAAGCGTGACTAATCCAGTTGTGCCTGTTAGCCCTGTAAGTCCTATACTTGGCAAGCCTATTCCACCCGTAGGAATACCTGGAGTAGATTACAACCCTGGCCAAAACCCTGACCGTAATATCAGTAATGGTTTCCCAAATGGTGTTACATCAGGTGCTGGCATTACATATAACCCTAACCAACAAGGTGATCGTAATTACGATATTAAAATCTATGCGAACACCATTGCTAATCCAGATGAATTATCTGGTCTCATTCAAGATGTAGTTATTAGACTTAATAAGCAGGGAGACTACCTCACTACTGCTGGAGCCTTATGAGTCGGCCAGTAATCAATGTAATTATTAACTTCTCAACGGGCGCAACCTTTGGCAACCCGTTTATCTTAGATCAGTCTCAACTGGGAAGTCTGGATGTATTGGCAGATTCCACAGCTCTTATTGTGGATGTCTCAGACCTTATTGATACCATCTCAACCAATAGAGGCCGACAACTATCAGCTGAGCAATTTAATACTGGCACTGCATCTGTTCGCATTCTTGACCAGAATGGAGACTTCAACAGCCAGAACACTAGCTCGCCCTACTATTCTTACTTGAGCCCTATGCGCAAGATTGCTATTACTGCAACCTACTTGGGAGTAACTTACCCAATCTATGCTGGCTACATTACCGCCTACACAACTAGCACTCCTAGATTTACTGGAGATTTGGTTTATACGACTATCACAGCAGTCGATGGATTTCGTCTATTCCAGAACGCTCAGTTCTTTGGAGTCACTGGAGCAACAGCAGGTGAAACTACTGGCTCACGCGTGACAAAGATTCTGGACACTATTGGCTGGCCTGCATCTATGCGCGATATTGACACAGGGCAGACCACAGTTCAGGCAGACCCTGCAACTCAAAGAACAGCCCTCTCAGCCCTTCAGACAGTAGCCACAACTGAGTTCGGTGCTATCTACATGTCGGCAGACGGCAAAGCAACCTTCCAAGATCGTAGCGTTACTAGCACTTCTGTGGCTGGTACTCCTAAAGTATTCTCCGATGATGGCTCTGGCATTGGCTATAGCAATGTTCTGTGGGTCTTTGACGATACTCAGATTTACAACCTTGCAACTATTACCCGTACAGGCGGTTCAGTCCAGACTGTCTCAGACTCTGCATCCATTGCTCAATACTTCACCCACTCATATAACCAATCTGGCCTTCTTATGCAAACAGACGCAGAAGCTCTTAACTATGCTCAAGCCTTTGTCGCATCTCGTAAGGACACAGCAGTGCGAGTCGATAGCCTCACCCTAGATTTACAGCAAGATAACTATGACGCTGGCACTATCGCTGGCCTAGACCTAGATTTCTTTGATCCAATCACAGTTACAACATCTCAACCTAACTCCACTTTGACTAAGACTGAACAGGTCTTTGGAGTCAGCCATCAAATCAGACCAGATAGTTGGAAAGTCAATTTCACCACAGCAGAACCCATCATCGATGCTTTCATACTGGACTCGACATTATACGGTATTCTAGGCACTAGCGTTTTAAGTTACTAAGGAGCAACTATGGCAAGCGGATTCCCATTTTCAACAGGCAATGTCCTTTCGGCTACAAACATGAATGGGCTTACTGCCTTTACTGTTAATACCGATGCCACTGCTGATTACACTGCTGTCCTAGCAGATCAGTATCAGGCTCTTATTTCCATGAATAAAGCCACAGCTGTGGCATTTAAGATTCCTACTAACGCATCCGTTGCTTTTGCAGTGGGTACTGTTATTACAATACTTAATAAGGGAGCAGGAGCAGTCACAATTAGTGCAGTTACTTCTGGCACTACAACTGTTCTTAGTGCTGGAGCAGTAGCAGCATCTCCTACCCTAGCACAATATAAAACAGCAGCTTGTATTAAAACAGCTACAGATACTTGGTATGTTGTCGGAGCAATCGCATAATGCTTAATACAATAGCTGGATTATTGGGTGAAGGCGTTGCACCTTTAGTTGTAAATTATCTAGTAGTTGCTGGTGGCGGTGGCGGCGGAAACGCTTACGGTGGTGGCGGTGGTGCAGGTGGTTTGCGATGCACAGTTACGGCAACTGGCGGTGGCGGTTCATTAGAAACCGCTTTAACATTAAGTGACGCGACAAATTACACAGTAACAGTCGGAGCAGGTGGTGCAGGTGGAACTGCTGGCGGTAGCGCAGTTCAAGGAAGTACCGGAAGCAATTCAGTATTTTCAACAATTACTTCCACGGGCGGTGGCGGTGGTGGTTCTAGAGGTAGTTTTGCAGGTTTAACAGGTGGTTCAGGCGGAGGCGGTAGAATTACAGGCGCAGCCGCTGGAACGGCTAATCAAGGTTACGCTGGCGGTTTTGCAGTTACTGACGATGTTAATTATGGTCAATCAGGTGGCGGTGGAGCTGGTGCAGTCGGTGGCAACGGAACAAATTCAACAGGTGGAAACGGTGGCAACGGTGTTGCTACTTCCATAACAGGATCAAGTGTTATTTACGCTGGTGGTGGCGGAGGCGGAACTTTCTATGGTGGAACTGTTGGAACAGGCGGTTCAGGTGGTGGTGGAAACGCTGGAGCTTCAAATGGTGGCGCAGGCGTTAATGGCTCAACAAATCTAGGAGCTGGTGGCGGTGGAGCTAGTGAAGGCGGTTCATTTTTAGCAGGCGGTTCGGGTGGTTCGGGTGTTGTCATTTTAAGATACCCTGACTCTAAAACAATAACTATTGGCGCAGGTTTAACAGGAACAGTAAGTGCAGCTAGTGGTGGATATAAGCGAGCTACTATTACTGCGGGCACTGGGAATGTGAGCTGGGTATAATGGCACACTACGCATTTTTAGATAGTAATAATATAGTTACAGAAGTTATTGTAGGTATTGACGAGACAGAAACTATTGAAGGTCTAGCGCCTGAGGTTTGGTATGGCAATTTTAAAGGTCAAACTTGCAAGCGGACAAGTTACAACGGCAACATAAGATTTAACTATGCAGGTATCGGTTATACATACGACCCAATAGATGATGCTTTTATTGCCCCTATGCCTCAATGTAATCATGAGGAATTGTTGTTGAATAACTTGAAGCGATGGGAATGTTCCAATGTCGAACATGAAGCCGCGACTTTCTAAAGCTGCAATCCAGTTAAGAGAGCAGTTAGATGATTCCTTCCCAGATCGTGATAGGGCATCGGATGGTTGGGTCGGTGATACCCGACACGCTGCTCGCAAGTCTGATCATAATCCAGATGAGCAGGGCTGGGTTCGTGCCATTGACCTTGATGCAGACCTATTCGGTGCAGGAGTCAAACCGCATATCATGCCAGACCTTGCAGATCAGCTTCGAATCAGTTGCAAGTCTAAGACAGAAAAGCGCATCTCGTACATTATTTTTAACGGCAGGATTGCGTCTCCCATCCTTAACTGGAAGTGGCGTAACTACACAGGGGCTAACAAACACACTCACCACATGCATGTCAGCTTTAAGAAAGAAGCTGACCTTCTGGGTGAGTTTTTTCAGATACCTATGCTAGGAGCAAACTAATGAATATGAAGAACCCTTATGTCCTTACTGCTGGAGCATTTCTATCAGCTTGGGCTGCATCTAATTTTGCACTTGACTATCGCGCAGTTCTCTGGGCTGTATTAGCTGGTGTCTTTGGATATGCGACTCCTAAAAAATGACACAATCTGACTTCTTCACGCTATACCTAGCGACACTCGCAATCATCGGTGGCCTGTCTGGGTATGTCATTACGCATCTCTTGTCTGAGATTAAAAGACTCAACACACGAGTCGATGAAATCTATAACATCTTACTAGACAGGTAACATTCTGCTATGGCAAGAAAAGCAACGAAGGCATTAGAGGAACAAGGCTACTCAAAGTTAGATGCTTATTGCATTGGGCTTTATGAGTATTTCTGTAGTCTTAAGCGAGCAGGCTTCAAAGAAGATGTAGCCATGTTCATGATTACTGAACCTCAATCCTATCCTGCTTGGATATTGCCTGATCCTGTCGATCCAGAGAAGTTCGGCAATTACGAAGATGAGGACGATGATTAAAGCCCGCTATCTTGTTATATCGGATTTACAAATCCCATATCACCATGAGCAAGCTGTTAAGAATCTTATCAAGTTAGTAAAGCGAGAGAAGTTCGACCTGATTCTCAACACAGGCGATGAACTAGATATGCAGAGCCAGTCTCGCTGGGCTCAAGGTACTAAGTTGGAGTGGGAAGGTACGCTAGATGCTGACAGAAGCCTTGCGCAGGATATTCTCTATGAACTCGGCACAACAGATGTCACTCGGAGCAATCACACAGACCGCCTATACCACACACTATTACGCGCACCTAGCCTCATCGGATTACCAGAACTGGAATACGCAAAGTTTATGGACTTCAACGGACTCGGAATCCGCTTCCATAAAAGACCATTCGAGTTTCATAAGGGATGGGTCTTAGTTCATGGCGATGAAGGATCAATGAACTCCAATGCTGGACTCACAGCTCTTGGTCTGGCTAAGAAGTTCGGCAAGTCTGTAGTCTGTGGTCACACTCACAGGGCAGGCATTAGTGCCTTCACAGAGGGCATAGGAGCCTCATACAGGACTCTTTGGGGCTTAGAGGCAGGAAATGTTATGGACAAGAAGAAAGCCTCTTATTTGAAGGCTGGAAGCGCTAATTGGCAGATGAGCGTGGCAGTCATTGAGACACATGGAGACCGCGTTAGCCCGATGCTAGTGCCTATAAATAAGGATGGGTCATTCACATTGTATGGAAAGCTGTACGCCTAAGAATCGTTATCGTTTCGTTATCTAAATGTCCGTTAATTAGTCTGGACTCTATGCAACACTAATCCTGTAGCCAATCAAGGGCATTGGCACAGATAGGTACAAAATGACAAATAATGAGAAGTTGCTGATTATCTGCCTTATTGGTGCAGCTATCAGTTTTATAGTAATGGCAATTACATCTTACAAAGAAGCCTATGATCGTGGCCATCGCGATGGATGGCATAAAGGCAGAGCAGTCAATCGAGCAGATTTCTGGCAAGAATGAAGTATCAGGAGATTCTACAGAGTGCAACCGACATCATTCAAGATCGTGGTCTTAACGACTACGGCCACCCAGCAGATAACATGCAACACGCAGCAATGCTCATCAGTGCATACTTACAGCACCCAGTCGAGGACTATCAAGTCTGTGCAATACTCGCGCTCATCAAGATTGCCAGAGCCAGTTCAGGTACAGTCGATAAGCCAGATAATTACATCGATGGAGCAGCCTATATTGCTCTAATGGGGCAACTAGCTACAGAGGAGAATGAATTATATGTTTAATCTTTCAGAGTATGAGCCAGTGGAGGTAAGACTTGAAAAGTTTATTAAGGACTATCCAGATTTTCGCATTAGCACTGAGTTGGAAGTTGTGGAAGTTAGTAGATATATTGTTAAGGCATATCTCTATAAGACTAGCCAAGATAGCATCGCATGGGCAACAGGGTACGCGGAGGAAACAGTTAGCACTCGCGGTGTCAATCAAACTTCTGCACTGGAGAATTGCGAGACATCTGCAATTGGCAGAGCACTTGCAAATGCGGGTTATGCTCCTAAAGGAAAGCGTCCTAGCAGAGAAGAAATGAGCAAGGTTGCACCTAATCATCCTGCTTTGCAGGTTGTACCAAATCCTGTACCAGTTGATGTTGATTACTGGAATACATCTTTCAAAGAGCAGGCAGTCATTGCAGAGGTTATTAATATCCAATCACCCAGTGAGACGTGTGATCATGGTGCTATGGATTGGAAAACTGGTGAAAAGAATGGCAAGCAATGGGGTGGCTTTATGTGTCCTGTCAAGTCACAAACGGGTGGCACACCAAGTTGTCCTGCTCGGTGGTATGTAATATCTAGCAGCGGAAAATGGGAACCGCAGAAAGCGAGGGTATAATGGGTTACATCGAAGTTCATACGCCTTATGGCTGGGTCAATCTTGATGATGTACCGCTAGTCAATGAGATTCCATGTCAGTTATGTAATGCACCTACAATGATTCACGATCTAACATTTACAGTGGCTCAGGATGGTTTGATTAAGCCTTCAGCTACATGGCAGTGCAGTAAGTGCAAAGCAGTTAATGGCTAGTCAAGCAAGGAAGCACAGAGGTTTTCGCACAGAGCGAGTTGTAGCTGAGTACCTATCGACTCAGTGGCAGGGCGCATGTGTGGGAAGGGGTAGTGGCAAGGATATTGTCAATGTACCATTCGATGTTGAAGTCAAAGCCCGCGCTGGATTTCAACCGCTTGCGTACATAAAGCAATTAAAGGCTCGGACATCCATTTCGGGGGAATTGGGATTCGGAGTCATACGGCTAAATGGGCAGGGAGAAGATGCAGCGGAGTATGCCTGCATCATCCGATTAGCTGATCTCTTGCCACTACTCATATTAAAGTACGGACACTTAGATAAAGAACCTAAAGAGACTGACATCGAGCGATGCAGCTGTGGTTCATGGATGATTGGGAGATGCCTTACATGCCAGCCTACGATTACAAATGCGAAAGATGCGGATTAAAGAATGAGCTGCATCATGGCTGGCATGACAAACCCACAGTTCTATGCACTTATTGTAATGAACCAATGAGCAAATTAATAAGTCCAGTTGGAGCAATCTTCAAAGGTTCTGGATGGGGTAAAGATAAATAAGTTATTAACACCTGTGGATAAGTAGGGGCAATACTTCACTTCACGCTTAGTTAGGAGCATAGTTATGCACATCTTGACACGGTATGGTACGCTAACGGCGCAGAGCCTCTCAAAGGCTCACCGCAAGCCCCTTCGGGGCGTAGCTTGCGGGGTGCTAGTAGCTATTGGGATAGCTCTATGCATAGAGCCTTATGCAGGTAGTTCTGAACCAGTGCATATAAAAAGATATGTTAGCTATAAAGAATATGCATCTATCATCTTAGATAATCCAAAGCAATATAAATGTCTATCTGTCTTATATGGTAAAGAATCAGCATGGAATCCAGCAGCTAAAAATGGATCACATATAGGTATTCCTCAAGGTAAGAGTAAGCATCTTGCAACACTTAATGGATATCAACAGATACAATGGGGATTAGACTACATAGGCCATAGATATGGTGAGCCATGCATTGCATTAGATCATTGGAGTAAGTACGGATGGCATTAGACAAGCTGAACTCAAGGCGCTATAGAGTTCATAAGCAGCGAGTGTTCGATAGAGATGGACGCATCTGTCGTTACTGTGGCAGTGATGAAGAGCCATTGCACATTGACCACATCATCCCACGCAAGGTGGGTGGCACTCATGATCTAGAGAATCTTCAAGTGTTATGTAAAGCATGCAACCTACGCAAGTCAAGCAAGGATGAGGGTGTTTTTTTAGCACAGACGGCTAC
>Ga0209597_1002789_pt1 | contig 10988 bp, 9 predicted proteins | sample M_140625_MF_Meta_FD_187316 | JGI IMG/M metagenome (GOLD analysis project Ga0209597, IMG submission 187316) | Freshwater microbial communities from Lake Montjoie, Canada to study carbon cycling - M_140625_MF_MetaG (SPAdes) (version 2) | ecosystem: Environmental > Aquatic > Freshwater > Lake...
TACTATCGACTAGTGATCTACAACAACTGGAACAATTACTTGCCAATACCAATATTGCAATTATTAGCGACGAAGTTTATGAACATATTATTTTTGATGGCTTAGAACATCAAAGCGTTGCAAGATTTCCAGGCTTAGCTGCTCGGAGTTTTCTGGTCTCGTCATTTGGCAAGACTTACCATGTCACTGGCTGGAAAATGGGTTATGTCGTCGCACCAAAAGCTTTGATGGATGAATTTAGAAAAGTCCATCAATTCAACGCGTTTGTGACTAACGGTCCGTTGCAATATGTATTTGCAGAATACATGAATACCCCCAAAGCCTATCTGGAGCTGGCTAATTTCTACCAAGAGAAGCGTGATTTTTTTGCCGACGCACTTAAAAGCTCTAGATTCAAAATTCTGCCTTCCAAAGGCACTTTCTTTCAAAACCTATCATACGAATCTATTAGCGATGAACGGGATACCGACCTCGCAATTCGGCTCACTAAAGAATATGGTGTCGCATCTATACCAGTGTCCGTTTTTTACCGCAGCCCGCCAGCACATCGCGTATTACGATTCTGCTTTGCCAAGTCTAAAGAAACCCTTTCTAAGGGGGCTGAAATTTTATGCAAACTATAAAAATATGATCTCTACACTTAGCATGTTCAGATCAGCTGCATGTTGGATTCCTTAAGCGATACCATTCATAGCGCAATACGTATAAATAATACTAATACAGATTATAGTCATTTTTAAACTATAGATTCGATTTAAAGCTAATAACTGTCCAAACGGCAATCGATAACGACCTGCCATTGCTAACATCGTATTTGACATTGGACATGCGGTCAGACCAACACCCCAACTCATTAAAAATGTCATTGCCATTAAGTTTTGATCAGGTTGCAATGGACTTAACCAAGGTCCTAGAACTGACACCAAGATGATCGGATGCATACCAAACCATGCGCAAATGTTCATCACTACTAATATGATGCTCGCTGCAAGCGGTCCAAAGTGATCAAACGGAACGCCCAAGTTCAATACGACAATAGCACCACTCATACCTGCTGACAACATAGCTGCAGCCATAAATAAGGTTAACTCTGCATTCATACTCGGCAGGCGGTTCGTAATTAATCGTTGGCATAAAGCTGCGGTCTCTTGTGGTCTTGTAAACAACAAAGTTAGCATCGTAACTAATGGTGCTACAGCTGCAATAATTGCGAGCACTGACCAATCAGAATGCCACTCATGTACTAACAATACGATTGCAGCGAGCATTGCAGGTACCCATAAGGTTTCTACATGAAGTGGATAACCTACAAATTCCCGTGCACTGTCATATTCTTTTGTGCTTAATATAAAATAAGTGACAGCCATCCCAATAACAGCAATGGGCAGTCCCCACAACATCAATTGTGCCAAACTAGCACCTGGAGCGGCAGTCAGCGCAGCTGCCATTGCACCGTAAAAGGGTGACCATACCGCTCCCACAATAAACGCTTGTGATAGTGCCATACCCTGACTCATGTTGAGCGGAACCCGCGCTGACAATCGATCTGCAAAAATGGCTACCGCAGAAAAATTGATCACTGCACCAAACAAATGTACTCCCAACATAGTTTGCATCAGAGCGCCGCGACCTTTTGCGAGCGGCTCATCGTATTGCAACTGCGGTTTAACAGCGATCAATTGTAAAAATGAAACTGCAATTAACATACCGGTAAGCGGCACATTTTGGGTAAGAGCCATCAATAGCAACTGATTCTGACCGTGCGCGATACCCCAGGCGATACCAAGTCCACCAACTACGATTAAACCCATTACCGTATAGAACTGTCTGGGTGTTAATCGGGGAGATAATAATATACACGCTACCCAAGCGACTACGCCTGTGACCCACTTCGGATACTCAGGCACTGCAATTGCAACAATAACTAAAACTATAACTGCTACAAATAACCACGCTGCAATTAACGAATAAATATCAACCGTCGGATTGCTAGAAGACGGACTGACTGTCATTAAAGAACGCCGGACATACCGCCATCCACATTAATACAAGTACCCGTCACATAACTGGCTGCTTCAGAGGCTAGAAATGCGATAACCGTTGCGACTTCTTCTGCCTCGCCCATCCGTTGCATTGGAACGGTCTTACCCGTGTCCACGTAGTGCTGCTCCACACTTTTACCTGTGCGCTCAGCACGACGCACCTGTTGCATAGATTTTATTTTACCGACTGCTACAGCATTCACTAAAATATTATCAGCGGCTAATTCCTTAGATAAGCCCTTGGTGAGGGCTAAGCCTGCAGCACGACTCACTGTAGTAGGGAACATTGCTGCTCCAGGTTGCTTGGCCCCAGTCATATTCAAATTAATAATTCTGCCACCGCCTTGTTTTTTCAAATGCGGCACCGCAGCACGAGTAGTTCTGACTTGTGCCAGCACTTTAATCTCCAAATCATTGTGCCATGCAGCATCTGCAACTTTCATAAAAGGATCTTGACCCGTGCCACCAGCATTGTTCACTACAATATCCAAGCGCCCGAAGTGCGCCGCACTTTGGTCAATAAATCGCTCCATATCCCCCTCTTTTGCTGCGTCAGCAACAAGACCCAAAACGTCAGCCCCCTGCTGTTTGAGCTCAGTCACAAATGCATCAACCAGCGCCGCACGCCGTGCGCAAAATGCCACTTTGACGCCTTCTGCAACCAATCTCAGGACTGTTGCTCGACCAATACCTTCAGTGCCACCAGTCACTGCTGCAACCTTACCCCGCAAGCCTAGTTCCATAATATGATTCCAATTAAGACATTAATAATCAGTGATTGTGACATAGCTATCCACCAATCACTACAAATCACTACAAATAGCTCAAAGTGCGTAATAATAACAATCAAACATAACGCCAGAACAGCGTAGCGCAAAAACAGTTGGCAACATGATAGAAAAACTCCATTAAAATCTGGAGCACAGCAGATCATGCTTCCAATCATGCTTCATTAAAAGAACAGCCATTTCAAATTTAAGTAAATTACCATTCATAAGCGAGCCTCTCTAATGACACTAACCTCTAAAACACATTCAACAGAAGATATAGGTAGCGCTATTGAATTATGTTACAGCAACGGCTGGACTGATGGCCTACCTGTGGTGCCACCTACTGCTGAACGGATTAATCAAATGCTGGAGGCCATCGATTTGGCACCGGCTCATCAAGTTGCCTTCATAGAAAACAGACAAATCTCTGTGACAGTTGAGAAAATTGCGATCAATGCTGTCATGGCCGGATGTAAACCTGAATACATGCCTGTCATTATTGCTGCTGTGGGTGCCTTAGCCGACCCCAAATACGGATATCATGGCCCTGCAACCAGTACGGGAGGAGCCGCTGTATTTATGCTAATTAATGGTCCGATCGCCAAACAACTCCATATCAATTCAGGCGATAATTTATTTGGGCCCGGCTGGCGAGCCAACGCGACGATAGGCAGGGCTATTCGATTAATCATGCGTAATATCATCGGCACTATTCCAGGCGAGCTCGATCGTAGCTGTTTAGGACATGGAGGCAAATATTCGTTTTGTATCGCTGAAAATGAAGAATCCAGTCCGTGGCCTGCTTTTCATACGACTCGTGGATTTGCAGCAGATGAAAATGCAGTGACTATTTTTGCTGCTTATGCGCCACACCAATACTCAAACCGATTAAGCGCTACTGCCGAAGGGGTATTAACGACTGCTTGTGCTCACATGCGAATTTCTGCAGGCACAGCCCGTCAACCTCAGTATGCAATGGTATTTGGTGGTGAACATCAAGACATTATGAAAAAAAGCGGTTGGACCCGAAAAAATGTTCAAGATTATGTATTTGAACAAACCCAAAACACAATTCTAGATCTTCAAAAAATTTACATGCTTTCAGACTCATATCTCAATAGCGATGGCAGTAGCCAATATGCCTTGGTTGAGACACCGGATGACTTACTGGTCATTGCTGCAGGTGGTTTTGCTGGCGTGCAATCTGCGTTCATACCAGGCTGGGGAGGTAAAAATGGCTCACAAAGCGTTACCTACCCAATCAAAAGTATTAAGTAATATCAACAATGATTAACAACCCTCAACAAAAAAATTTCCTCTCCGATTGATCACCGTATTACCCTCATCACAAAGGAGTCCTAATGACTATACAAATTTATGATCCAACCACCGAAGTCAAAGGTCGTCAGATTCAATATCAGAACAGACCTAAATCCCTTAAAGGTTTACGCATAGGCCTGGTAGACAACACCAAGCACAATTCTGATCAAATTCTAATTCGCATAGCCGGTATCTTAGAAAAAGAATATGGTGCAAAATCGCATATCATCCGCAAAAAGAAAAGCGCTGGCGCTGCACCCCATCAATCCATCGTTGACGAATTCAAAAGCCAATGCGATGTGATCGTCGCAGGGATTGGTGATTGAGGTTCATGCAGCTCGGGCAGTGTGCTCGACAGCATTGTTTTCGAACAACAAGGTATCCCTTCGGCTTCAATCGTCACCCACGTATTTACTGTCACTGGTAAGGCCATGGCCAGGACTTGGGGGCTACCCAATTTTAAATTTTTATCTATGCAACACCCTATTGCTAATTTGAATGATGCAGAACTTAATGAACGTGCAAAATTAATTACGCCTCAAGTAGTGCAATTACTTCTAGAAGGACAGCAATAGTTTAAAAATTAAAACTGATATTTTTAATCAATTGATTATTTGATTATTAATATCTATAAATTTTAATACATTAAAAAAAACAGCGCATTTTCATGCGCTGTTTTTTCCTACGAATCCAGCCAACTCAACTGACCCTACTAACAATATCAACTACTGCAATCAATATACTTAAACAACACCTGTTGCATGCATATCTTTAATATCGTCAGCGCTATAACCTAACTCTTTTAACACCTCGTCAGTATGCTGGCTAAATCCAGGAGGGGCACTGGTTACTTGTGGACCGCCATGTGCAAATTTAAACGCCATTACTGGCACGGTAACCGGACCCTCTATACCTGGTACTTTTGCGTGTGTATGCAATAGGTTTCTAGTGTTTAATTGCGGATCTTTTAATGCCTCCGATAAACGTCGAGTACGAGTTGCGGGTACATGCTGGCTTTGCAAATAGTCCTCCCACTCCTGCGCAGTTTTAGTTGCAATAATCTCAGCGACAATAGCGGTTTGTTCGGCATATTGCTCACGTCTTTGCTTATAGCTTGACTGTTTAGCAATATCAGGGCGTCCGATTGCAGTAAAGAACCGTTCGTGCTGACCCTTGTTACTCGCAGCGATCATGATGTATTCGTCTTTGGCTTTGTACGCCTGACTACTTGCATGATCCATGCTGTTGCCCTTTGGCTTTGGTTCTTTACCAGTACGCATATAATTTGTAATGTGCGAACCCATCAAGATTAAAGCCACATCCAACATCGAACTATCGATATATTGACCTTTGTTAGTGCGTTCACGCTGGTATAGTGCTGCCGACAATGCAAATGCGTTCATAGTTCCCACTGCATAATCGATCACAGGCGATCCAACTTTAATTGGATTCACTTCAGGGGTGCCGCTGGTATACATCATACCCGAGGTTGATTGAATGGCGTGATCATAGGCGGTCATATTACCTCTTGGACCATCTTGACCAAAAGCAGTCATCGAGCAATAAATCAAACGAGGATTAATAGCTGACAACTCCTTGTAACCCAATCCCAATTTAGCAAAAGCTCCAGAACGGTAATTTTCTACAAAAATATCTGCATCCTTAACAAGTGCTTTAAGTATTTCACGACCTTTCTCAGACTTCAGATTCAAGGTGATCGAACGCTTATTAGAGCCTTGAGTCATAAATTGCAAGCCCATTTTCATATCAGCTAAATCATGATCCGAACCACCTTCTCGACTCTGATCGCATTCGTGAGGATCTTCAACCTTAATCACATCCGCACCAAGAAGCGCTAATTGATAGGCAGCAAATGGACCTGCAAGAACATGAGTTACATCAATAATCTTTATACCTTCAAATGGTCTCATTACTATTTCCTCTATCTGGACTATTTAGTTTGCAATAAATTCACACCAATTAAAAATATAGCGTACATTTGCTGTATTCATTTAATTTATTTAATTTATTAAATTTATTTTAATTCCATAATCATATTGTTTTAATTCATTATTGTTCATATTTTTATCTTCGATATATTCAGCATCACCCTTGAAATATAGTGGACTATATAATAGCAACTCAACTCACTTTGATATGCCTAATTCTAAAAAAAATACCACAAGCACAGATGTAAATAGTGATCAATACCCGCACTGGGAACGCAACTTACAGATACTGCCGTGCGCAAATTTGCTCACCTCTATGGGTTTTGCACTGTCATTCCCATTTCTACCATACATGGTTAAAAGCTTGGGTGTTACTGACCACTTAGAAACTTGGGTAGGCAATATGATGTTGATGTTTTATATCATCAGCTTTATTTGCGGCCCAATTTGGGGAGGTATTGCAGATCATTATGGCAGGAAAATAATGATTTTGAGAGCCATGCTGGGCATGGGGATCTGTATGTCTCTTATTCCATTGGCACCAACACCCTTGTGGTTTGCATTTTTATTTTCATTAGTCGGCTTATTTAATGGCGCCACCATGTCAGCGCAAGCATTAATTGTGGCTAACACGCCACCCAATCGTATCAACAGTGCCTTATCAGTATTACAAACTGCAACCTTAATTGGTCAAACTATGGGACCTGCGGTCGCAACTACATTAGTCGCTTTAGTTGATAAACCCCACTGGCTTTTTTGGGTCAGTGGGGTTTTATTGCTCACCGGTGGATGTTTAGTGATTGCCTTCGTTAAGGAAATCAAACAGCTCGCACCTGGGCCATGGCGCCCTCTGTGGATTAGCAGCTTACGCGAATTACTTGCAATACCCAGAGTAGGATTACTCTATTTTTTATGCTTTGTATTTGCCGCACTCGGCTCCGGAAATACGACGATACTCAGTGTTTATGTATTGCAGCTACTCGGAACTGCGCAGAATGAACATGGCGCAGTAGCATTTTGGATTGGCATGGTAGCCATGAGTTTCGCAATATCCAGTGTGGTGGGATTATTTATTTGGAAGCGATTCATCGATAACTTAAACCCCTCCAAAGTGTTAATTTTTGCAAGCGCAGCCGCAGCGATCACTCAAATTCCTTTGCTGTTTTTACACTCTCCGCTACAACTCGTGATTGCAAGATCTGCGTTTGGTTTATCTGCATCGATCATGCTACCTTGCATCATTCGCTTACTGAAAAATTGCGCACCAAGCGGTATGGATTCTCGCGCTATTTCTTATGCGACATCATTCCAATTCATTGCCATGGGCCTAGCCCCGTTTGGGGCTGGCCTTATTGGACCAGCGCTTGGCTTACGCACTTATTTTGCATTCACTGCAGCGATGACCGCTCTGGCTACAATGCTTTGGATTCGGTCTATCAGAAAGGGATAAGGATCTCTCTTTAAACTCTTGCCATAGAATCAATCAGCCTTGACTCCAGCCTTCTTAACCACCATCAACCATTTAGCCATTTCATTTTTAATATAGGTCGCGTATTGATCCGCGCTGCTTGCCTCCGCCTCCGAACCAATCGCTAAGTATCGCTCTTTAACCACTGGGCTTTGCAGCGCCTGCACTATAGTGGCATTAATTCTTGTCACTAAATCTCGCGGCATTCCCCCAGGACCAAGCAGTCCAAAGTGCGAATACACCTCATAACCTTTTACACCTTGCTCAGCGATTGTTGGTAAATCTGGCAAAATCGCTGTGCGTTGTCCACCACCCAAACCGATAGCCCGCAGTCGACCAGACTTAATGTGTGGCAAGGTTGGGGGTAGTGCAATAAACATCATATCCACTTGTCCACCTAAGACCTCAATCATCGCCGGTCCTGCACCTTTATACGGAATATGTAACATATTGATTTGAGTCATCATCTTAAAATATTCAGCACTCAAATGTAATGAACCGCCATTACCAGAAGATGCAAAAGTCAACTTGCCTGGGTTTTTCTTGGCTAACAGGATGAGTTCCTTCACCGATCGCACCGGTAAGGTTGGATTAGCAATCAATACCAGACTGCTACTAGCCACAGGGGTAATCGGAGAAAAATCTTTGATCGGATCAAAAGGTAGATTCGAGGTTAATGCTGGATTGGTTAGAAAAGAACCGCTAATCATTAGCAGGGTATAGCCGTCAGGTACTGACTTCGCCACGTGATCCGCGCCAATATTACCAGCAGCACCACCACGAAAATCTACCAATACCTGATAACCCCAAATTTCTGCAGCCCGTTGTGCTACTGGCCGCGCTATCGCCTCAGAAGGACCTCCAGCCGGGAAATTAACCACCAGACGGACTGGTTTCGCTGGAAAATCCTGCGCCAATAGCATGCCAGGGTTCACTACCAGGGCCAACAAGCAGATAACGCCCACCCATTTCAGGGTTCTGCAAGCGCGACTCAATCCCAGAGCATTGAAATGATTAGCGGACTGATGTAACAATCGTAACGAAATTCCAAACAATTCTGTCACTCCTCAAGTGGATAAATTTCGGCATAAAGCGGTCATGCGGCAATCATTTGCCGCTGCTACGGCAATAAATTGCATCTTCACCCCCCAGACTGCATGAAAATTGGGTAAATACGCTCTGCAATTGGTGGCATATTAATTGCTTATAAAAGTCACATCAATGTACTTTTTACATACATACATCAATCGTATTAAAAAAGATGTCCTAGCTCATGGAGTAACACATGTCCTACTACAGCGCTTTAACGGGATTAAATAGTGCCACCTCGCAACTATCCGTCACTAGCAATAATATTGCAAACGTATCGACTAATGGATTTAAGCGCTCTCGCGCCGAATTCGGTGATTTCTACGCCAGTTCAATTTCAGAATCATCGTCAGATATTGTGGGCCAAGGCTCAAAGCTAAAACAAATCAGTCAAGAATTCACCCAAGGTAGTATAGAGACCTCTGGCAACTCATTGGACCTTGCCATCACTGGTCAAGGTTTCTTTCCACTCAAGTCACCAGCCGACAACAATCAATTGCTCTACACCAGAAATGGTTCTTTCTCACTCAATGACAAGAATGAAATGACCAACTCTGCAGGTCAGCAATTAATGGTACCTACCACTAATGGTACAGGTGTAACTTTCAAAGGCATGAAAGGTCAATTTAGTCCCATGACTATATTACCGAGAACCACAGGACAAGCAAAGCCCACCTCAACAATTGATTTAGATATTAACCTTCCTGCCGACGCACCCGTTATTGATGTACCGTTTAGCCGGACAAATCCCCTAAGTTATAACCATTCAACCTCTTTGAATGTATACGATGCCAATGGAACCGCTTTTTTAGCAAAAACATACTACGCCAAAACAAAGTCTGCAGATGCCCAAGATCCAACAAATCACTGGAGCACCCACACCTACATTGGCAATACAGAAATTAAATCCGGAGAAATTAAATTTTCCGCACTGCCGGCTTTTATCAAAGAAAGCAAAGATGGGAACTCATTTAAGGTTGACGGACTTGGCAATCCGATTGACAAAGATCCTGACGGCAATCCGATTATTTCAGATAAAAATGGAACCCCGCTCACATTACACAATAATTTATACTATGAGGGGATTAAAATTGACTCTAATAATGGGGAGCCTATTCCGTACAAAGAAGGGGCAAAAGTTGCAATAGACCCAGATGGCAATTTAACTATAGACAACAGCGGCAACCCCACTCTGGACCCAAAAGGTAAACAGATTGCCGCCGACAAAAACGGTAATCCAATTTTGGACAGCAATAAAAAGCCAATAATTGTGTACACAGACAACAATAAAAAACTATTCATCCAAGATGCATATAACGAAAAAATCTCTCCTATATTGGCGGATCAAAATGAAAATAAGATCATCATGAATGAATTTAATGTAAAGACCATTCCGCCCAAGGTTCCCATTGGCAAGTTAGACACTCCGAAAGATGGCATTGAGAGAGTTACTTTAGATCTAGAAACTGGCCCCTTAAATATTAAAATTAATTACTCTAACGTCACTTGCAAATCTACACCATTTGCAGTTAATGCATTACGTCAAAATGGTTCATCTGAAGGCGACCTAACAGGCGTATCGATTGCTGATAATGGCGAAATCAATGCGTCTTACTCAAACGGCACTGAAGCCGTACTGGGGACGATTAACCTAGTCAGCTTTCAAAATGTTAATGGCCTGGTACAAGTTGGCGACAGCACATACAAAAGCAGTGACTTAACTGGTGAAGCGCAAATAGCTAAGGCTGGAGATGCTGGCCTTGGCACAATACGATCTGGGGCACAAGAAAAAGCAAACGTTGATCTGACTCACGAACTCATCGACTTGATTGCAGCACAAAGGAATTTCCAAGCAAACGCAAAAGCGATCGAGAGCAATTCAACTATTGAAGATTCAATTATCCAAAAAGCATAACCAGATCTGGAGTAGTTGATCAAATATGATTAGTCAGCACATATTTAATTAATGGTGTAATGCCATATTAAATATGTGCTGATATGGTACGTTATTCACAGTATTTTGAATCGCTGAACGCAATTGCATGACCTAAACTGAGCAGAGCGTCTCCCGTCATGTCAGCAGCCCACTCGACTCTGAATTAAAATACGTCAACACTCATCACAGGCATAGCAATTGGGTTAATTACACGCAAATTTTTAATCTTACGAAAAAAATTGTAGCAGCCGAGCAAGAAATTGATCATGACCCTTGGGTAATGGGTAATGGGTAATGGGTAATGATTAATGATTAATGAGTAATAGCTAATTGCGAAAAGCTAATGGGTAATGTGGTTTCGCTATGACTGCCTCGAATTCCGTGAGGTACAGCGATTCTATACCAGGAAACCAG
>Ga0209597_1002792_pt1 | contig 10987 bp, 10 predicted proteins | sample M_140625_MF_Meta_FD_187316 | JGI IMG/M metagenome (GOLD analysis project Ga0209597, IMG submission 187316) | Freshwater microbial communities from Lake Montjoie, Canada to study carbon cycling - M_140625_MF_MetaG (SPAdes) (version 2) | ecosystem: Environmental > Aquatic > Freshwater > Lake...
CAGCCGGTGAGCTTGGAGACGAAGGTGGGCGATGGGGAGGATACGGAGCTGTTGGATCTGCTGGCGGGCGAAGGGGCAGGCCCGGATGAGATGGTGGCGGTCGAGTGCCTCAAGGGCGACCTGCGGGCGCTGCTGGAGCAGCTGCCGGAGCTGCAGAGGCGGGTGCTGCGGCTGCGCTACGGGATGGAGGGCGATGAGCCGATGAGCCTCACCGGGATCGGTCGGATCCTCGGCATCAGCCGGGATCGGGTGCGCAATCTCGAGCGGGATGGTCTGGCCGGCCTGCGGCGTGTCAGTGCCGCCGTCGAGGACTATGTAGCCAGCTGACGGCGAGGACGGCATGGCTTCCGATGGTGCGCTGAGGGATCCCGGCGACGCTTCCCTGGAGGGGTCGATGGAGGTGCTGGAGCTGTTCCCCCGTTACCTGCTTAAGGGCCAGCTGCCGGATGCCCTGCTCAGCGACCTTCAGGCCATGGCGGGGGCGGTGCTCGCCGATCCCGAATCCCATCCCGATGCCGCGCCGAAACTGGCGGGCCAGCTGTCCCTGCAACGGGAACTGGGTCCCCAGCAGCCCGCCGCCGCCGAGCTCTGCCGCACGGTGATCCTGCCGGCCTGCGAGCGCTGGATCCGCCACGTGATCGATCGCCAGCCCCCCCAGGGCCGCGGCCCCTGGACCCCGGGCCGCTACGGCCTGCAGATGATCGATCTCTGGCTCAATGTGCAGCGCGGTGGCGACTACAACCCCGCCCATACCCATGGCGGCAGCTTCTCCGGCGTTCTCTACCTGCAGGTGCCGCCCCAGATCCGCTCCGACAGCTTCGATGGCCAGCTCTGCCTCCACGGTCCGGAGGAGTGGCACATCCAGAGCTTCCGCACCGGCATGGCCCACTACCTGCTGCCTCGGGCCGGCGATTACTACGTGTTCCCGGCCTGGCAGCCCCATTCGGTGGCGCCCTTCCGCGGAGAAGGCGAGCGCTGGTCGATTGCCTTCAATGTGGCGGCCGTGCCGTCGGCGGGGAGGCCTTCACCCCCCAACCCCCAAGCCCCCGAGCTGACACGGTCAGCGGGGCCTCCTGCGGTGGTGAATCTTTCACTGTCGTCAGCCCGTCCCAAGCCCGGGGGGTTCTGAGCCGTAGCTGGCAGAATCAAAGCCGCGATCGTATGGATCAGGGCAGCCATGGCAGCGCCTGCGAACCCGGACCAGAGGCGCCAGATCAATGGCGTCGAGCTCGTTCCCCAGGCCCTGATCCACCAAAGCCCGCCCCGGTTCGAAACCCTTGCCGAGGAACGGCGCTATCGGCTCAGCCACCTGGCTGGTGCCCTTCGCGTGTTTGGACGCTCTGGCTTCGGCGAAGGCGTGGCCGGCCATATCACCGTGCGCGATCCGGAATACCCCGATCTGTTTTGGGTTAATCCCTTTGCCCTGTCGTTCCGGCACATGCGGGTGAGCGACCTGATTCTGGTGAACCATGTCGGTGAGGTGGTCTATGGCCACCGGCCCGTCAATCGGGCCGCCTTTGTTCTGCATGCCGCCGTCCATGAAGTCAGGCCGGATATCAATGCGGCCGCCCATGCCCACTCCCCCCATGGCAAGGCTTTCGCCTCCCTGGGACGGCTGCTTGATCCGATCACCCAGGACGCCTGCGCCTTTTTCAATGACCACGTTCTGATCGAAGCCGATGGTGGCAAGGTGGTGTTTGAACTGGAATCGGGGCGCGCCTTTGCCAGCCAGTTCAGCAGCGGCAAGGCCGCCATTCACCAGAACCACGGTCTGTTCACCGTGGGGGAAACGGTGGATGCGGCGGCCTTCTGGTTTTTGGCGATGGAGCGCTGCTGCCAGGCCCAGCTGCTGGCCGAGGCGGCAGGCAGCCCAAAGCAGATCCGGTCGGAATGGGCCACTTACACCCGCGAAAGGACGGCCAGTCCCCATGCCGGTTGGTTGAATTTTCAATCCTTTTGGGAGGAGATCAGCCAGTCAGATCCGGAGCTCTTCAACTGACGACAGGTGGCTGGATGCAGAGAAATGAGAATCTCTCATTCTCCTGACCCCTCCTGCGTTGGATGTCGACCTTTCTGCGTTGGCCTTCCAGGTGCCGAAGCTTCGTCAGCAGCTGCTGGGTTGGTGGGAACTCCAAGGCCGCCACACCATCCCCTGGAAGCTGACGGCCGATGGACGCAGGCCGGCTGATGGCGAGCCCCTGGATCCCTACCCGGTGCTGGTGGCCGAAGTGATGCTGCAGCAGACCCAGCTGCAGGTGGTGCTGCCCTACTGGCAGCGCTGGATGGAGGCCTTGCCCAGCCTGAGTGCCTTGGCGGCCGCCGAGGAGCACGACGTGCTCATGCTCTGGCAGGGCCTGGGGTACTACGCGCGCGCGCGGCGCCTGCATCAGGCGGCCCAGCTCCTGGCTTCAGGCAGCGATGGGCCGCTCGCCTGGCCCCGCAGCCTCGAGGGCTGGCAGGCCCTACCGGGCCTGGGGCGGAGCACCGCCGCCAGCATTGTTTCTTCGGCCTTCGACCAGCCGGAGGCGATCCTCGATGGCAACGTCAAACGGGTGCTGGCACGCCTGACCGCCAGCCCACGGCCACCGGCGCGGGAGCTGGCCCGGTTCTGGCAACGGAGCGAGCTGTTGCTCGACCCCAGGCGGCCCCGCGCCTTCAACCAGGCCCTGATGGACCTGGGCGCCACCGTTTGCACGCCCCGCAATCCCCGCTGTGGGGACTGCCCCTGGCGGGGTCGATGCTCTGCCTACGCTGCCGGCGATCCCGCCCGTTTTCCCGTGAAGGAGGCCTCCCGCGCCGTGCCGTTCCAGGTGATTGGGGTGGGGGTGGTGCTCGATGGCGAGGGCCGGGTACTGATCGACCAGCGGCTCAACGAGGGCCTGCTCGGCGGGCTCTGGGAGTTCCCGGGCGGCAAGCAGGAGGAGGGCGAGGCGATCACCGCCACGATCGAGCGGGAGCTGGCCGAGGAACTGGCGATCGCGGTGGAGGTGGGCGAGGAACTGATCGTGGTCGAGCACGCCTACAGCCACAAGCGGCTGCGGTTCGTGGTGCACCTTTGCCGCTGGATCGCCGGTGAGCCCCAACCGCTCGCCTCCCAGCAGGTGCGCTGGGTGGCGCCGGCTGAGCTGGATGCCTACCCCTTCCCGGCCGCCAATGCCCGCATCATTGCGGCATTGCGGGAGCGGCTCCAGCTTCGGGGTTGAGCCGACCGCTTCCGCTCCCAGCCTGGAGGCAGCCGCCGCTTGCTGCCATGGCCCCGTCCTCCTTCACTGCTTCCCCTTTGGCCGCCCCTTCGGCAGAGCAAGCTCCGGCTGCCTCCGCTTCCCCCCAGGTGCTCTGCTTCGGCGAAGCCCTGCTCGATCGGCTAGGCGCCCCCGGCCAGGATCCGGCCGCCGGCGGTGAAGACCGGCTCGGCGGGGCCCCCGCCAATGTGGCCTGTGCCCTGGCCCGACTCGGCACACCGGCGGCTTTCCTGGGGCGGCTCGGCGAAGATCGGATCGGCCGAGCCTTCGGGGCCCTGTTCCAGGACCGCGGGGTCGACATCTCCGGGCTCCAGTGGGATCCCCGGCGCCCCAGCCGCACGGTGCTGGTGCGCCGGGATGCCAGCGGCGAACGCTCCTTTGACGGCTTTGCTGCGGAGGGGGAGGCCGACCTGGGCGCCGGCTTTGCCGACCAGGCGGTAGCCCTGGAGCCGCTGCTGGTGGCGCTGCCGCCGCTGTTGGGAGGGGCGCGCTGGCTTGTGGTGGGCAGCCTTTGCCTGGCATCGCCGACCTCGGCTGCGGCCCTGGAGGGGTTGCTGCCGCCCTGCGCCTCCGCCGGCCTTGGCCTGGCGGTGGATGTGAACTGGCGGCCCGTGTTCTGGGGGCTGGCGCCGGACTGCCCACCGCCACCGGCGGCCCGGGCGGCGATCGGGGCCCTGCTGGAACGGGCCGACTTGGTCAAGTTCGCCCGCGAGGAGGCCGACGGGCTGTTCGCCCCCGGGGCCGAACCGGCCGCGATCGCCAGGGCCCTGCCGCGGCACCCGGCCGTGCTGATCACCGATGGCCCGCGGCCGTTGCGGTGGTGGTGGGCCGGCCAGGAGGGGGAGCAGGAGGCCTTGGCCGTGCCGGTGGTCGACACCACGGGCGCCGGTGATGCCTTCATGGCCGGCTTGCTGCACCGGCTCTGCGCTTGGCCGGCCGGGGATGGCGGGCTGCTCCCCGGGCCGCCCCAGCTGGCGGCGGCCGTGCGCTTCGCATCCGCCTGCGGTGCCCTCACCTGCACCGCCGCCGGCGCGATCGATGCCCAGCCCACCGCCGCCGCCGTGGATCACCTCCTCCAGGAACTCCCGGGCCCCCTTGCCTAGGTTGACCGGGCCCCTTTCAGCGGGTCCCCTCCGGCCAGGCCCCAAGTCCCGCCCATGACCGCCGGCGCCAGCTATTACGACCGCGTTAATCCCGACCTGCTCCGCCGCATCCCGGTGGGCGCCCGCACCGTGCTGGAGGTGGGCTGCGGTGCCGGGGCCCTAGGGGCGGCCTTCAAGGCGATCAATCCGGAGGTGGTGTACGTGGGGCTGGAGCAGGTGGAGGAGGCCGCCAGCCTGGCCGCCGGCCGGCTGGACCATGTGCTGCGGGCCGATGCGGAAGATCCGGATCTGGTGCTGCCCGATCTGCCGCCCCTCGACTGCCTGATCTACGGCGATGTGCTGGAGCATCTGCGCGACCCCTGGGCCACCCTGCGCCGCCATGCCGCCCTGCTCCACGACGAGGGGGTGCTGCTGGCCTGCGTGCCCAACGTGCAGCACTGGTCGGTGTTGGCCAACCTGCTGCAGGGGCGCTGGCCGGTGGCCGACGAGGGCCTGTTCGACCGCACCCACCTGCGCTGGTTCACCCGCGAAAGCCTGGGGGAGTTGGTGGCCTCCTGCGGCCTCCAGCTGCAGGAGCTGGCGCCGCGCATCTTCCAGCGCGAGCGGGCCGAGGCCTTCGTGGCCCAGCTGGAGCCTGCCCTGGCGGGCCTGGGCGTCGACCGCCAGCGCTTGCTCGAGGGCGTGGCGCCCCTGCAATACGTGCTGCGGGCCAGCCGCCGCCCCCGCCCTTCGCTCCACCTGGACTGCATGACCCTGCGCCCCCAGGCCGGCATGGTGGATGTGCGCATCCTGCAGCCCCTGCGCAGCCTCACCAGCCAGCCCTCGATCACGGGCCGGGCGACCCACGGCACCCTGGAGCTGCTGCCGGCCAGCGCTCAGCTGCCGCGGCTGCTGATCTGGCAGCGGCCCAGCCTGGCCTGGCCGGACTCCCTGGAGCAGCTGCGGCGTCTGATGCGCAATGGCTACGTGGTGGTGGTGGAGTACGACGACGCCCCCGACCGCTGGCCGAGCATCGCTGAGAACCACCACCTGGTGTTCCGCGGCGTGCATGCGGTGCAGGTTTCCACCGAGCCGCTGGCGGCGGTGATCCGGCCCCAGAACCCGGAACTGGCGGTGTTCGCCAACGCCCTTGAGGCCCTGCCGCCGCCCACCTCCTTCCCCGCCGCAGGCGGTGGACCCCTGCGGCTGTTCTTCGGGGCCCTCAACCGCGAGGCCGACTGGGCGCCCTGGATCGCTGCCCTCAACCGGGTGTTCGCCGCCGCGCCGGAGCGCTGGCAGGTGGAGGTGGTGCACGACCAGGCCTTCTTCGATGCCCTGCAGCTGCCCCATCGCCACTTCACCCCCACCTGTGATTACGCCACCTACCGGCAGGTGATGGGCTCCTGCCACATCGCCTTCCTGCCCTTGGCCGATACCCCCTTCAATCGCTGCAAATCCGATCTCAAGGCCCTCGAGGCCGGCGGCCACGGCCTGGCGATCCTGGCCAGTCCGGTGGTCTACGGCGGCAGCCTGGTGGATGGGGAGACGGGGCGGCTGTTCTCCGCGGAGGCCCAGCTGGAGGAGATCCTCCAGGGCTGGCTGGCGGATCCAGCCGCCGCCCAGGCCATGGGCCTGCGGGCCCGTCGCTGGCTGGCCGGCTCCCGCCTGCAGCAGCACCAGGCTCCCGCGCGAGAAGCCTGGTACCGCAGCCTTTGGGAGCGCCGGGAGGAGCTCACGGCCCAGCTGCTGGAGCGGGTGCCGGAGCTACGCCCCTAAGGGGGGCGTCAGCCAACCCAGCCGGCCGGCATCGGGATCGGCGGGGTCGAGAAGGGAGAGCTCCAGGTGCCAGGAGCCGGCGGGCGGCAGCGTGAGCCGCTGGGGCCATTCCACCGCCAACAGGCCCCCGAGGGCTGCGGCCTCTTCCTCCTCCTGGGCGAACAGTTCATCGGCGCTGGTGGGCTGCTCCAGCCGGTAGAGGTCGAGGTGCACCAGGGCCGTGGGGCGGCCGTCGGCGGCTTGGCCGGCGTAGTGCTGGGCCAGGGCGAAGGTGGGGCTGGTGATCGGTTCGTTGATGCCCAGGGCCGCGGCCAGACCCTGCACCAGGGTGGTTTTGCCGGCACCGAGGTTGCCCTCCAGGAGCAGGGTGGCGCCGGCGGGCAGCAGGGTTGCCAGTCGGGCGCCGAGGGCGGCGGTGGCTGCCGCGTCGGCCAGTTCCCAGCGGTGCGGATGGGCGGTAGCGGCAGCGCCCGGGGGCAGGGCACTCATCGCATCCATCCCTGTAGATTTGTGACCAAGCGAGCCCGAAGCCTCGGCGACTCCGCAGAACTTCCCATTACAAACCCTTCGTCCTCCCAGTCGGGAGTGTTCGTAACCATGGTGGCAACACCCACTAGCCCTGCGGCTGTCGAAACCTTTCCCCACCTGCAGGCCACCAGCTCCTATGTGATCGCCGACATCGGCCAGGCCGACTTCGGGCGCAAGGAACTGAACATCGCCGAAACCGAGATGCCGGGCCTGATGGCCCTCCGCACCCGCTACGGCGCCGAAAAGCCCCTCAAGGGCGCCCGCATCGCGGGTTCGCTCCACATGACGATCCAGACCGCCGTTCTGATCGAGACCCTGGCGGCCCTCGGCGCCGAAGTGCGCTGGGCCAGCTGCAACATCTTCTCCACCCAGGACCACGCCGCCGCCGCGATCGCCGCGGCCGGCATCCCGGTGTTCGCCTACAAGGGCGAAACCCTCGATGAGTACTGGGCCTTCACCCACCGCATCCTCGAGTGGGGCGATGGCGGCACCCCCAACATGATCCTTGACGATGGCGGCGACGCCACCGGCCTGGTAATCCTCGGCACCAAGGCTGAAAAGGACCTCTCGGTGCTCGACAACCCCGGCAGCGAAGAGGAGATCGCCCTGTTCAAGTCGATCCGGGCCAAGCTGGCCGTGGCGCCGGGCTTCTACTCCCGCATCCACGCCAACATCCAGGGCGTGACCGAGGAGACCACCACCGGTGTGGCCCGCCTCTATCAGCTGCAGAAGAGCGGTGAGCTGCCCTTCCCGGCGATCAACGTCAACGACTCGGTGACCAAGAGCAAGTTCGACAACCTCTACGGTTGCCGCGAATCGCTCGTGGACAGCATCAAGCGCGCCACCGATGTGATGGTGGCCGGCAAGGTGGCCCTGGTGATGGGCTACGGCGATGTGGGCAAGGGTTCGGCCCAGTCCCTGCGCGGCCTCGGCGCCACCGTGATGATCGCCGAGATCGATCCGATCTGCGCCTTGCAGGCGGCGATGGAGGGCTATCGCGTCGTGCGTCTCGACGACGTGGTGAAGGATGTGGACATCTTCGTGACGGCCACCGGTAATTTTCAGGTGATTCGCCACGAGCACCTGATCCAGATGAAGGATCAGGCGATTGTGTGCAACATCGGCCACTTCGACAACGAGATCGACGTGGCTTCCCTGAAGCAATACCCCTGGGACAACATCAAGCCCCAGGTGGACCACATCCTGCTGCCCAGCGGCAACCGGATTCTGCTGTTGGCCGAGGGCCGGCTGGTGAACCTGGGCTGCGCCACCGGCCACCCCAGCTTCGTGATGAGCAACTCCTTCACCAACCAGGTGTTGGCCCAGATCGAGCTCTTCACCAAGGCCTCCGAGTACGGCAAGGAGGTCTACGTGCTGCCCAAGCACCTCGATGAGTTGGTGGCCCGCCTCCACCTCGACAAGATCGGCGCCAAGCTCACCGAGCTCAGTGCCGAGCAGGCCGCCTACATCAACGTGCCCGTGGAGGGGCCCTACAAGCTCGAGCATTACCGCTACTGAGTCGCGGACGATTTGGTCCGGACCAGCAGCGTTGGTTCGGGCCTCCCTCCGTCTTCGGCTCTCAGAGCTCCTCCCTTGCCCACACCGACCTCCGAAAGGAGGTCGGTTTTTTTTGGCGAGCAGCCGACGCGCGCTCCCGGCATCGTTCTGACTCTGCGCCGACCATGGAAGACTGGCGCCGATCATCCGCCCCTCAGCCTTGGCCCTCGAACTGGTCCAGCAGCTTCCTGAGCTGATCGGCTCCGCGGTGGAGGCGAATCCAGCGTCTGGCTATGCCGCCATCTTCGCGGCGATGTTCCTGGAGAACCTTTTCCCGCCGATTCCCTCTGAGTTGATCATGCCCTTGGGGGGCTTCTATGTGCGTGGCGGCCAGCTCGCCCTGGTGCCGGTGGTGTTGGCCGGGCTGCTCGGCACCGTGCTCGGCGCCCTTCCCTGGTACGGGATCGGGCGGCTGGTGAACGAGCAGCGGCTGGAGCGCTGGCTGGAGCGCCATGGCCGCTGGATCGGCATCAGCCCCCAGGAGCTGCAGCGCAGCCGCACCTGGTTCAACCGCCATGGCACCGCCCTGGTCTTCTGGGGTCGGTTGATCCCTGGCATCCGCACCCTGATCTCGGTGCCGGCCGGCATCGAGATGATGCCGTTCGTGCCTTTCCTGATCTGGACCACCGCCGGCAGTCTGATCTGGACCCTGCTGTTGACCCTGGCGGGTTTTGGGCTTGGGGAGGCCTACACCAACGTGGAGGTGTGGCTTGATCCGGTGACCAAGGTGATCAAGGTGCTGCTGGTGCTGGCCGTGCTCGGCTTCGCCGTGTGGCTTGGTCTCCGCACCTGGAAGAAGCGGCAGGACAGCCACTGAGGCCTGGGTCTGGGGAGGTCTTCTTACCCAGCCCTGCTGGCAGGGCGACCCCCCCTTAAAGCAAGCCCCAAAGCAAAAAGGGCGCCCCGTGAAGGGCGCCCTTGGTGGCTTCGTGCCACTTGATAACCCGGCTGGCCCGCTGGCACAAGCCCCTAGCCTGCTCAGAACGGCACTTCCTCGTCGCTGGGCTCACCGCCGCCAAAGCCGCCGCTTCCGCCTCCGTAGCCGCCACCGGCTTCCGCATCCCGCTTGCTGCCCAGCAGCTCGAGGCGGTCGACCCGGATCACCGGCTTGCTGCGCTCCTCGCCGGAGCCCTTATCGGTCCAGCGGTCGAGCTTGAAGGAGCCGATGATGCCCAGCAGGGAACCCTTGCGGACGTAGTCGGCCGCCACCTGGGCCTGCTTGCCCCAGATCTCGAGGTTGAACCAGTCGGGTTCGTCGCCCGAGCTGCGGCGGTTCACCGCCAGGGTGAGGTTGGCCACCATGCTGCCGGATTCGAAGTAGCGCACTTCGGGATCGCGGCCGGCCCGGCCGACGAGGGTGATGGAGTTGACGCCCATAGGAGTGGATGGAAATGGTTGGATCAATGATGCGGCACCCCCTGGCTGGAGGGAGCCACGCTTCATCCGTTCCACCGGCTGTCTCACCCCCTCCGTCCGGTGTCGGCCGGCACTAAAGAGGCCGCCGAGGCGCCCCCTATGATCCGCCTTCTGCCCCCAGCCGTTCCCGTGTTCTTCCGTCGTTTCCAGTTCTCCCGCGATATCGGCATCGATCTGGGCACGGCGAACACCCTGATGTACGTGTCGGGCAAAGGGATCGTGCTCCAGGAGCCCTCGGTGGTGGCCATCGACCTGGAGCGCAACGTGCCCATGGCCGTGGGTAATGAAGCCAAATTGATGCTCGGCCGCACCCCCGGCAACATCCGGGCCGTGCGGCCCCTGCGCGATGGCGTAATTGCCGACTTCGACGCCGCCGAGCAGATGATCAAGACCTTCATCCAGAAGGGCAACGAGGGCCGCGGCGTAATCGCCCCCCGGCTGGTGATCGGCATCCCCAGCGGCGTCACCGGGGTCGAGCGCCGCGCCGTACGGGACGCCGGCCTGGCCGGTGCCAAGCAGGTGCATCTGATCGATGAGCCGGTGGCGGCGGCGATCGGCGCCGGTTTGCCGGTCACCGAGCCGGTCGGCACCATGATGGTCGACATCGGCGGCGGCACTACCGAGGTGGCCGTGCTGAGCCTTGGCGGCACCGTGCTGAGCGAGTCGGTGCGGGTGGCGGGCGATGAGCTCAGCGACGCGATTGGGGTGTACCTCAAGAAGGTGCACAACCTGGTGGTGGGCGAGCGCACCGCCGAGGACATCAAGATCCGCATCGGCTCCGCCTTCCCCGACAACGACCACGACGAGACCTCCCTCGACGTGAGGGGCCTGCACCTGCTCTCCGGTCTGCCCCGCACGATCAACGTGCGCGCCGGTGACATCCGCGAGGCGATGGCCGAACCCCTCAACGTGATCGTGGAGGCCGTGAAGCGCACCCTGGAGCGCACCCCGCCCGAACTCGCAGCAGACATCGTGGATCGCGGCATCATGTTGGCCGGCGGCGGTGCCTTGGTGCGCGGCATCTGCGACCTGATCAGCCACGAGACCGGCATCCTCACCCACGTGGCCGAGGATCCCCTGCTTTGCGTGGTGAACGGCTGCGGCATGGTGCTCGAGGATTACAAGCGTCTGGAGCGGGTGCTTGACACCCCCGACTTCACCCGTCAGTACATCTGAGGCCGATGCCGGCGCCCCGCTGGCTCCGTTCCCTGGCCCTGCCTTCCCTGCTCCAGGCCTGGCCCTGGTTGCTGGTGGCGCTGGCCTTGCTCGGCGTGCGCCTGAGCAAGGGGGCTGGCCTGGCCGATGCCTATGCCCTGCTGAGCCGTCCCTTCTGGCCCGGCACGGCCCAGGCCGAATGGCTTCGCTCGGCCCGCCGCTTCGAGGACA
>Ga0209597_1002793_pt1 | contig 10986 bp, 12 predicted proteins | sample M_140625_MF_Meta_FD_187316 | JGI IMG/M metagenome (GOLD analysis project Ga0209597, IMG submission 187316) | Freshwater microbial communities from Lake Montjoie, Canada to study carbon cycling - M_140625_MF_MetaG (SPAdes) (version 2) | ecosystem: Environmental > Aquatic > Freshwater > Lake...
TTCATAACCCAATAGACAAAAGAACCATAATATGGGAAGGTAAATTCATTCGGATTTTTATCATTTTGACCAGCAGAATTTTTATCCTTGAATTCAGCAGGATAAGCCCAAATTAATAGAGGTAATTTTTCTTTTTTTGCTCGATCATATCCAACTGGTAAATACAAGGTTCCCGTTAAATCAACACCGTCCTTGCGCTTATATTTAATCACTTCTTTATAAACATCTTTTATACTTTCAAAGGGATTGGCAAAAAATGTAATTTGTGTCAACTTGTCTTTTGCTTTAATATTTCTAAAGTAATAATTTGGATAATCATTTTTAGATTGAATCATAACCAAAACTTCTCCTTTTTTAAAATCTTCAATCCCCAATAAATCCTCTTTTTTATCTTTTATTTTCGAAGTATAAAGGCGTTTTGATTTCAATGTTTCTAAATTGAATTCGTCGATAAAAGGAAACTGCCCATCTTTTGTATTTCCGTCACCAATGAGGTAAGTATTACCATTTTCAATGACCAAAACTTCGCGGTTAAACTGATTCTTTTTAGTTTCAAAATTTCCGGGATCAGCATAAATATCCTGCGAATTCCGATCGAATATAATTTTAGGCGCTTGACTTGGATTAGATGGATTTATAAGATACGTTTTCGTATTTCGAGTATCATACCAATCATCATAAACAATCGCCAGATTTTCATTTCCCCAAATCATTCCACTGAAACGCTGTTGTATTTTAGTGATGGAAGTAGCTTCACTTGTAAAAGGAGCATCCCATTGAAAAAGTTCATCTCTAAAAGCAACTTTAGTTGCTTGATCGCCTTCATCCAAAGCAATAACATAGTTTAATGTTGACGGTTTATCTGAACGCCAGCTCATATTTCGCTTTCCTTTTCGCACAGATGAAAAACCTTTGGGCATAATTTCAGTTAATGGAACTTCGTTTACTACTTTAATTTCTTTTCCTGAATTATCGTAAACAGTTGTTGTTTGAGGAAAGCGACTCAAGGGAACAATATAGGAATAGGGTTTTTTAATGGTTGTTAAAAGCAAATAATTTCCATCCGGCGAATAACTTTCTCCAGTATAAATTGCTTGTGTCTTGAATAATTCTATAGTGCCTGAAAGCGAAACCTTATATAATTCAGAGGTTACTAGCGCATCAAAATTATCTTCATCCACCTTGTTTTTTAATAAATCAGGATAGGTTCTATTTTGTGATTTTGAGCCATCACTTAACATAACGGTTGGACCTTTAGGCAAATCTTTTTTTACATCAATTAAAGCAGGTCGATTTTTTGGGAGAACTTTTACTAAAAGAGTTTCGTTGTCAATCATCCAATTATAGGGACTCCCTAAATTAGCATTTAAGTTATCTTCAGTGATTTTTTTTGCCTCAGCTGAAACAACATTAATAAACCACAATTCAACTCCTGTATTTGTAGTATTTGTAAATGCAATTTTCTGCTCGTTTGGGGACCAAGAAATATTGGCTATTTTCGGATTATTCGGCAAGCCACTAACTTGAACCTCATTTTTATTACTAATTTTTCTAATTTTTAAATTATTGATGTACGATATCGTACTTGAAATATTGGTAATTGGGTTAATGCGTAAACCTCCTAAGCGAATTTCTTCTTGATTGAGATCATCCAATGTTTTATACGTATTTCTGTAACTCAAGAGCATGAACTCTTTTTTCGTATCCATAGAAACTGATGGTACTCTCTCAAAATCAGCTAATGCAAGTATTTCTTGCGAAGGCACGCGGTAATTCATATTTTCTTGTGCTTTGGTTGAAAATACAAGTAATAAAAAAAATAGGAAAAAAACTGATTTCATAAACTTAGATTTAAAAAAAATAAAATTTTACTAAAGTAAGGATTTGTTGATTGTTGAAAATAAAACGCTATAGTTTTTTATTGACATTGAAATCTAAAATCCTACACACATATTTTATTCTCATTCAATTATACTTAAATAGCCTTATCTTTGCGTCAATTTTTAGAAAGGACCAAAATTTATATGAAACGCATTAACGAATACAAAAAAATATTTCAAATTGAAAAAGAAATTGAACTTTCTGCATTGAAAGCAACTTATCGTAAGTTGGTAAAGGAATGGCATCCAGACAAGTTTCAAGACGGAGATCCACTAAAAGAGGAAGCCAGTATTAAAGGTCGGCAAGTTGTAGATGGTTATCATTTTTTGGTAAGCATTGCTCCAGAAACGATAGCTGCAAATTTATCAGAGTATTCCACAACTATTAATGAATGTGGAATTGCAGATTTTAAACACAAAGGACTCTTATTGGAAATTACATTTACTGATGGTTCTTGTTACGAATACTTTGGAGTAAATGCAAATGTTTACAAAAAACTAATCAATTCAGATAAGCAAGTTCGTTTTGCAAAACGTTTCATTTATGACAGCTATCTTTATCGTAAAGCGAAGAAAGCAAGTGAGGAAGGATAGCATGTATTTTTTCTTTTAAATTAGAAAAATAAAAATTCCTAAATTATTCAAAATAAGTCAAAAAACAGCAAAAAAGGCAACTTTTTGACTAAAAAACACTCTTTTTCATCAAAAATTGATGATTTTATGAAAAACCTGATTTATTTAATTGTTGAAATTTATATTAATTATTTTAGGGCTTATAATTGAATAAATCCGTTTTTGCTAACAATGATTCATTTTTTTCTAAATATCTTTACCACTTTCAATATTTTTTCTTTTGAAAGTAAACACATTAAAAAAAATGTCGACGTGACCACCGAAAAAATTGAAAATAAGTATTATGACAAAATTGAAATTACTTTTATTAGAAATCGTGAAAAAGAAAAATAATTATGAACGAATTCATAAATTGAATTTTAAATTCTTTGTAGTAACTTTGCATTAAATTTTTTAAGATTTTTACCTGTAAAATTTAAAAATATGTCGAAAGAAAATAAAATGCGCAGAAAAGCAATAGACTGTAAGCTGGTAGGTCCAAGCACGACTAGCCCTGGTTATTTTAAATATGAGGTAACAATTCAAGAAGAATCTGGAGAAATACACAAAGCACCTGCTTATGGAGTTGACATGCAAGATGCTATTTCAAGATTGGTCTGGACAGAAAGAATTGAAAAAGTAAATCCAAAAGCTAATATTATTGTAATAATTTGTGCTTGGTTAACAACCTTAATTGTACCCTCAATTATTGCTGAAAAGACAAATAATCCAATGTGGATTTTAGTTGCTTTTGCACTTGCTGCTTGTTTAGGTTTTCTAATGATTCAACTAGATAAATATTTCAAGCGAGGCAAATAATCAGATAATCCTAAAACTAAGGACTTTTGATTGTAGGAGGCTTATCCATTCACACAATTCAAGAAATTCTCTATAATAACCCTTCCAAAATTCCCGGAAACTTCAGGATGAAACTGCAAACCATAAATCTTTTTTTCTTTATGTTGCATTGCTTCATTTATACATGCATCTGAAGAGGCAAGTAAATCAAAACCTTCAGGGATTGATATGCTTTCACAATGGTCTTCCATAACATCAAAAACAGTTGGTAGTTTCTCAAAAAGTAGCGATTCTGTAACTACCTCAATTTCTAACCAATCCCTGTTTTCCTTCATTCGACTTCCAAAAGCTCCATAAAGTAAACCAATAAGCTGATGTCCAAAACAAATCCCTAAAATTGGATTTTGAAATTCTTTTAACCAATTTATGTGATCAATGTATGAATGCATATCAATTTCTGTAATTAATAGAGGAGCACCAGAAAATATAAGTGCTTTTGCAGTTAATGCTTTTTCTTCTGTTAATTCAAAAAAAGGAATTGTTTCAAAATCGCAAAATTCATCTACTATTTCTTCAATATATTTTGTTTTACTGCTACCACAATTAATTATTAAAATCATTGCTCTTAGTTTTCGAAAATACCTAATCCTTGTCGAATTACTTGTGCAACTCCAGAGCTGCAATCTATAATCGTTGAAGGTTCTAGTTTTCCAACTCCCCCATCAATTATAAAATCAATTTTATCTGCAAAGCGCTCATAAATTATTGTGGGATCAGAAAAATATTCCTGAATTTCATCTTCATCGTTGTGTAATGAACTTGTAGCAAGAGGATTGCCGAGCAGACGCACAATTTCAAGAGTAATTTCATTATTTGGGATACGAATACCAATTTCTTTTTTATTGGAATCAAAATATTTTGGGACTTCATTGCTAGCATTTAGAATAAAAGTAAATGGTCCAGGTAGATAATATTTTAACAATTTAAATACCGAACGGTCGAGCTGTCTTGTATAATCAGAAAGATGCGATAAATCAGAGCAAATAATAGAAAAATTAACTTTGTTTAATTTCCGTCCTTTAATTTGCGCAAGAGATTGCAATGCATTTTTATTTTTTAAGTCACAGCCCAAGGCATAAACTGTGTCAGTTGGAAAAATTAAAAGACCTCCTTTTTTTAAGTGATTTACAGCTTGTATAATTAAACGTTGATCGATGTTCAAAGGATTTATTTCTACAAACATTACTTAGAAATTAAACACGATACAGCACGGTGATCACTTAACACTTCTTTTTGAATAGTGAAATTTGAAGAAAATAAGGACGGAGAATGAAAAATATAGTCAATGCGCCCAGCTGGAATTCGCCCTACATAAGATGATCCTATTCCAAAGGAGGTATTTCTAAAAGCATCAACTAATCCTTTGTTAAATTGATTATAAGTATAAGACATTGGAGTATCATTAAAATCTCCGCAGATAATAACTGGATATGGAGCTGTTTTAATATGATTTATTATTTTTTTTGCCTGGTCTGCTCTTTTTAAATAGGCAACTCTTAATTTTCTATAAATAGATCTAATTGCAAGATAATTTTTTTTGTCGTTGATTTTTGTCTTATTAAATTCATAGGGTTTTTCATTCAAACGAATCGATTGTAAATGAACATTATAAATTCGAAATGTGTCCTGATTTTTTACAATATCAGAATAAATACAATAATTACAATCAGTTGAACTCTGTGAATCAAAAATAACATCACCTTTTGCAATCATGGGGTATTTAGAGAACATTGCAATTCCAAAATTTTGATTTCCCACTTTTTTATAAGCGCTTCTTTCGTGGTAATTTTCTGATCCTATAATTGAATAAAGAGAATCTAGAGTCTCAAAACGAGTGGGTTTATCTTTTCTATAATATTCCTGCAAGCAAATAACATCCGGATTTTCCTTGCGCAGAAAAGTAAAAATAGCATTTCGAGTTGTAAGAGATTTTTCTAAACTTGGTTTGTACACTCCAAAAAGCTGAACATTGTAACTCAAAATTTTGAGTTCATTTTTTTGTTTCTCATCTCCTCCCATCGAAAAAGAAAAAGTTCTGAAATGTAATTTCCCCCCAATTAAAAGAACTAAAAGGCTATAAATTGCCCACTTAGACCGAACTATGATCCATAAGAACAACCAAATAATATTAACAATAAGAATCACAGGATAAGCCAATCCTATAAAAGGCAAAATTGCAATTGTTTTGGGATGAATAAAAGGACTTAGGTAGGAGAGTAATAATGCAAAGTAGCTTAAGATACTTAGCATCTTGAAGATCGAAGAAAATTTAAAGAAACGCTCGGAAAATTTACCCATTTTTACTTTGATTAAATAAAAAATCTTTTTCTGACTTACTCAATGATTCATACCCAGATTTTGCAATCTTATCGAGAATTACATCTGTTTTTTCTTGTCTTAATTTTCGCTCATAATTGTATTCCTCATCAGTCTTTACTTTTGAGAATTCAGTATTTTTTGTTTTCTTTTTTCCCTTAAAAGTAAGCTTAAAATCTTCAATAATTTTTAGCAAGCGATTTAATATATTTTTATTTGATTGAATATTCCGTATTGAAAGTATTCCAAAGGTTGCGCCACCTAAGTGTGCAAAATGTGCTATATGATCATCACTTCCAATTCCAATCAAATCTTGTACTAAAAAGAAAAGTGCGATAAAATATATTTTTATTGGTATAATACCAAATAAATTGACTTTTGTATTTGGTGAATAAAAAGCGAGAGCTGTAAACAATGCCATAATAGAACCAGAAGCGCCAACAACAAGTTGCTGTGTATTTTGCAGTAAAGGAAATAATGATTCCGCTCCAATTTCAAAAATTCCACCGACTAGCCCTCCAAAAATATAAGTCAAGAGTAATTTCTTGGCACCAAATAATCTTTCAAAATATGATCCTGAAAAATAAAGGAAGACCATATTAAATAGCAAATGCCAAAAATCAAAATGTGATAAGATACTGGTAAAAAGTCCCCAAGGTTTGAAGATGAATTCTTGGATGTTTGTATCCAAAGTAAATATTAAACTACAGAAATTCTCAATGATAGCTCCATCCATTTTCAATAAACGAAAAATTGCTTCGAGTAAAACAATGAAAATAAATACCAAAACATTTACAATAACTAAACGATTGGTCATTGTACCAGAAAAAAGTTGAAATTTAAACTCTTCAAGAAAATTACTAGTACTCATGTTTTTTACCAAAAATTAGTTCGATCGGATTTTCTCCAAAACAAAACAATTGCAGCACCTACAATCGCACCACCAATATGCGCTAAATGTGCTGTGTTATCATTAATATTATTTTGATAGGCTTGATAAACTTCCCATATAAGATAAAACCCTACAAAATATTTTGCCTTTACAGGAATTAAAAAATAAATTCTAAATTCTGTATTTGGAAATAAAATTGCAAAGGCAGTCAAGACTCCAAAAATGGCTCCAGAGGCACCGACCATTGGTGTGTACGATTTGACTACATAATCATGATACACAGAATTATTTTCAAAATTTGCTGAATTATATTCGCCATTTCGAATCATGTTATTAATCTCATTTAAATCAAATTTTTCCAAGACTAATTGGTTTTTTAGCGCTTCAATCTCATAAACTCCAATAATATTGTACAATGCAAATGAACCCAAAGCACAGCAAATATAAAAGATGAAAAAACGCTTAGGTCCCCAAATATTTTCTAAATAGGCTCCTAACATAAGAAAAAGCCACATGTTAAAAAAGATATGAAGGAAATCTGCATGCATGAAAAAATGAGTAACTACCTGAAAAGGTTGAAAAAGTGGAGAATTTACATAGTGGGCTCCAAAACTTGAGATTAAGTCAATCCCTTGCGATTTTAAAATAAATGTTGCAAGAAAAAAAACGATATTTAGAATTAAAATATTTTTTGTGACTTGTGGTAAATTATTTAACATACTTAAAATTTTGCTGCAATTTCTTGAATTTCCATTGTGCTTATAATTTTCTTTCCGCTTGCGGTATAACTATGATCTTTACACTGAAAAAGCTGTTCGATGAGAATTTTTCCTTTGTATTGATCTGAGATTTCCGAGTTAGCACTTGAAGCCCTAGCAATACTCAATATAATGTTGTGTGCTAATTCCCCTTTTTCGATGTCGCGGTGAAGAAGCGTTTCAAATAAATCACTCAATGTTGCTTCTATTTGATCGTCAGAAAGCATTCCTGGTATTCCGCTTATTTCTAATATTTCTCCATTTACATCTCCAGAAAACCCAAGCTGACTTAGTAAAGATTTATTATTTTCCCATGCTACAATTTCATTTTTTGCAATCGGTTTTTCAAACGGAAAAAGTAATTGTTGGGATACAATGGGTTGATGAATAAACTTAGACATCAATTCATCGTAAAGAATCCTTTCTGTCGCTCGTTTGACATCTATAATTAATAAACCAGATCTACAATTAGAAATAAGGTATTTTCCTCTTATCAAAAAGTTTTGATCTGAATCAAGTTCTTCTCTGAATTCTAGTTCTAGGTTTTCAATCTTTTCCTCTTCCTTTATGGAATAAAAATTTGCCCAATCCTTTTCGCTTGGATTTTCTCTCCCAAAACCTTGATTTTTCATTGCTTCTGAGAATGTTCCGCCGTTTGATCTTACAGTTGTATTTGTTGCTTGAAAAGGATTAAAATTTGGATTCACAACAATTTGTGGCTCGACTGGATCAGTCTTTCGCAAAGAAGATGGAATATCAAAACTTGTATCCAATTCAAAATCCATAGTTGGAAAGATATTGTACTTTCCCAAAGACTGCTTTATACTACTCAATAATATAGAATAAATGAAGCGATCTTCTTCAAATTTAATTTCGGTTTTTGTTGGGTGAATATTAACATCAATTTTTGCTGGATCTATTTCAAAGAAAATAAAATAGCTAGGAAAAGTTCTTTCAGGAATCAAACCTTCAAATGCTTTTGAAACTGAATGATGAAAATAGGCATCCTTAAAAAACCGATTGTTGACAAAAAAAAATTGTTCTCCTCTTGTTTTTCGAGCAGTTTCAGGTTTTCCAATAAAGCCATTTATTTTAACAATGTTTGTATCTTCTTCTATTGGCACAAGCCTTTCGTTATGAGATTTCCCCAAAACATCAACAACTCTTTTTCTTAAATTTGAGCTTTGTAAATTATATATTTCTTGAGTATTGTGGTGCAATGAAAAACGAATTTCAGGATGCGCAAGTACAATTCGCTCAAATTCTTCTCGAATATGCCCAAACTCTACCGTATCTGATTTTAGAAAATTACGCCGAGCTGGAACATTGTAAAACAAATTCTTCACTTCAAAAGAAGACCCTTTTGGACAAACAGTTTTCTCAGTATTTTTTATTGTATTTCCCTCAATGTTGAGTAAAATTCCTGTTTCAGTTTGGTCTTTGTGCTTGGTTTTTAATTGAACGTGAGCAATTGCTGCGATAGATGCTAATGCTTCTCCTCTAAATCCTTTAGTTTGCAGTTGGAACAGATCGTTTGCTGAAGAAATTTTACTTGTAGCATGTCGTAAAAAACAAGCACTGGCATCTTCTTCCTGCATTCCATCACCGTCATCAATTACTTGAATAAGTGTTCTCCCTGCATCTTTTATCACTACCATTACTGAAGTTGATGAAGCATCGATGGCATTTTCCATGAGTTCTTTAACAACAGATGCAGGCCTCTGAATTACTTCACCTGCCGCAATTTGATTGGCAATGTGTTCAGGAAGTCGTTGAATAAGTCCCATTAGTTCATGATTTTATAAATCACCGATTGAATTCCTTCTATTCCGTTAAAAATAAAATAACCTAACACCACTAAAACACCGATTAGAATCAGTGTTCGAAAATTTGCCTGGTAATTCGCTTGTTGTCGCGTGCGACCAAGAGACCATGAATCTTTAAATTGCTCTCTCAACAATGATTTTCTATCTTCTTCACTAAGATTTTCAGCAGCTTCTAATTGTTTTTTTTTAAGTGCAAGTCTTTCCTTTCGCTCGTCGTAATATCTTGGTAGATAATTGAAGCGTTTATTCTGCGATTTTGTATTGAAAAATTTTAGGGCCATTTGTGTTTCACAAAAATAAGGATAATCCTCTAATATGTCTATTTTATTCAACTTTCTTAAAGAAAATTATTCGCTTGTTTCGTTGTAATTTAAATCCTTTCCATAGGTTTCTTTCAAGCGTGAAATACTATAAAAAGCAAGTGTTATGAAAAATAAACCAATCATCAATGCAGAAACTCCATCACTAAAATTAAGAGTCAAAAGTCCAAAAAAGAGCATAATAATTGGTACAGATCCTCGCACAAAATTAGGAATTGTATTTGCGGCTGTAGATCGAATATTCGTGCCAAATTGCTCTGCAGCGATAGTAACAAAAATGGCCCAGTAGCCAGTCCCTGTACCTAATAAAAAACACATTAAATAATAAATACTAGCATTAAGAGTTACAAAATACTCAAGAAAAAAAAGGAAGGTAATGCTTGTTACTAATGTAAAACTTAAATATAAATAGACAACTTTCTTTCTGCTTTTTAGAATTTGACTTAAAATCCCAGAAAGTAAATCTCCAAATGAAAGCCCTATGTATGCATACATTACAGCTTTTCCATTTTCAATATCATTTATTCCAAGCCAAGGTCCAAAATTATCCTTAGAGTTCATGATCAAAAGTCCAATAATGTACCAAATTGGAATTCCAATAAAAATACAATGAATGTATTTGAGTAAATTTTCACGTTTATAGAAAATGAGTTTTAGATCACCTTTTTTAATGTGTTTTTCATCTTTTCCATTCAAAAAAAAGGATGATTCTATCGTACCAATTCGCAATAGAAGTAAAAAAAGTCCCATTAAGCCTCCAACAATGTAGGCAACCTGCCAATTTTGTAAACTTAGACCAGTAAAATCATGAAAAAATTGTGTTATTCCAAGACCGTTTGCACCAACTAACGAGGCAGCAACTGCACCAAGAGCTCCAAAAGTTACAATAATCATGGTGCCATATCCCCGTGTTTCTTTTGTCATTATTTCAGAAATCAGGGTGATTCCCGCACCTAGTTCACCGGCAAGCCCAATTCCTGCAATAATTCGAATACATGCATAACTTGGAATATCTGTAACAAATGCATTGGCGAGATTTGCAATGGAATAAAGTATAATAGAGCCAAAAAGTACTTTCAAGCGACCTTTTTTATCCCCCAAAATCCCCCATAATAAACCACCAAGTAGCATTCCCAGCATTTGCATATTAAAGAGGAATTTTCCTGTTGAAGCAATTTGCTCAGCACTTGCATTCGACATAATTTGTTGCAGGCTTTCTCCTTTAACAACTCCAAAAAGCACTAAGTCATAGATGTCAACAAAGTACCCAAGTGCTGCGACAATTAGCACAAGAATTATTTGGTTTTTATTACTCTTTTCTGACATTTTTAAAATGAAGTTAAATTATAGAGATTTAAAAATACAAAAATAAATGCAATAGATTCATCTCACAACTAATTGTTGATGAATAGTTTTTAAAGCACATTATGACATTGAAACATTTTAGTAATTTTGTTAAAAATAAAATACAATGGGAAACAATTTACTGAAGGGAAAACGCGGAATTATATTTGGCGCTTTAAA
>Ga0209597_1002794_pt1 | contig 10981 bp, 10 predicted proteins | sample M_140625_MF_Meta_FD_187316 | JGI IMG/M metagenome (GOLD analysis project Ga0209597, IMG submission 187316) | Freshwater microbial communities from Lake Montjoie, Canada to study carbon cycling - M_140625_MF_MetaG (SPAdes) (version 2) | ecosystem: Environmental > Aquatic > Freshwater > Lake...
TTTCATACACCCATCCGTGTACATGGGGCCTTTTGTGTTGCTTCCAGGCTTTTTGGACGATGCTGGTTTTCACAACATTACCGACCTGTTCGATGAGATTCATCTCAACCAATTTATTGACTTTATCGTCGATATTCGTTTCTGCCTCAACTTCGTCCTTGTGAAGTCGATAAACATCTTTCAAATTCCGCAACCACTTATTCAAAAGGCCGTAATCCGTATTGGTAAGCGATGCTTTTACACCACCACAACCGGTATGACCGCAAACGATAATATGTTTGACCTCCAAAAATTCCACTGCATACTGCAACACGCTGAGCAAGTTCAGATCCGTATGAACAACCATGTTGGCAACGTTTCGGTGCACAAACAATTCACCTGGCTCCGCTCCAATAATTTCATTTGCTGGCACGCGTGAATCAGAGCAACCAATCCAAAGGTATTCAGGCCTTTGATCCTTGGCTAGGTTTTCAAAATAACGAGCGTCTTCTGATAACTTCTCAGCGGCCCATGCCCTATTGCTTAAAAATAGCTTGATTTGATCTTCCATTGAATTGATTATTTATATTTTAGGCCTTAATTGTATCTTACAACTTAGAGTCCATAGAACCCAACAACTTTCGCCTTTGCTCGGGATTGGTAAACGAATATTCAATCCGAATTCTATTTGATTTTGCTCTAATTTGATAGTCTTCCACAATATCCAAAATATCCTGATCCAAAAAATTACAGTGGGTAAAATCCATGATTACATCTGAATTCGTTGGAATCCCCTGTAAGACAGTTTTCAATAATGCCTTATTCATAAAACTCGATTGCTGCTGAAACCTCACCAAATAATTGGAATCTATTTGGACTAAGGTCACTGAGCGATGGAAATTCGACTTGATGATATAATAAAAAGCAACTACCATCCCCAGAACGATTCCTATCAATAAATCGGTGAATAGAATTGCGAGTACACTTACTATGAATGGGACGAACGACATGCGTCCTTTTTTCCATTCATCAGAAAACAAGGAAGGTTTTGCCAATTTATATCCCATGAAAATCAAAATTGCCGCCAATGCAGCATTTGGAATCAAAGAGATAACACTCGGGATAAACAGTACGGTCAAAGTCAACCAAATACCATGAAAAACGGCACTCCACTGCGTTGCATTACCCGCATTTATGTTGGCAGAACTGCGAACCACCACAGCCGTAAGTGGCATTCCACCCAAAATCCCACTCACTACATTCCCCAAACCTTGGGCTAACAATTCTCTATTTGGAGGAGAAACTCGTTTTAAGGGATCAATTTTATCGGAGGCCTCAATACTCAGCAACGATTCAATAGATGCAACAACTGCGATCTTAATTGCCAAAATCCAGATCAACAAATTGCCTAGTAATCCAAAACTTGATATGCCAATGCCTAAATCGAACTTAGTTGATGCAAGGTTTTTTGGCAATTGAACTAGATGTGATGTTGCTATCGCTTGCTCTGGGAAATATGTAAGACTCAATTGATTAAGCACTACTCCAATCAAAACGACTAACAATGACGATGGAAAACCGTGAGTCCATGTCACCTTTTTCAACCTTGGATGATCCCATAAAAACTGAATCGCCAAGCCACAAAAACCAATGAACAGAGCCAATGGCGTGAGGTGTTCTATTGCAACACTAATTTCTGAGAAGGTCGTCTGACCATCCAACTGAAGAAATTCTTCATCACCAAAATCGTCTACATCCCATCCAACCAAGTGTGGCACCTGTTTCAATATCAATAGCAGTCCTATTGCCGCAAGCATCCCCTTAATTACGGAAACTGGTATATAGTCGGCGAGTTTACCCAGCTTAATTGCGCCCAGTGCGAGTTGAAATAAACCCGCTATTACTACAACCAAGGCGAAAATCTCCAACAAAGGTGTAGACCCTTCATTGGCCAAAGAATTTTGTGATATATCGTGTAAGGCCGACTCAACTATTACTACCAAGCCCGCCGCTGGACCACTTACCGAAACTTTTGAACCACTGGCAAAGCCAATTACAACACCACCTACCATTCCGGCAATCAACCCCTGAATTATAGGCAGTCCACATGCATGAGCAATCCCAATACACAGAGGCAATGCAACTAAAAACAAAGCAATGGACGCTGTGATATCTTTTTGGAGATTTTTCAACGACTCAAATATAAGTCAGGCAAGATAGGCAATCGTGTAAATTGGATTTACGGATCTAACCACAACAACATTATGGATAATTTCCATAGTCTACAAATCAACAATCCAGAAAGCACTTTCAGGTTCGTACGTCGGAATCTTGCAAACATCATTCAGCCAACCCGCCTGATTACTTAAAAAATACTGTAAAAAGTGAATCCTTCTTTCCTGTGGATTCGTCGGCGAGAACGTATCATTTTGCATTCCGATGATAGAATTCCATGTTTCATCGGAAAGTTTCGATGCCAAAAATTTAGAAATGGCTTCATCGGTTGTTTTGCGCTGCAATTTCAAAAATGCCTCCACCTGCTTTTTCGTATCCCCCAGCAATTCACTCTTCCATTGATATAGAATTTGCAAATATTCTTGCATCCCCGCTTCAATCTTGTCGTTCACAACATCCAGCGCGCTATTTCCCGTCAATTTTTCCATCAACGTCGACTTTAGAACTGAAATATCCGTAAACAAATCTGACGGCGTCAATCCAATCTGATTGATTTTCTTGTTTTGAGCCGCAGAAACCACAACCCCACCCATCCGATGAATCAAGGCTGGCGCTGGCAATTCCAAATGAGCAAATACCTTGGCTGTCTGCAACCAATAAAAATATTCTGTAGGCCCTGCAATGTAAGCCACCGATGGCAATATGGCTTGTTGATACAACGGCCTAAGTAACACATTGGGCGATAGTCTTTCTGGCTGATTGGCCAAGATGTCACGCATGGCATTTTTATCAAGCTTCACCCCTGAGTCAACCAATACAAACCCATCCGCATCCTTCACGATCCGCTCTCTTCGATGCGCATCGATCCAAAATAAATTGCACTCTCTGTAATGAGCGGGCGGTATAATCTTATGACTTTTCAGTTCCGCAGATTGCTCCGCAAAAGTTTCAAAAACAGCTGTATCAAACAAATCCGCCTCAAATATTTTTGTCGCTCTGCTCTTTAACGCATCAACATCGGGATCCAAAACCAACAAACCGAAATCAGCAAATAACGATGAAACCAAACTGGCCGTGGCATTCGCCAAAGTCTGACCCTCCGATTGATACAATATTTCTAAATTCTCAATTCTCTGTAGCGCTGCAGGATCTCTTTGAAACTTTTGCTTCATCCAATCCCATAATCCGCCTAAATCTTGCATTGGAATGTCACCAACCCCCGTTTTCCAGTCAAATTCACAAGTAAACCGCTCACCAAATAAATCCACATGATTGATCTCCGCCACGTCGTGATCCTCCGTCGCCATCCAAAACAATGGAACAAAGTGTTGATCTGAATAGCGTTGATTTAGATCATTGCACAACACAATGGATGAGGCAATTTTATAAATGACATACATCGGGCCCAATCCAAGATGGATTTGCTGACCCGTAACCACCAAAAAAGTATTTTCTTGCTTGAGTCGATCGAGATTTTCTCTTTGCGATGGTGATCCGCCCTCACCCAACTGAGATTTCAGTATTCCAACCAATTCCTCACGCTGATGAGAATCAAATTGACTGGACACATTACTGATAATTTCCTCCCAATCGCTATGAATCCCCTCATGTGGATACAAACCCAACGATTCTGTACCCCAAGCACTTTTTCTCAGTGTTTCAGAGATATAATCTATTGGATATGATTGGGTTACAACATTCACGATTTTACAACTTCACCAAACAAATCGTAGGTAGAAGCATCGGTAATTTTCACATTGGCAAAATCACCCATGCGCACGTAATTGTCTTTTGCCGGAACCCTAACTTCGTTGTCAACCTCCGGGCTATCGTATTCGGTACGACCTACAAATTCATCCCCTTCTAGGCGATCAAACAACACTTTTACTGTCTGTCCTTTGAGGGATTGATTAAAGGCTTCCGAAATGCTCATTTGAGATTCCATCACCGCGTCGGAACGACGTTGTTTTTCTTCTTGAGCGATATCATCCACCAAAGTATGAGCGTGAGTATTTTCCTCATGGGAATAGGTAAAGACGCCCAATCGTTCAAACTTAATCTCCTCAATCGCATCGATCAAATCTTTCACATCTGCATCTGTTTCCCCAGGATGCCCAACCAACAAAGTGGTCCGCAAAGCAATTCCGGGAACCCGATCGCGAATCGTATTCAATACCTCATAAGTTCTGCGCTTGGTAATCCCACGTCGCATCGACTTAAGCATATTGTCCGATATATGTTGAATCGGAATATCCAAATAGTTACAAATATTACTGCGTTCGGCCATAACATCCAACACATCCAATGGAAACTGCGATGGATAGGCATAATGCAAACGCAACCACTCCAACCCTTCCACGTCGGAAAGATGCTTCATTAGATCAGCCAACTTGCGATCGCCATAAATATCCAAACCATAACTGGTAGAATCCTGGGCAATCAGCATCACTTCTTTCACGCCATTCTTTACCAAGCCTTGAATTTCCTTTTTGATGATCTCTATGGGCCTAGAAACGTGCTTACCACGCATCAACGGGATGGCACAGAACGAACAAGGTCGATCACAACCCTCAGAAATCTTGGTATAGGCATAATGCTTCGGCGTAGTCTGCAAACGCTCCCCAACCAACTCATGCTTATAGTCGGCCCCAACCGTCCTCAACAAATGAGGCATATCCAAGGTGCCAAACCAGGCATCTACTTCTGGAATCTCCGATTGGAGTTCATCTTTGTAACGATGCGACAAACAACCGGTAACGTATAGTTTTTCGATATTTCCTTGCGCTTTTGCATCGGCATAGGCTAGGATGGTATCGATACTTTCTTGTTTTGCGTTTTCAATGAAGCCACATGTATTGATGATTACAATATCCGAATCGTTTTTTGTGCTTTCATGAGCCACATCAAACTGCGATGCTTTTAGCTGACCCATGAGGACTTCGCTATCCACTAGGTTTTTACTACAGCCTAGCGTGATGACGTTGATTTTGGTTTCTTTATTCGATTTGGTTTTCACGATACAAAAATCGATTTGATAAAATCGTACTTGTTAAACAGCTTTAGATCTTCGGCTTTTTCGCCAAGACCGATATATTTCACGGGCAGGTTGTAGGTATGACTCACTCCAATCACCACACCGCCTTTGGCCGTACCATCCAATTTGGTAACAGCAAGGGTATTCACTTGGGTGGCCGCAGTAAATTGCTTTGCCTGCTCAAATGCATTTTGTCCGGTTGTGGCATCTATCACCAACAATATTTCGTGGGGCGCATCGGGTTTGAATTTCTCAATTACACGTCGCATTTTTGACAATTCGTTCATCAATCCCACCTTGTTGTGTAAACGTCCGGCCGTATCGATGATCACCACATCAGCGTTTTCTTCCACTGCTTTTTTTACGGCATCAAAGGCCACCGAAGCGGGATCGGTATTCATTCCATGCGACACGATAGAAACGCCAGCGCGATTCTGCCAGATGGTCAATTGCTCTACTGCGGCTGCACGAAAGGTATCCCCTGCACCCAAAACGACTTTCTTACCCAACTGAGCATAGTGATGTGCCAACTTTCCGATGGTGGTGGTTTTACCCACGCCATTGACACCCACCACCAAGACAACGTAGGGTTTGGATGAACCTAGGAGCGACAAATCTTGTGCGACAGGGCTGGCGATATCGGGCATCAACTTAGCTATTTCCTCTGCCAATAATTCATGCAATTCATCCTGAGAAACATAGGCTTCTTTAGAAACCCGCTTCTCTAGATTCTCAATAATTTGAACAGTTGTTTCTACACCAACGTCAGATGTAAGCAAAACTTCTTCTAGTTCATCCAAAAAAGCGGCATCAATTTGACGCTTCCCAGTGAATAGTCGGCTCAATTTCGACAAAAAACCCGTACGAGTTTTTTCCAAAGCCTGCTGTGTTTGCACAGCCTCGGGGGTTACTTCCTCGGGTTTGGCTTTATTTTTTGAGAACCAATTAAACATTGACATGGGTTTTGGTGATGTGAAGGTAAAAAAAAAGCCCCATGAAGGGGCTGTAATATCTTAGGAATAACGAATTATTTCGCGAAGAACGCCTTCACCTTATCGGCTGGCAAAATTTCTTCTTTGAAAGAATACGCACCACTCTTAGGTGATTTAACGACTCTAATTGCTTTCACGTACTCGCTACCGGCATCTGCTCTTTTAAGCGTTGCTACTACCTTCTTTGCCATTATTTGATCTCCTTATGCATTGTTACTTTGCGCATGTATGGGTTGTATTTCTTCAACTCAATACGCTCAGCAGTGTTTTTCTTATTTTTAGTCGTGATGTAACGGCTCATGCCAGCTACTCCCGATCCTTTTTGTTCTGTGCATTCAAGAATCACTTGAACGCGGTTTCCTTTCTTTGCCATGATTAAATCTTTCCTTTCTTAAACAAATTGTTGATGCAAGAAGAAATTCCTTTCTTATCGATGGTTTTGATGGTAGACGCAGCTACTTTCAAAGTAATCCACTCCCCAGTTTCGGGGATATAGAACTTCTTGGTTTGAAGGTTTGGGTAAAAACGACGCTTCGTCTTCTTGTTAGAATGCGAAACATTATTGCCCTTCAAGGCCTTTTTTCCGGTTAAATCACAAACGCGAGACATAATTTTTGGGGTTGCAAAGATAAGAAAAATGTTTAAATATTCAAAGTGTTCTCATCTTTTATTTGAGAATTATTGGTGATTTTAGTTCCTAGCATCACTTGCAAGGCAACAATTGTGATCAGAACACCTGCTTGTCGCTCCAAAAGGCTCTCAAACATCATTGCCGCAACGATTGCTAACCAAATCTGCTGATTGCTACTCAAGGCATTCCCACCTGCAGTTATCAATCCAATAAATACCAAAATAAAAAACAAGGCAGAGACAATCCAACCCGACTGCAGCGACATCTCCAACCATTGATTGTGCACGCCTATCCTATGTCGCTCCGCCAAAGAAACATCCAAACGCGAATATTCCTTCTGCAATCGATCGTCCGTCCAAACACCAGCGCCAATCACTGCCGAATTAGGGGTTGAGCACAATACACTCATTGAAGCTTTCCAAGCAACCCAACGCTGCCCAAAACTCTTGTGTGTTACATCGCCCCCGTTCAATGTCGTTGAGAAATCTTCCCATGTATTTGTCAAGCGATTTTTCGCACTCGGTAACAAAATCATCGACAGGGTCAAAAGTGGCAAAACAAGCAAAATGCTACGTCGTATCTCAGGCCTACCGTAAGCCCATTTACCAACCATCAATGCGCCGCCGATGTATACCAATATCAATCCGGTTCGTGAACCCAAAACATGCATACAGAGCACAAGCACTGCAACCGATGCCATCGCCAAATAGTTTTCCCGAAAATCCTTCTGAATCAATCCTCTGATCATCAACAATACCATCACCCCCATTATTGTCGCAAATTCAATATGATACACGCCAGAGTACAGTGGAATCGGCTTGCTTTCGAGTACCATTTGATCGTAAAATGTTCGATGCTGGAAATAATGAATCACACTACTCACCCCCACCCAAATCAGCGGAAGCACCCCCAAAAACCAACCCTTACCGAATATCGTCCGTAACCGCCTCCCCCAACCATAAGCCATCGCAACCAATAATAGAGGAAGTTTAATTAACACCTTGTTCAATGCCATCCGGCCCATCTCATCCTCCTTCTCCAATAACCCGCCCGCAACATCCATTGTCACCCCGGAAACCCCTCCAACACCCACCGACCATGGCCAGTAACCACTCATCCAAATCACACACATATTCCATCCCACACACAGCGCTACCCCCCACCACAACCATCTAAACGCAGACGATTCCTCAACCTTCTCGCCCCAAACCCACAACTGAAATACATAGGCAATCAATCCCATCGACGCCAAAGCGGGCGAAAAATGGATACATCCCAACGATACCCATAAGAGCACATCGGTCTTCAACCAAAACTTTACATCAAACGCCTTAAGGGGCCACATAACGAATCTGCAAGGTAGCGTTCTGCTGCGCAATACCCAAACGGTCGGCCACAGACTGACTGATCGCAATTTGCTTGTTACCCTTCTCCGGCAGCGACCCAATTACCGTGCAATAAACCATCTTCTTGTTCGCCGTATTTACCACCGCAATCACCTCTCCCTTCTTGTGATTATTCATCATCACCCATGAACGATCTGGCTGAATCCCTTCATATCCAATTTGAGCCGTCACCATCTTTTCATACTCCCGCATCGCCGATTTCACCTTTACCGCCTGAACCTGCTCCGGCATTCCACCTTGATTGTCCGTTGGCACCAAAGTTTTATCCGTTGGAACGGCAACAATGCCCGACACCTTTTGCGTATTTGGCACATCCGCCTCCCTAACAATAACGGGGGTAATCGATGTTTTTGCAATCGTCACCGAATCCATTTTTGCTGGTTCTAAGGCCGCAAGCGACTTATCCGTTTTAGGAATCCACAACTTCTGATTGATCGAAAGCTGCTCCGATGTCAACCGATTTATTGTCTTAATCTCCGCCACCGAAACACCATATTTCTTCGAAATACTAAACAAACTCTGTCCTTTCTCTACCACATGGTCAAATGTATTTTCCGGAGCCATTTGCACATCCAACATCGCCACCGGTTTTTTCAACAACGCAGAATCCACACCCACCGCAGCGGGCTTCAATTCCGTAGCTAATTTAACTTCCGTAGCCGTCTTTATTGCTGATACAGGCGGTTTTTCATCCTCACTGTCTACCATCGCCCCAGAAGTTTCCTCCACAGGATTTAAGCGAGGCGCAGCAATCGGTTCAGACTTTATTGGCTTCTTGGTTTTCTGCTTCACCTTCACGCGCATACCCGGCTTCAACATCCCGATATCCGGGTTCAACGCCTTCAATTCCTCAATACTACAATGGTATTTCTTGCCTATAGCATATAGGGTTTCCCCCTTTTTTACTTTGTGCTCAATTTCGATTACCATCTCCGATGGATTGGTCTGACCTAGCGATGGATTACTGTAAATCAAACTCATCAGCGCCATCACACTACCTTTCACTGCATACTTTTTCCAATTGATCATAGATACAATAATAATGTATGAAAATCTGCGATTTAGAAGCGACTATGCACAACGCGGCGGTTGTTTAATAAATCAAACACTCAGCCAATCTGAAGGCAATGATTGCTGCGCACCTTTTTCCAAAAACACGATACGATGCGCTATCGCCCGAGCGACTTCCAAGTTGTGCGTAATGAAAAAATAAGCCAATCCACGATCTCGCTGTAACCCCAGCAATAAATCCAATACTTGCTTCTGAACCAACGGATCCAACGCCGCCACCGCCTCGTCCAAAATCAACACCTTTGGGTCCGATGCCAATGCCCGCGCAATACACAATCGCTGTCGTTGCCCCCCACTCATTTCATGAGGATATGCACCTGCCAATCGCAAGTCAAAGCCCACTTCTGAAAGCAATTCCTTGCTGCGAATTTCCGCCTCATCTCGACTACAATTTTTAACAAATTTCACCACTTCCAAAACCGCATCGATGGACTTATCGTTAGGATTTAAGGAAGAATATGGATCCTGAAAAACCATCTGAATTCCGGTGGGTGGCTTCCGTTTTAACAATTCCGAATTCAACAGCACTGACCCCTCCGTGGGCAATTCCAAAGCCACCAACAATTTAGCCAAAGTACTTTTTCCAGAGCCCGACAAACCCACAATGGCCAACGTTTCCCCGCAATGCAAAATATCGTTAAACCCTCGCAACGCCTGGACCTCATATCCCTTCTGTTGATACGTCTTCCCCAACTTGTGAATTTCCAATACTGGATGATATTCCTCCAATGGCTTCACCCAAACACCACTCGGCATCGCCTCAATCAATTCTATTACATATTGATGCGCATTTACCCCAAACACCTCGTCCCTTCCGCCCTGAGCCATGCAAACACCCTTTCTCAATACCGTTACCCCTTCCGCATATTGCTTTACCAAATCCAATTCATGACTCACCCATAGCAAGGCACTGCCCTGATCCTTGCAAATACGCTCCAAATCGCGCATCACCTGCTGCCTGGCCACACTATCTAAAGCCGTGGTAGGCTCATCGGCCAAGATCAATGGTGGCTCGTGGACACATGCCATGGCAATCATAACTCTCTGTCGTTGTCCCCCACTGAGTTGATGCGGGTAAGCACTCAAAATCCTATCTGTAATCTCTCCCAGCCCGAGTTGCGTCAACTTCCGCTCTACTTTTTCCTTGGCCAGTGCTAAATCTGGCTCGTGAATCAAAGCCGACTCTAAGAGTTGCTTTCCGCATCGCATCTGGGGATTTAACGCCGTCATTGGCTCTTGAAAAATCATCCCAATTTCTTTGCCACGGATTCTAAGCCAGGCGTTTTGACCCAAACCACGCAATTCCATCCCGTTACATTGAATGGAACCTTCCATGGTGAGCGCGGGCGACAACAAACCCATTACGCCAAACAGCGTTAACGACTTACCACTGCCACTCTCCCCAATAATTCCATGTATTTCACCGGGATTCACATCCAAAGCGTCCAATGAAAGTAAGGAATTCCCATTGATAGAAATCTTCAAATTTCGAATACTCAACAAGGGTCCGTCAACTGTCATCCAAGCAAAGGTAACCACCATTGCTTTCAATTCACAAAACTGCGATTGGATAAAAAAAGAAAGCGGGCCGCATGCGGCCCGCTTTCACTATGGATTTCGGCGAAGAACTGAACGCAAAAGCGCCCCTTTAGTCTACCGACAACTTAATAGGAATTTCTCTCCAAGATTTCAG
>Ga0209597_1002801_pt1 | contig 10971 bp, 4 predicted proteins | sample M_140625_MF_Meta_FD_187316 | JGI IMG/M metagenome (GOLD analysis project Ga0209597, IMG submission 187316) | Freshwater microbial communities from Lake Montjoie, Canada to study carbon cycling - M_140625_MF_MetaG (SPAdes) (version 2) | ecosystem: Environmental > Aquatic > Freshwater > Lake...
TTGCGTATTGAGCGTCTGCCTGACTCTCCGGCAATTCGTCTCTCAGCTTGGGTGAATGGTGTGGCAGGGGAGGCCCACGAGCCGCTCTTGAGTTTCGTTGACGATGGTCAAAATGTATTCAAGGCCGATCCGATGCAGCAACAGGCATCGGAGCCCGCTGAAGCAAGCCCGCCGCTCAGTTTTTCAGAGCTTCAATTCGTTGCATTGGAGGGGAATAATTTTATAGACAAAGAGACGGGGGCGCCCAGAGGATATATTGTCTTTGGCAAAGCAAAGGTATCGAGTCCCTAAAGCCTGTAGATTTCTCAGAGGAGGTATGGCGGGAGAGTCGCCCATTCTTTGCAGGTGCGACACTCCTGCCGACACCACTTGGTGGACAGGAAATCCAGTGCAATAGCGCTGTGTGGCAAGCGTTTGGTGCAGAGGTGCAGCCCGCAGGTTTACCTTTTCAATCAGGGGGCGAACTGGCGGTTTTCGACGATTCGCCAGCGGTAGAATTTGTCCAGCGAATCCATGTTGGGGATATTGGCCGGCGTGGCGGCGTAGTCGGGAATGAGAGGGTTGTTCGCATCGATGAACCGCTCGAGGGAAGTGGCCCCGCGGTATTCGCCGAGGACGCGGTCTTTTCCTTCGGTCCATGTGCCTGCTGTGCTTGTGGGCACCTGCTGCAAGGCCTGCACGCGGACATGCACGGTGAAGGTGTTGGATTTTGTGGTGAGTCTCGGGTAGAGCGTTGTGTAGATCCGCTCGCGCAGGTTGTCGCCGGTCAGGGCGTTCGTGGCCCAGAAGCCGCTGGAGGTCGTATCAGCCATTTGAGCCACAGTTTTTCCTGTCGGCACGATGTGGATGTCGCAGATTTCGCTCGCGGATTTGAAGATCCCTCCCTGATCGAACTTCGCCTTGAACTGGCTGAGTGTCTGATTGCCATCAATGGGCAGGCGGTAGGTGGTGTTGCCCGTAGGATCCCCCTGAGCTAAAGTCAGATCCCCAGCATAAAGCGGGCCACGGGAGTTCGGGATGGCAGCAAGGAGCTCCGGCTTCAAGACCGCTATGAGGCCGGTGGATCGCGTGATGTAGGTGAACGGCAGGATCTGGTAGTTCATGTTGATCTTGCCGGCCGTGGAAAACCTGTCGCTGATGGGATACGGCTCGACCACGGGCATCCAGAACAGATCCATAAGCAGGTGGTCGGGAATGGTCGTCGAATAGGAAGGGTGGGTTGCCTGCGGACGAAACAGCAGCGTTCGCCACGGGACATTTTCTTTCACCCCGGTGGAGAGGGAGCCGAGCATTCCACTCGATGGGATTTGACGGTTTGGAGAAAAAAATGTCATGCCGACTGGCACATAGAGATTGGCGTTCAAAGCGGCTTCAAAATAGGGAATTTTCGGGGCGCTTACGATATCGCCCTCGTCCGGCTTGTTGATATAAGGCCCATCCGGGATGGTGGTGATCCCCCGGTCAAAGTCTCCGGTAGCTTTTTTCGGTGCTCCTGGTGCTCCTGTTCCTTCCGGGGTATCCGTAGCATTAGAAGGAATGTTAGGGATCCCGTTTTCGTTGTAGGTCACCGCCGCAATATACTTTCCGCTCCGATCGTTGCCGGGAAAGGAGGCTTGTCTCAAGTAAGGAAAGTTCGCAGCTATACGGCGGGTCGTATCATCATAGTATCGGTGCTTGACGAATCCAGTCACCACAGGGCTTGCCGCAATAAGACGGTAATCCCCATGCGACGGTTGCATCGATCGAATCGTGTCGTATTCCGGCCTGAAGAAAGTGCCCGTCCAATAGGAACTGGTGCTGGCGGGAAACAGGGCGGAGGATTGCTGATCATAGGCAAAGCACCGTTCCTGGATCATCCCCAGACGGCCCATAGTTCCATAGCTCGTGCTATTGCCGCTGACAGATGGCGTGATAGATCCGACCTTTGAGAATGACCACCAGTTTCGAGCGGTATTTAGGAGAGGCGCACTCCCTCCGGTTCCGGTCAACCCGTTCGGAACGATTTCCGGAACGGGAAAAGTCGAGGAGGGGAACGTGATCGTGAACGTTTGGATCAGGTTGCTGGCGGTGGAGTTGCCGGCGGCTCCCGAGTAGAGTTGCACGGTAATCGTCCCCCCGGTAAAGGTCATGTTCCCTCCGGTTGTGGGCGCGCTGATTTTGATGGGGGTTCCGAAAAAGGGATACACGGCGCCCGAGTCGCCCGCCAGATTGCCTCGGGCGGGAGAGCCTCTGTTAAGCCCGAAAAAGCGATACGTGGGAAAGCCCCCCATTCTTGAATACTCGTAAGAGGCGCTTGCAGAGGTAAAAGACGCCGATGCGGTATCGGTTGCAGCAGGAAATAGGCTCTGGCCATTGATCTGGAGATTTGGAAGCCCGGAAATCTTCATCTGCATGTCTGGAAACATGATAGTAAATCCCAGAGCAGGGCTGAAAAGCTGCGGCAGAATCATTGCCTGGATGTATTTTTCGCCGGGGATCAAGGCGGTGCCGTTAGTCGTGCTGCTGCCTCCCAGCACAGAGTTCCTTCCGGGATTTCCTATAGTCGGCACATTGCTGCCGTAGGACTCGTCCACAGGGGCTGTCGCCGGATCATCGGGGGCCGCGTTGCAGATGAAAGCGAGGCTGATTTCCGAGAGGGTGTAGCACCTTCCGAATCCCATGGTCTGGTTGCCCCCGGTCCCCCTTTGGCTGGGGACGACCCACCCGCTGCCTGTGCCTGCCGGGGTATAACGATTTGCTGCTAAAGTCACGGCATTGTCCTGAAGATTCACCGAGCGGATGTAGTCGAAGGTTTCGGTGAGGATCTGTTCGCTATCGAGCGGGTATTTTGTCGCGAAGCTTCCTCCAAACCCGGGAGTCGCCTGCCTGGTCAGATAAGACAGATAGCTGAGGAGTTCCCCATTGCGTGGCAAACTGATATCAGCGGTCGTGCTATTGGCGTTGCCACGCTGAAAAATGTAGGGGCGATATGTGGAGCTGCCGACGGCTCCTGTTGACGCACAGAAGGCGATGAGGCGGTCGAAGGCGGTCGTGTAGGCATTGACAGGTGTGCCGTTTAGGCCCAGCCTGTAAACCGGCCACATCGCCACACGCGGCAGATTGAAGAGATTGGTTTCCGGTGCCCGGCTGCGGGCGGTGAGGAAAAACTTCGTTTGCTCGAGCTGCGACTTCGAAAGGCCGGCCGCATTGATACCTCGGTCCGGCTTGAAAAGCAGCTCATCCAAACTGGCATAAAGCCGATCGCTATCCGGCGTGATTATAGTGGCATTTGTGGTTGTGGTCAGGGTCGTTCCCACGTTCGATCCTCCAGCGCGCACGCGCGGGATGAGGGTGTAGATCTGTTCCGCCCACGTTTTGTCCGTATAGCCAACACCCGGCTTGGGGAAGACCGAAGTGAGGCTGGTGGTCGCGGGGTGTCCTGCATAGCGCTGGAACTCATTGTTCACAGGTTGCATCTTTGCGAAATTATATTCCTGCGTGGTCGCTGAGCGCGGCGTATCCCAGTAAGTGCCCTCGCTGGCGGTGTTGATGTTGACCTTGCAAGTATCGTCATCGGTCCAAAAGGCAACGCGGCCAAGGATAGGGTTGCTGCTGCCAGCGCCCGGGATTGTCGCTGTTTTCCCCGAAGTCTCCGTCGGCGCGACCACGCTGCCATCACTCAGCACATAGAGCCAGCGCACCGGCATTGGAGCGGATTGATAGGCGTTTACCCCTGGGGCGCTGGTGATCGAAAACCCCTCGGGAGCTTGCGCAGAACCGAGGGATGAAGGGTCGAGGATGGGAAAATTTTTGACCCCATTGACTTCGACAGGCGCGTTCAGATCGGTCCAGATGGCCGAGTCCGCGGCCCAAGTGTCCGTAGGATAATCTGCCGTAAGTTTTCCGCTCGCATCAAAGCTGAGCGAATTGCCAATCATCTCTGTCGCTGAATAGAGCTTGTAGGCGTTGATCAGATTTCCATTCGTATTGTTAAACGTCCGCACCATGCCTGGTTGGGATGCCCAAGCCACGGCAGAGCCCTGCGTGGTGGCGATATTGATTTGCCCTTGCACCAGGCTCACGGCGGTATCCGCCAACTGACGCGTCGAAACTGACGCGCGAAACCCCGCCGAGGCCGCCCGTTGCGTCCCGGCGCTGGAAACAAAGCCGACGATCAGGACAACCAGCAGCACAATGATTCCCAAGACAAAAACGAGGGCGAAGCCGCCAGGTTGGCGCACCTTGTCAGCAAGGAGGAATTGGGAATTTGGAATTTGGAATGGAGCCAAGCGTGACGCGACGTCTGGCGTGAATCTGGAACTATCGCTTTTATTTGCAGAAGAAGTGCTTGAAAATTCTCCTCTGGGTAATTGAGTGGGCTTTCTCATGGTCTGAAGACGCCGGATTTTCCGGTGAGCGGGTTGATCTGAATCGTATAATAATTTGCCGGGGGATTCCCTGTGTCGCTGGCGTTTTGGAGGGTGACATAATTATTGGTTCCCACAGAGGTTTCCAAGGATCCATCGGCGCGGAATCGAAAGGCTTTATATGCCATTGTGCCGTATACGGCATGCGTCTCCGTTCCGCCCGAACTTGCCGTGATGAGCGGAGACAGGCTGTTGCTCGCCATCACGATCCCATCAGGAAGCACGGTGACGCGGCTGGAAGAATTCGTGACCGGTCCGGTCGGAGTCTGCTCGATCCGCCAAAGCTGGATGCCTCGCCACCCTGGAAACATCCCGTTCGTCAGATTGTAAAAGCGGACTTCGACATCACGGTTTTTACTCACGGCCTCCTGGCGGGCCATGAAAAGCTGATCGCTGATCATCTGTCCGCCGCGGTTCAGATTCGATCCGCGTAGGATCGAGCCGACCGCGGGCAGGATCAGTGTCGCCATGATGCCCAAGATCGCAATGACCGTGAGGAGCTCGATGAGAGAAAAGGCAGGGAGGCCAGCAAGCGACCCGTTCAGGCGGATGTTGGACGTGGGTCGACGACCTCGCCATGCGGGTCGTATGTGCTCCTTGGAGAATCCGGAAATCACTTGGTCCATTTGGACTCCCGGATTGGAACCGCGCTGGAAAAGACGCGGTAGTTGATGCGGTTCGAACTCAGGCTGCCGGTGAGGGCATCCAGGTCGGTCTGGTAGCTTGCCGGATCGGTGAATCTGTTGCCCAGAGCTGTCGTGATCGCTGCTGGCTGGCTGGCTCCATTTTCCAGCCGCTTGGCGGAAGATTCGTCGATCGCCACAATCGTCACCTGCACGACCGGTGGCAGTTGGTTGGCGGTGACGGGCTGGGGGTTGTTCATCGCGTTGAGAGTGGAGTTGTAGGCATAGGCGTTGTTCGGCGCGCCCTCTGCGCTGGTTCCAGGATCTTGCGGCCGCACGATGAGGGCGATGACGTTGTCCGCCACCGGCCTGGCATCATTTGTATAGGAGGTAAACCACCCCGTTGACCCGTAGCTCCCTTGGTAGATTCCATTCGTCTCCGAAGGCACCAAGAGTTGCATCAACCGGTAGCGATACGGATTATTTCCTCCGGTCACATGGGCCGGGATGGCATTGTTTGTCGTGAAGCTTACAAAATACCCACACGGGTTGAGTAGCGACTCCAGCCCGGAGTAATTCACGTTCGTTGAGTAGCCCAGAAATGCCTGAAAAAAGATGGCCTGCCCAGTATTCGTCGCGCCAGGCATGGCGTTGCTGCCGGCCGCATCGGAGATGAACATCAGCTCCGACTTCCGCAGATACCGTTGGGGGGAGGTTGCGTTATCGTAGTCGAGGTAGGTGTTAAGCGTGGCTTGGCTGAGGTTATGGGTGATCGAATCGAACGCCAACTGTGCTCCTTGGAAGGATTGGATTTTTTCGGTGGAACGCCGCCACGTCGTGGACACCGCTGAGATCGTGGATAACAACAGCACCAAAAGAATGGCAAGGATCGTCGTCGCAACCAGAATCTCCAAAACCGTGAACGCCTCCCGGCTTGTCGTCCGAGCTGAGTGCGAGGGAAATCCTGTAGCCAAGGGTGGGGGAGGCAAACCTTGCATGGCTTAATTGCCTGAATTTGGGACCTGAACTGTGTATCGATTGGATGCGGAGTCTCCGGGCATCTTCACAATGTTCATCTGCACAGTTTGCATGCTGTTGGCAATCGGGGTGTTCGCCGGTGCATTTGATGCCCCCGGGTAATTCGGATTCGTCAAAAATATCTGCACCTTATAGCGCGGATCCGAGACTGCCGCAACACTGCTTCCGGCATCGTCGAAATAGATATTCGTCCCTGCATATTTCGTGAGTTGGCTGTAGGGGGTGAGCAAGATCTCGCCGGCGAGCTTTTGTGCAATCTGGCTCTCCACCGTCTGATCAATCGCCTGCTTCAGTGTGCTCGATCCCACTGAAAGAAGGCCCATAACCGTCAAGAGGCAAAACGAAACAACACCGATTGCCATCGTCACCTCGATGAGAGAAAAACCCCGACGTGCAAACCAAATTTTTTCTTGAGGGGCGGTCATCCTCAACCAGCACTAACATAAGTGATCAAATCGCTCAATAGAAATTTTTCGAGAAATTCGGTGTGGCGCATCAATCGGCGAAATTATTGTCTTTGAAATTTTGAACCCCGCCAAAAATTTTTTGTTGACGAAAAAAATCACTTATGGTAGTTACTTCTGAAGCTCTCCAAACTAATCCCCTTCCCAAACCCCACTCCACCATGATCACGGTCGAATCCTCCCTCGCATTTGTTTCTTCAAGCATCTCTGCTGGTATGAAGACCCCGCATTTTCCGCTATCCAGCAGGATGAAGGGCTGCCGGCTTGCAGGCTTTATTGCCAGCGCCGCAGCGATCCTTTGGGCTGCCGCACCGGTCTCCCAAGCTGCAACAATCGATTGGAGTCCTCCCAACGCAGGTGGCGGAGGATCTGTTACGTGGGCTACAGGAACCAACTGGACTGGAGTAGTCGCTCCGGCGAATAGCCTGACCACGGACATCGCCCGCTTCAACGGAATCAGCTACAATTTTCAGCCCAATGCTGGCACGACAAGCATTGCTGGGATCGAGATCGGGAACGGAACCACAGCTACGGGGGCCTTGACTCTTTCCGGCACGAATTTGTCGATCGGAGCAAGCGGCATTACGAAATTCGCCAACTCTGGCACGGCGGCCATCTCCTCTAACGTAACGCTGGGAGCCGCTCAAAGCTGGACGAACAATTCCTCCACATTGCTCACGGTATCGGGCAATGTGACGAATGCCGGCAACCTCCTGACAATCGGAGGCTCGGGAAATACGACTCTCTCGACGGGAGCGGTTTCTGGGACAGGTGGAATCATCAAGAGCGGGGATGGCACATTGAGCATGACCGGAAACAACACGGGGTGGAGCGGAGGGATCACGATTAAATCCGGCACGGTCAGCCAGGGCACCAACGCGGCTTCTCTCGGCACGGGCACGATCACGCTGGGTGATTCCAGCGGGAGCAGCAATGCCACACTCATGACCGCAACGGCTCTGACGGTTACAACCCCCATCACTGTGGCCGCCGGGAGTTCCGGGACGCTCAGGATCACCACGGCGTCGGGTATCACGTCCGCTTATACTGGGGCGGTGACGCTGAACAACCAGCTCACCTTGGGGAACCTCGGAAGTTCCGGAGGGCAGATTTTGACAATTGGCGCCGGCGGAATCACCGGTTCGTCGGATATCATTGTGGATAGCGCGGGCAATCCCGTGGTCATTGCTGGGACCAACAATGCGACATGGACTGGAAATCTGATTGTGAAGGCTGGCACGGCGCGGTTGGCGGGCACCGCAGCCGTTCCTGGTATTGTTTCCATTGGATCGGGCGCGACATTTAGTTTTGGCACCGGAGGGAATGTATCAGGGCTTCAAGACTATTTGGGTGCCGGAGGAAATGTTACGGCCAATACTGGTAAAGGTTATTCTGTGATCGGAAACGGGACATATCTCTTCAGCGGTAGTCTAATTCCCACCACCGGAGGTGACATTACCAACGGTCTGACTGTTGCGCTGGGAACCGGAGGAAAACAGATTTTATCAGGATCGAACAGCTATGGCGGCGCGACAACGATAAGCAGTGGAATTCTCAACATTCGGAACGACTCCGCCCTGGGAACGACTGTCGGCTCCACAACTGTAGCGGCAAACGCAACACTTCAGTTGGAGGGAGGAATAACTGTTGGGAATGAGACTTTGACGATCAACGGGCTCGGGGCCGCCGGACAAAATGGAGCTTTAGTCAACGTCAGTGGGACCAACTCATACGGAGGTCAATTGACCATGGGAAGCGAGGTGACCACGGCTATTTCATCCGACAGCAGCGGCACATTGAATCTGACAAATACTGGAACCATAACCAATACCAACAGTAGAACCTTGATGTTAACTGGTTCGGGCAATGGCAGTTTGGCTGGAGTGCTCGCCAACGGGGCGATTACAAAAAACGGAACGGGAACATGGACGCTGACCAGCACCAGCACTTATAACGGCACCACAATTGTTAATAGCGGAATTCTCAATATTCAAAATGGCTCTTCTCTGGGATCGACTGTCGGCTCCACCAGCGTAGCATTAGGGGCCACCCTTCAGTTGGAAGGCGGAATAACTATTGGGAACGAGGCTTTGTCAATCTTCGGGTTCGGGGCCGCCGGACAAAATGGAGCTTTAGTCAACGTCAGTGGGACCAACTCATACGGAGGTCAATTGACCCTGTTAAACAATGCGGCCGGGAACGCGATTTCATCCGACAACAGCGGCACATTGAATTTGACAAATACGGGAACCATCACCAATGCCAACAATAGAACTTTGATCTTAACCGGTTCGGGCAATGGCAGTTTGGCCGGAGTGCTCGCCGCCTCCGCGGCGATTACAAAAAACGGAACGGGAACATGGACGCTGACCAGCAACAATACCTACTCAGGCTCCACCACAATCAGTGCAGGAACGCTCCAAATCGGCAATGGCGGCACCACCGGTGCCATCTCAAGCGCGAGCGCGATCTCGAACAATGGCACCATGGTCTTCAATCGCACCAACGATGTCGTGCAAGGAACGGACTTTAGCGCCGCCGCTATAACCGGCACGGGCAACCTCACGCAGAGCGGCACGGGCAACCTCACACTTAACGCCGCAAATTCTTACACTGGCGTAACCAAGGTTTCAGCCGGCAATCTCATTCTGAGCAACAGCCTCGCTCTGCAAAACAGCACTCTGGACACGCTCAACAGCATTGCAGGCACCGCGACCGCTGGGTTCAAGACTACTGTGACGACCCTCACCCTAGGCGGGCTTACCGGCGACAAGAGCCTCTCCACAGTTTTCACCACCACCTCTGGCGGCTATAGCGGCAACCTGACCGCCTTGACCATCAACCCCGGCATCGCAGTCACCAACTCCTATTCAGGGGATATCTCCGATGGGGCGGCAGGCATGACGCTCACCAAAACCGGCACCGGCACCCAAATCCTCTCCGGCAACAATACGTATACCGGCACGACGACCATCAGCGCTGGCACGCTCCAGATCGGTAATGGCGGCACGACGGGTTCCCTGTCGACATCGAGCGCGATCACTAACAACGGCGCCTTGGCTTTCAACCGCTCCAACGCGGTGGTGCAAGGCACCGATTTCAGCGCCGCCGCCATCACCGGCACCGGTATGGTCATTCAAAACGGCTCTGGCACCATGACACTCAGCAACAGCACGAACAGCTTCAGTGGTGGCGTGTGGGTCCAACAAGGCAGTCTCTATGCTGACAGCATCGGCAATAGCGGGTCCGCCAGTTACCTCGGCAGTGGCACCACAATCAAGCTTGGCAACGGAACAACTGGCGGCACGCTTCGCATCACCGGCACGGGAACCCAAACTACTAACAAAGTCATCGACCTCAGCGGAACAACCGGCGGTGGCACCATTACCAATCTCAGTTCCAACATTACTTTCACAAGCAACCTCACCATGTCTGGAAGCGGTGCCAAGACCCTCAATCTGGCATCCAGCGGAAGCAATACTTCGACAACCAACTTTAACGGATTGCTCTCGGATGCCAATGGCACGCTCTCCGTGCGGATGAACGGAAGTGGCAATGCAAACTTTAGCCTCGGCAATGCGAACAACAGCTTTTCTGGAGCCATGATCCTCGATGGAAACACCAACGGAAAAACCTACACCCTTTCGGTGGCAGGCCTCGGCAACGCCACTGCGAACAGTTATCTGGGCCGCAACGCCACCATCAACATCGGCTCCACAGATGGCACCAACATCCTGAAATACACTGGCTCAGGAGAAACAACCGACAAAGTCATTAACCTGAATGGAACTATTGGAAGCGTCGGGCTCGACCAATCAGGAACAGGCCTCCTCAAATTCACCAGTAATTTCACCGCCACAGGCGTAGGTGCGAAAACCCTGACCCTCCAAGGATCCACGGCTGGAACCGGCGAAGTCGCGGGAATCATTGTGGACAGCAGCGGTGGTGCCACATCTGTCCAGAAGGCAGGCTCGGGCACATGGACACTTTCTGGAAACAATACCTTCACCGGGCAATCACTTCTAAATGCTGGCGTGACCATTGTATCGACAATCGGAAACTTTGGAGAAAGCTCCAACCTCGGGCAAGGAACGAGTGGCGCCAGTGTCCGGATGGGATCCACCACCACCACGGGAACGCTTGCCTACACGGGTAGCGGGAACACAAGCAATCGCACATTCCAAGTTGGTAGTGGCAATGGCACCGGCAGCGCCACTTTAACAAACAATGGATCAGGAGCTTTGGTTTTTACGGCATCAGCTTTCAACTCTGCAGACACCTCTTCCGTGAGTGGTTTCAGCAACCGCACACTCACACTTCGTGGTTCCAATACAGGCAACAACGAGATTCAAGGAGCCATCATCAACAATACAAATGGAATGGTTTCCGTAACAAAAAACGACGCTGGCACATGGATGTTGTCCGGCAATAATACCTACA
>Ga0209597_1002802_pt1 | contig 10966 bp, 9 predicted proteins | sample M_140625_MF_Meta_FD_187316 | JGI IMG/M metagenome (GOLD analysis project Ga0209597, IMG submission 187316) | Freshwater microbial communities from Lake Montjoie, Canada to study carbon cycling - M_140625_MF_MetaG (SPAdes) (version 2) | ecosystem: Environmental > Aquatic > Freshwater > Lake...
GCTGGACTTCGACCCGGAGGCTCGCCTGCTTGTCACGAGCTCCATCAGCCGTGTCTGACTTGCCGAGGGTGTTCCCTGCGGTATCGACGACACCGACGTTCTCAGGCTTCAGGCCCTCTACGGACCGTGACACCAGGAACTTGACTGATGAAATCTGCTCTTCGGTGAGCTTGGCACCCGCCTTGAGCTTCAGAACAACACTGGCGCTTGCATCTCGCTGCTGAGCGGCGAACAGGCGATCCTGTGGGAGGACAAGATGAACCCGCGCCTGATCAACTGCGCTGAGACGCCCGATGGTGCGCATCAACTCACCTTCCAGTCCACGCTGGTAGTTGAGCTTCTGCGCAAAGTCGGTGATGCCGAGGTTGCTTCGATCGAAGACCTCCATGCCCACCACCCCGACACCGCTGCCGTTTGGCAGGCCGGCGCTGGCGAGCTGCAGGCGGAGATCCGCGGCTTGCTCATTCGGAACCCGGACGGTTGAACCGCCATCGGTGATCGAATACGTGACCTTGAGTTCACGCAACTTTCCGACCACGGCTGCTGCATCAGGCTCAGCCAGGTTGGTGTAGAGCGGCACCGTTGCCGGTGCCTGCAGGTACACGAATGCTGCGAAGAGCGCGGCAAAAACCGCCACTGCTCCGACAACAAAACTTAGCTGGCGTCCCCGTCCCATGCCTGCAATGGCCTGGGGCAGATCCCTGAACGATTGACTCATGCCTTCGCTGTTCACCGGCGCCTCCCACGGACTTTGACAATCGACACCCTGTCGAGCGTTCTCGACTCAGGGCCAGGACTGCCCGCAACAACCGCATCCGCCACTTGCCTCGCTAACCAACATCTTGGTTGCGGTGCCGTCAGGTCACGTGGCAGCGTGACCCCACCGGCGGACGCGAGTTACCTAGATCTGCATTCGAACGACTTCCTGATACGCCTCAAGCAACTTGTTCCGGACCTGGACAGCCAACCCGAATGAAAGGTTCGCGCTCTCCATGCCGATCAACACTTGATGAAGGTCAACCGATTCGCCGGCGACGAGCTTGGCAGCCTTGTCGTCGGCGGACTTGAACGCCTCGTTGGTGTCCTGCAGTGCATTGGCGAGGACGGTCGCGAACGACTCCATCACACCCTTCGCCGGAGGACCAGACTGCACGCCGGGCAGTGCCAGGTTCGCCACATTTGCGGCGGCCGGGACAACACCACGCGCCACCCCAGCCCCGTAAGGCCCGCTGATCCCTGGCGGCATAATCGCCGGCAACGTCATGTCCATCGCATCGATCTCCCTTCAGTGCAGGTACCGGTCTGTCTCGCCGTTCTTGTGGTTCATTCCCGTGGCAGCGGTCCAGAACCCCGACGTGACTTACCGGCCGATTTCGAGTGCCTTGCTGGCCATCGCCTTGGCTGCGTTGAGCGCGGTCACGTTTGCCTCGTAGGCGCGGGTTGCCGACAGCATGTCGGCCATCTCCGTCACCGGATCAATATCGGGATACGAGACAAATCCCTCGGTATCGGCATCCGGATGGTCGGGTTCGAAGACCCGCTTTGCGGGACGCCCATCAGGACCGACCGACGTCACCTGGACACCGTTCCCGACCCCCCGGCCGGATCCGGACGGACCCGCCGATGGGACGTTCACAATGCCATGGGCAAGCAGGATCGTCCGGAATGGCGTCGTTTCCTGCCGCGACCCGAATACGACCTGCTGACGGCGGTACGGACCACCCTCAGCCGTGCGTGTCGTGTTCATGTTCGCGATGTTGTTCGCGATCACGTCGGTGCGGAGCCTCTGCGCAGTCAGCGCCGACCCTGCAATCCGTAGTGCATTGAAGAACGACATTCGTGCCTCCGACCGCAAATCTCACACCGACAAATCGCGTGGTGTGCCCTTGCGGAGAAGCATAGGTGTGGGGGTTGTCCGCCTCTATCGGGGATTCCCCTATAGGCCGTCCGTCGTATGGTGGAGAGACCGGGAAACTGGTCGGAAATCACCTGATTTCGCCTGAATCTTCCCGTCCACACCCCTACAGTACCCTGCGTGAACACCGTTCCCGCCCCATGGCGATCAAGATCACCAGGCACGGCGCGGGGTGGGCGATGATCGTCGATCAACCCGGCATATCGCAACGGTTTGCCATTTCGATACCCAGACCTCAACGCGCCGATGCTGCTTGATGGCGCACGGAAGGTCGTTGGCCACTGGTAGCGCATCAAAATGAACAGGCCGCCCCAATGAGGCGGCCTGGCGCAGAGTGGGCGGCTGCAGTTGATCAGGCGTCGGTAGTCAGGTTGAGGACGCCGTCGATATCGCTGACAAATCGCAAACGAACTCCATCAAGCTTGGTGAGGCGTCCACGGAGGGGCACCACTACCTTGTGGGAGATCTCAAGCGTGAGGATCCCGCGCTCATACCCGTTTGCCTTCGCCTCACTGACCCCATCAACCTGCGCAATCGTGCGTTGCAGGGCCAATGCGCGGGAGAACCCGGGAACTCCGGCAATGACCACCGTAGTGCGCACGATGGCGTCCGGATCACTGCCTTCCGGAACCTCGACGTGATGGTCATCGTCGGCTTGATCCGAATCAGGCTCGGGTACCTCAGGGCCACCCTCGTCCATGATGTCTTTCATCGCAGAGTCGACAAGGTCGCCATCCGGTGAAGGGTGTTCGGCAGCTTCCTCGGGAGCCTTCTGGGCCTCGGATTGGGCGGCCTCTTCGGCAGCGTGCTGAGCGGCTTCCTCGGCGGCGTGGCGTGCGGCCTCTTCGGCAGTGTGCTGAGCGGCTTCCTCGGCAGCGTGGCGTGCGGCCTCTTCGGCAGCGTGGCGTGCGGCCTCTTCGGCAGCGTGGCGCGCGGCCTCTTCGGCAGCGTGACGCGCAGCTTCCTCAGCTGTCCGGCGTGATGCCGCGTCCGCCTCGCGTCGGGCAGCGTCCTCAGCGGCGCGTCGGGCGCCTTCCTCGGCGGCGTGGCGGGCCGCCTCTTCCGCAGCGTGACGCGCAGCTTCCTCAGCTGTCCGGCGTGATGCCGCGTCCGCCTCGTGGCGGGCGGCCTCCTCAGCGGCACGACGGGCGGCATCCTCGGCCGCGTGGCGGGCCGCCTCTTCCGCAGCCGCTCGCGCGGCCGCGCGCTCCGCCTGTGCCTGGGCATCGGCGGCCGCACGATCGGCAGCAGCGCGTTCAGCGATAGCCCGCGCCTCGGCAACCGCGCGTTCAGCCGCCGCAACGTCCGCGGAGATGCTCGTGGACGCTCGGGCCGGAGCCGAGCGCGTCCCCTGGATACCACTCACCAAGCTGCTCAGGGTCGCCTCTGTCGAGGCTCCGCCCGATTGCTTCGGTGGCAGGATCCCACTCAGGCTGCCGCGCAGCGACTGGATCTGGCTGTTCAGGAAGTTGTCGATCATCCCCTGGATGTGCCCGACACGCTCCTCGAGGGCGCGCGCTTCCTCTTCCAGTTCGTTCTTGCGGGTCTGCGCACGCGAGATCATCAACTCAACCGCGTTGGCAGCTTCGGACCTGAACTTGTCGATGTCCGCGATCTCGATCGCCCGTCGGTTGGCGAGCTCCTCGTCCATCTGCTCGCGCCGGATCGTGTGTTCGGTATCCAGCGCCGAAGCCTTGCGGCTCAGCTCCTCTTCCTGGATGCGGAGGCGAACCGAAAGCTCGGTCTCCTGCTCGGTCCGCCGACGATTGAACTCTTCCTCGAGCTCGTGACGGGTCCGGCGAAGTTCGCTGATCTCTTCAAGAAGTCGGAGACGGTCGGCTTGCAGGCGACGCATGTACGCGTCGGCATCCTTCTCCACATCACTGCGAATGTCGGCCGCGCTCCGCAAGGCATACGAGATCTCATCCCGGATTGCCCGCTCCATGCGGTCGTACAGCTCCAACCGGCGCCTAGCCCAGTCGTGCGTGATCCGCAGTTCCTCGGCAGATGCCTCGGGGGTGGACCCGCCACCCCTGGTCTCGTCACGTTCGCCTTGCGTCATCGTCTTCGCCTCTTCCCGCCGGACGTCTCGTCCCCGGCCAGGTGCTCTTCCGCCACCACGGCACCCAGGCGCGTGCCGTGGCTGTGGTGTGGCCTTCTCAGTTCAGGTGCCTTGACTGATCCGCCTCGCCGGCGTGGCACCTATCTTATGTCACATTGTCATGGTCAGCGAGCCCCTACAACCACCCGGACCCCATTGATCACCATCCGTTCCCCAACCAGAACCTCCACCGCAGCCCCGGACAGCTCTCCGGTTCTCGCCTCGATTGCATACCGGCCAGGCAGAACATCCGCCATCCGCCACCGACCGATCTCATCAGCCTCCATTTCAATCACCCCCGAAGGCCCGGAAGCCCTCACCTTCGCTCCCGGCACGGGGATGCCTGTAACGCCGACCACAACCCCTGAAATCCCGCTCCCGGCAACCACCGGCCCCGCCCCAGCCACCACCCCTGATGGCGTCACTGCCCGTGGCGCATCCGGAGCCGTCGTCGGGACTTCCACCATCTCAGCCTCAGCGGGGTCCGCCGCCTCTTCTTCCATAGCAACGTTCGCCGAGTCCTCCGCATCGCCATCTGGTGGCTCCGACGGCGGAGCAAAGATGAGCGACGCGATCATGACCAGTGCGCCAATCGCAATGAGAAGCCGGACCCACCTCGCCCCACCCGTGGAGGACCCAGCACCCGACCTTCGCGTCCCGGTCTCTGTCTCCAGATCACCTTGGGAATCGTCAGTCTCGTCCGGATCAATCCCACGATCCCTCGAGACTCCCAACGCATCGGAGGCCGAACGTACTCGCAATCCGTCTGACCCGGCTTTTACACCGCCTTGACCATCGGCACCGGACGCACCCCCCGGCACCAAGTTCGTGGTGAGCAGTCCATCATCGTCAAGCGCGTGACCGCCGGTCCCGACGTCATCGCCCAGTCCCGCCACATTGCGATCTGTCTCGATTGCCCGACGCAATGCCTCCGAACCACCCACATGGACGACGCCGTCAAGCGACCGCAATCCAGACCCACCGTCGGACGGCCGGTACGCCAGCACGATCGTGCCAATCGAAGCGGCGACTGCGACGATCTCGCGCGGAACTTCGGTGCCGATGACCACGACAACGTCCGGACGCACCCGGGTGATCGAATTTCCGATCGCCGATACGTCGAACTGCACGATCGGATCGTGACCCCACGACTCAAGGTCGGCGGCGACGTCAGCAATCTCATCCAGGTCGTCACCGACAAGAAAGACCAACGGCGGGCTCACGGGTTCTGACGCCGGACCACCGTCTGGAGGCGTGTCGGTCCCTTTCGGAACCGATACGATCATCGCCCCGCTCACCAATAGCCCGCCCCTCCGGCATCAATGCCAGTTACGCGCAACCGCAAAACTCAACTCGGATCGGTCGGTTCGCATTGTCTGACAGTCGCTAACAGGCTGTCAGACGCCAAACCACGTACGTGACACTCGCGACAAGGATACCGATTTCCGTCACCTAGCAAGCCACTCGGGACGTCTCACCATCAGATAGGCCCGAGGTATCACTTGCAATTGTCAAACATGTCAATCTTGCTACATTGCTGGGGTCAACAGACATCACCCGTTCATCCGGTACGCTCGGAGTAGCAACCCCGCCACCATCACCATCGGCTTGCCGTCCCAGGAGTGTCCTCATGGTGAACCTACTCCACACCATCCCGCCGGCGGAAACAATCAGGCCGGGTGCCATCGGCGTGAGACGACTCGCATGGACGGCGCTTGCGATAAATATCGTGGTCATCCTTTGGGGGGCCGTCGTTCGCGCCACCGGTTCAGGCGCCGGCTGCGGTAGTCACTGGCCCCTTTGCAACGGCGAAGTCATCCCGCCGTCCCCATCAATCGGCACGCTGATCGAGTTCTCCCATCGTCTCTCAAGTGGTGCCACGCTTCTGGTGACGGCCGCCTTGGTGTGGTCGGTGTGGAAGGTTTTCCCGCGCGGTCACCGCGCCCGGCTCGGAGCCGCGCTCTGCGCTGTGACGATGATCGTGGAGTCCCTCCTCGGTGCCGGACTGGTGCTCTTGCGCCTCGTGGCGGAGAACCAGTCCATTGCCCGGGGATGGTGGGTCGGTGCTCACCTAGTCAACACTCTCCTCCTCCTCGGTGCGTTCACGATGACCGCGGTCTGGGTGAGCGGTACCGGGGTGCCCGCCATGCCCCGATCCCCGGGCCACGCACTCAGGCTTGCAGCGGTCGGCGCCGCCTTGCTCTGCGTCATCGTGACCGGTTCCAGCGGAGCGATCACGGCCCTCGGCGACACCCTCTTTCCACCGGAAACGCTGGCGATTGGCCTCGCCCAGAAGGATGACCCGGAAGCACACCCGTTCGTCCGGCTCCGACTGTGGCACCCGACGTTTGCGATTGCCACGACCATCGCCCTGGCAGTCAGTGGCCCGGCATTGGCAACGGCGAGTGCGTCGCGCCGGGCATCGCGTCTGGCATCGGTCGTGACGCTTCTCTGCCTTGCCCAGCTTGGGGTCGGGGTGCTCAATGTGCTCCTGCTTGCCCCGGTCGCAATGCAGCTGGTGCATCTGGCGATAGCCGACCTGATCTGGATCAGTGCCGTCTGGATGACCCTCGAAGCCATGGCAGGGTTCGCACATCCAGTACCGGAAACCGAAGAACCGGAGACTGGCCAGACACTTCGTCAGGATGAGCCAGCGCTCTCCCGTTCAAGGTAGTCGCGCAGGGCCTCCTGCCACGGACGGGGAGACACGATGTCCGCGTCGCGCAGGGCACCATGCGCCAGGACCGAATACCGGGGACGAGGCGGTCCGGACGGCAAATCCGCCAACCTGGATGGTGTCAGATCAGCCCGGATCCCAGCCATTGCGAAGATGGCCTCGGCAAACCCGTACCAGCTGCACCATCCGCGGTTCGTGACGTGGACGGTCCCGGTCACTCCCGCCTCCAGTAATCGAACAACGGTCGATGCTGCGTCTGGCGCGTAGGTTGGCGAATGAAACTGGTCGGCGACGACCCGCAACGGCTTGCCTGCCCGTGCATTGGCAAGCATGGTGCTCACGAAGGTCGAGTTTCCCTTGGCGCGGCTGCCTCCGATGTCGAACAGGCTTGCAACCCTCACGATAAGGTGCTTCGGAGTCGATGCCCGCACCAGCGCTTCACCGGTCGCCTTGGAGATGCCGTACACCGAACGGGGATTGACCGGATCATCCTCGCGATACGGTCTGGTGGCATCGCCATCGAACACGTAGTCGGTGCTGATCGTGACACAGGTACTTCCCCGCGAGGAGGCGTGATCGGCCACGACACGTGCCCCCAGCGCATTGACCCGCAGCGCCATCACGGGATCTTCCTGTGCCGGGCCATGCCAGACCGTGGCATTCACGACCACGTCATGCGCGACGGCCAAGGCATTGCCAACACTGGCCACGTCGGTAACGTCCACGTCTGAATGACCGAGGCCGATTGCGTGCCAACCGGGCGTTGCCTCGACCGCACGCATCATTGCGCGGCCAAACTGACCCGTCGCCCCGATCACCACTACGGTCAGTCCGCTCATCTGGTGCCTCCTCACATCACAATCGGCAAGGCAGCCAGTCCGGTCACTGCGAGGCAACGACAGGCGGTGGAACCAACGTGTCGTCAGAACCACCACCTTCGAGCTCGCGGGCCGAGGCCAGCATACGGGCATGCACCGCCGCATCAACCTGTCCGAGACTTGAGAACGCACGCGCCAGGATCTCGAACATCATCACAGGCGCAGTCGGCACATCAACCACTGGCGCAAGCGTCTCAAGTGCCTCGTTTGCTGCCCCAGCGTCAACCAGGAGACTCGCAAGGGTCACTCTGGTCTGCAGGAATTCCGGGTGGTCCCGGAGCGTGTCGTAAAGAAAGTCATACGCTTGCTGGATGTCACCGCTTGAACGCTGCAACTCGCCGCGCCACGCGCAGACTGCGTCTCGCGGCCCATGGACCGCAAGGAAGCGATCAAGGATTCCCATCACTGCCGGTGTGTCGTCAGACAGTACCGATGCATATCCGAGCAGAGCATCCGCCTGGTCTGGCACCTGGTCAAGGACCATCCGGTAGGCACGGAGCGCCTCGCGACGGTCTCCAATCCGGGTCGATGCCTCGGCAAGTCGTTGCCAAACAGAGGTGGCCTGCCCGTAGATGCCGAGCACCCGCCGTAGGGCCCCGACCGCCTCATCCACGAGTGGATGGGCGCCTGACGATGCCGGATGGTCCGAGAGGGTCTCTGCCAAGGGACTGGGCGATGCGTCGAACTCCATCAGCAGGCGCGCCAGGTGCTCCACCGAACTGGTGACAAACCGCGCCGGGCGGGGTTCAGCCAGTGCCTCGGCGACGGACAGGCGCAACCAACGCAGCGCATCGACCGGGTGGCCATCGGTGATTGCGTGCTGCCCCAGTTTGAATGCGTAGTACCCGCCGGCCCGGTTTCGCTGGTAGGCATGCTCAAGCAACGACTGGTTCCGTGCCGATTTCCGTTGCAGTGTTTCACGATCCAACGCATAGCCGAAGTGATCGATCACCGGCGCATCCGCGTCGATGTATTCCATATCCGGCCCGGTCCATGAATCGTCCGTCATCACGGTCTCATGGACATCACCGACCCAACACACGCCAGGTAGTCGCCGGAACAGCCTCGCCCCTCGATGGACGGTCGGCGCATCCGCGACATCCGTCCCGTCCCTAGCCGGCCAGTAACTGCGGACCGGCAGGGCAAAACAGACCGCACCGTCATGTGCGGCATATCCGCGGACGACATCACGAAGCGCCGATGCCGTCTCCGCTTCAAGAACTTCATCGCCATCGAGTTGCAGGACCCAGTCCGCAGTCGCGAGACCAAGGGCAGCGTTGCGGGCCGCTGCAAAGTTGTCACACCACGCAAAATGGCCAACCCGCGCGCCAAACGACTCGGCAATCTCCACCGTCGCATCGGCCGAACCAGTGTCAACGACCACCATCTCGTCAACCCACGGCACGGCACTCGCAAGGCATCGTTCCAGGTTCGATGCCTCGTCACGCACGATCATCACCAAGGCAATGCGCTCACCAGGTGCCGTGGCAACCCACGAACGGAGGCGTCCACGGACCAGCCCGGTTGGATCTCCAGGCGGCACGGTCATGCCTGGGACGCCTCGTCAACCGGGTCCGTTGGGGGCTCCCGGAGCAACCGGGCAATCGACCGGGCGTTTGCCCCATCCTCTGCAGACCCAGCGGCTTCAAGCGCATCCGCAAGGTCGTCATAGACTTCCGGTGGCACATCCGCAAGATCGAGCAGCGGGGCCAATGCATTCACCGCCCCGGTCGTCTCTCCGGCGCGACGCAACAGTCCCGAAAGCGCCCGCCTCAACGCCACGTCTCCCGGAATCCGCCTTACTGCAGCATCCAATCGATCATAAGCGGTCTGCACCTGGCCCGTCTGTTCCTCGGCGATTGCCAGTGCGCGGATGATCAATGGGTGCGACGGTGCATCGATCAGCGCCTGCGCCAGTGATGCCCGCGCGTCGGCCGGGCGCTTGAGTTCCAGGTATGCCTCACCCATTCCGTACAGCGCACGCCACCCGGCACTGCCACGGTCAATCGCGCCAACGACTGGCATGTCACGTCGCGACCTCGCCTCCTGGAATGCAATGAGTGCGCGGTCTGGCGCACCCGACCCAAGGAGTGCAAGCCCGAACTGGGTCCAGAGGGGAGGGTGGTCAGGACACGCGGCGGTGCCCCGCTCTCCGGCAACGACCGCAGCCGACACATTGCTCAATGCAAGATGCGCCGCGATCAGCGTGCGGTACGTGTCAGCGAGGTTGGACCCACCGAGTGCTCCGCGAGAGGCGTGCCCGGATGCGCTCAATTCGAGCGCCCGCTCTGCCGAATCCACGGCACCGGCGTAGTCAGCATCCGTCACCAGATGCTGGGCATGCTTATAGAACAGGTACGCGTCGTCAGGGTCGGCCGCAATTGCCGCGTCGAGCATCGCGCCGTTTCGGCGCACCTTGTCGCGCGCTTCCATGATTGCGGGTTTGTAGCCAGTGTGGGTCACCAACACGGAATTGGTTGGCATCACCCCAATCGTAGAACCCGTCGGCGCCACAAGCGACTCATGGATGCGTCCTGCAAATTCCAAACCAGCTCCGTGCTGCCAGAGCCGGATCTGCAGGTCATCAGTGACACCATGGGCCGTCTCGCTACGCACGACCATGGTGTACGCCCGCGGACGGTTGGCCGGACCACGCCCTTCGGCAACGAGTTCGCGGATGAATTGGGCGCGCGATGGTTCCAGGCTCTCATCGGCATCAAGCAGCAGGACCCACTCGCCAGTTGCCAGGGACAACGATGCATTCCTCGCTATCGCAAAGTCGTCACACCACGCAAAGTGGCCAACTCGGGCACCGTAGCTTTCAGCGATCGCAACGGTCCCGTCACGGCTCCCCGTATCAACGACCATGATCTCATCGACCCATCGTGACGCACTGGAGAGGCACTGGCCAAGCGTTGCCTCCTCGTCACGCACGATCATGCAAAGCGTGATGCGCTGCCCCGGAGGTGTTGTGTCCCACGACGCCATTCGCCCGCGCGAAACGCCACCTGAACCCGGCTCGTCCGCGCGCGTGCCTGCCGACATGTCATTGCTCCCCGCACCTCCCGGGCGTTCGCCAACGGGTCGGAGGGCAAGTCTACGAAACTCAGGGGATTATTCGCCCTCGTACCCCTGAATGCGGGGCGTTTACACGGCCGATGATCTACGTGAACGTAATCGCACTGGGGCTCCGGAAGCACCGGGACCACTCACCGAGAACGGACACCGAACGTCTGGCCGGACAATCGGAAGTCCCCTCGCCGAACCAGTGAGATTTCGCGCCAAAGGCGCACGTTTCCTTGTGGCATGGAGGTCACAGGGCCGCAGCGATAGGGAGATCCGGCAATGGCTTTGCGTATCAACTACAACCAAGCGTCCTCACAGGCGCAGCGTGG
>Ga0209597_1002803_pt1 | contig 10956 bp, 5 predicted proteins | sample M_140625_MF_Meta_FD_187316 | JGI IMG/M metagenome (GOLD analysis project Ga0209597, IMG submission 187316) | Freshwater microbial communities from Lake Montjoie, Canada to study carbon cycling - M_140625_MF_MetaG (SPAdes) (version 2) | ecosystem: Environmental > Aquatic > Freshwater > Lake...
GATGAAAGCCCAGCCCTGAATCCCGGGATTCGCGTTCTGTGCGGAAAGCACGGCTTCCGCCGCCTTCTCGGGAGTTTCAACGTGGTAAAACACGCCGGGCTCGTTGAGCTTCATGTTGGGATATTTGGCCAGCGCCGCCTTGGCGCCCGCCACCCGGTTTTGAAGATTGGGTGCGCTCTGGTTGCCGGCGAGGATGGCAATCGTCCCCTTCTCCCCCATGGCCTTGGCGAGTTCGTCGACGGTGCGCGCGCCGCAGGATTTGTCCTCCGTGCCGTAATACGCAAAGCGCTGGCTGTTCGGTGCGTCGGAATCGAAGCAGATCACCGCGACCCCCTTGGCCACCGCCTTGTCGATGGACGGCGTGACGGTGTTGGCCTCCGAACAAGAAAGAGCGATGCCGTCCACCCCGCGGCGCGTCAGCGCCTCCACGGCTTCAGCCTGCTTGGTGGCGTCCTCGTCATTGGGCGTGCGGATCTCGATCTCGACATCCACATTGTATTTGGCGCCGAGCTCTTTGGCGGCGGCCTGCGCGCCCGACTGGGCGGCTTGAAAGACGTCATTGGCCAGGCTCTTGCCGATGAAGCCGATCACGATTTTGCGCTGGGCGGTTCCGCCAGAGGCGGCCGGCTCGGCTGGCTTGGAGCAGGAACACAGTGCGAGGCCGGCGACGGCGGCCAGCGCAACGGCGGAAACGAGGGAACGATGCGTTTTTTTCATAAGTTACTTTTTGTTATGGTTGAGGTTAATGCCCGGATTTCCGGGCCCGAAAAATGCCGCTCAAGCGATCGATCGAAACGGCCACGATGATGGCCAGACCGATGATGACGAGCCGATATTCCTGGGCGAAGCGCAGGATGAGGATGCCGTTCTCGATGAGCGCAATCACCAGCGTCCCCAGCAGCGCGCCGATGGCGGTGCCGCGCCCGCCCGACAAGCTGGCGCCGCCCACCACCGCCGCGGCGATGACGGTCAATTCATAGCCGGTGCCCGTGCTGGTGGAGGCCGTGCCGAATCTTCCGGCGGAAACCATGCCCGCCAGGCCGGCGCACAGGCCGGCCAGCGCGTAGGTGCGCAGCTTGATTCCGCCGACGTTCAATCCGCTGAAGCGCGCCGCCTCTTCGTTCCCGCCCACCGCATAGGTTTCGCGCCCCATCACCATCGCGCGCAGGTAGAACCAGCCCAGGGCCACGCACACCAGCATGAGAATCAGCGGCATGGGCTGGAGCCCGAGCACCTCCATCCGCATGAAGTCGGTGGTGAAAGCGGCGGGCAAACGTTTGCCGGCGGCGGGCAGCGTCTTCTCCGCCGGCAACACATTGGCCAGCCCCCGAAAAACGCTCATCGTGCCCAAGGTGACGATGAACGGATGCAGATTAAGCCAGACAATCAGCGCGCCATTGATCAGGCCGCACAGCAGCCCGATCACCACCGGGACCAGAATCGCCACCGGCAGAACCTGCAGCGCCGGGGCATCCGGCGGCAGGTTCTGCAGCGCCGCGGCGGTTCCGAGAGCGGCCAGCGCCATGACCGCGCCCACCGAGATGTCAATGCCGCCCGTGATGATCACAAAGGTCAGCCCGATCGCCATGATGGCGTAGTAGGACATGGGCGTGGCGACGCCATCGACCAGGTTATCGAAATTCAGGAAGGTGTTCGGCCGGCCCGGGGCGGCATCGTGCCATCCGTACGCGCCCAAAATTGACCCCAGCAAAACCACCACCAGGGCCAGCCCCAGTTCCTGGGCGGCGGGAAACCTTCCGGACTGCTTTCGGGCTGGAGGCCGAAGCGAATCCACAGCAGCGAGTGGGGGGCTTGTTTTCATTGGATAGGAGTCAAATAAACTCGTTGATGAGGTTCTCCAGGAACTCCTGGCGGCCGCTGACGTTCGCTTCGGCTTCACCCTGCTTCAGCATGTAAGCTTCGAGGTCTTTGAAGCTGGCTTTGCCGGATTCGATACGCGCGCCAATGCCGGTATCCCAGCTGGCGTAACGCTGTTGCACAAATTTCGCCAACCGGCCATCCTTGCGGATGGCCGCGGCAATCTTCAAACCGCGCGCAAAAGCGTCCATCCCGCCAATATGCGCGTAGAACAAATCCACCGGCTCAAAGCTCTCGCGCCGCACCTTGGCGTCGAAGTTCACACCACCGGTCTTGAACCCGCCATATTTAAGCACGCTCAGCATCGTGTAGGTGGTCAGATAAATACTGGTTGGGAACTGGTCCGTGTCCCAGCCGAGCAATTCGTCGCCCGTGTTGGCGTCAATCGAACCCAGCGCTCCCGCAGCACCAGCCACCTCCAGTTCATGCTGCATCGTGTGACCCGCCAAGGTCGCATGGTTCGTTTCGATGTTCAGTTTAAAGTGCGGCAACAGATCGTATTCCCGCAGGAAATTCAGGCAGGCCGCCGCGTCGGAATCGTATTGGTGCTTGGTCGGTTCTTTTGGCTTCGGCTCGATATAGAACTGGCCCTTGAACCCGATCTTCTTCTTGTAATCCACCGCCAGACGCAGAAACGTCGCCAGATGCTCCTGCTCGCGCTTCATGTCAGTATTGAGCAGCGTCATATACCCTTCGCGCCCGCCCCAGAACGTGTAGCCCTCGCCGCCCAGCTCATGGGTGACCTCCATGGCTTTCTTCACCTGCGACGCGGCATAGGCAAACACATCCGCATTGCAGCTGGTGCTCGCGCCATGCGCGTAGCGGGGATGCGAGAACGCGTTGGCCGTGCCCCACAGCAGCTTGATGCCGGTGCGCTGCTGCTCTTCCTTGAGGACTTTGGCGACGGCGTCGAAATTCCGGTTTGACTCGGCCAGGGTCTTGCCTTCCGGCGCCACATCGCGGTCATGCCAGCAATAATACGGCGCGCCCAGTTTTTCAATGAACTCGAAGGCCACCCGCGCTCGGTTCTGCGCGTTCCTCACGCTGGCGCTGCCGTCATCCCACGGCCGCTGCATGGTGCCCGCGCCGAAGGGATCGCTGCCGGTGCCGCGGAAGGTGTGCCAATACACGACGGCAAAGCGCAGATGCTCGCGCAGGGTTTTCCCGGCAACGACTTCGTCGGCATTGTAATGCTTGAACGCCAGCGGGTTCCTGGACGTGGGCCCTTCGTAGCGGATGGGAGGGATATGGTGGAATGTGCTTTTCATGATGGATTGAGAGTTTCAGCGATTGTGAGCGGTTGGGGCATGAAGCTGAAGCGGGGCGCTCAGTATGAGCTGATCCGAAGCGGGCCCGACGGCAATCTTATAAGCGCCCGGGTCCACGCTGTATCCTTTTTCGGACTCGTTCCAGCGGCGGAGCTGATTCACGGGCACGACGATTTCCACCGTCTTGGTTTCACCCGCCTTGAGCGATACGCGTTTGAACCCGACCAGCTGGCGGAGCGGCATCGGCACGGAAGATTTCTCGGCCGCGGCATAAACCTGAACCACTTCATCGCCGTCTCGTTTGCCGGTGTTGCTCACGGTTACGCGCGCGGTGACGGATTCATCCGGCTTGGCAGAGGACAACGACAGCGTCAGTGTTTTGTAGTCAAACGTCGTGTAGCTCAAGCCGTGACCAAAGGCAAACAGCGGCTTCCCGTTGAAATAACGGTAGGTGCGATTGGACATGGAGTAATCCTCAAAGGGCGGCAAATCGCTGTCGCTCCGATAAAACGTAATCGGCAGGCGTCCGGCCGGATTGCAGTCCCCGAGCAATGCCTCGGCGACGGCATCCGCGCCTCGCTGGCCGTAATACCAGCAGTTCAAAATGGCGTTGGCCTGGTCCGGATCAATGCTCACGGCGCTGCCGCAGGTCAGTACCACCACGGTGGGCTTTTTCAGCGCCGAAACCTTCTGCAGCAGTTCGCGCTGGATGGCCGGCAAGAGAATCGTCTTGCGATCGCCGCCATCAAACCCTTCGGCGCTCACGCTCATTTCTTCGCCCTCAAGATCAGGCGTCAGACCCAGCGTCAGCACGATATGATCTGCTTGACGGGCGACAGCCAGCGCCCGCTCCATGGCATCGTCCTGTCCCGGCGGCCGCCAGCCGAACTGGATATGCGCCCGCGGCCGGGTCTGACTAAATTCCAGGCGAACCTTATAAACCTGGCCGGCGTTGAACAGCCGCGGGACACTCAGCGTGCGTTCCACCGGCTTGCGCAGGCCATCAATCACCAACGTGTTGTCGAGGAACAGGCGCACCGAGCCCTCGGCTGCAAGGCTCAGGACGTGTTCGCCCGAGGTCGGCGGAATCAAGACGCCGCTCCAGCGGAGTGAGGCTTTGCTGATGGGAATGCCGGCCACGGGCTGCGCTTCGTCCCATTGAAAATCAATCGCCGCATCCGTCCGTGTGGCCGCCGGCGCCCCCTCGAATTTTACATTTTTGAAAACCTCTCCCTTCAATCCCGCCTGGCTGCGCGAGGCGTCGGTGAACAGCACTGCCGCGGGAAACGGCTGGCCGTTGATCCGATACCCCTTGACCAGAGGCACGGAGGAATCCGTCAGCACCTTGACACCGAGCGGCTCCAACCTGGCCTTGATCCCTTGGGCGAGCGTCACCTGCCGGCTGGGTGTGCCGCTGTAGTTGCCCAGCAAGGCGGAGGCATCCTCGCCCGTGGGCCCGATCACGGCCAAGGTTTTAAGGTCATTCGATTTCCAGGGCAGCGTGCCGTCGTTTTTCAACAGGACCAGACTTTGGCGAGCGACTTCAAGTGCCAGCTGGTCATGCGCGGGCGAATCGTTTTCAGTGAAGGGTATCTTCCGGTAGCCCACCCGCAAGGCCGGGTCGAATTGCCCGAGCTTAAAACGAAGCAGCATCAAGCGCCGTAGCGCGTTATCCAAATCTTTCTCGGTGATCAAACCGCGCTGCAACGCCTCGGGCAACGCCTCATAGGTCGTGCCGCTGCACAGATCATTGCCGGCCTTGAGGGCCAGCGCACTGGCGGCCGCCGCATCCGGCGCGTAACGGTGTGAACCGGGCTTCCAAATGTCCGCCACGCTGTCCACGTCGCCGACCACCGCGCCATTAAAACCCCATTCCGTGCGCAGGATATCCGTCAGCAGCCGTTTGCTGGCCGAGGCGGGAACGCCATCCACCGCGTTGTAAGCGCTCATCAGCGACTGCGCCCCGCCCTCGCGAATACCGGCCTCAAACGCCGGCAGATACGTCTCGCGCAAATCATGCTCGGAAACGACGGCATCAAACTTGTGCCGCAACCGTTCCGGCCCGCTGTGCACGGCAAAATGCTTCACCGTCGCCACCGTCTTCAGGTAATTGGTGTCGGTCCCCTGCAATCCCCGCACGAAAGCCACGGCGTAGAGACTTGTCAAAAAGGGGTCTTCCCCGTAGGTCTCCTGGCCGCGTCCCCAGCGCGGGTCGCGGAAAATATTGATATTGGGAGACCAGATGGTCAGCCCGGCGTATCGGGCCGACCCGCCGCCGCTGAGACGAATGGCTTGGTTGTTTTTCGCCCGCGCCTCGGTGGAGATGGCGTCTGCCATGCGCTGGATGAGTTCGGGGTTCCAAGTTGCGGCGAAGCCGATGGCCTGAGGAAAAACGGTAGCCGTGCCGTTCCGCGCCACCCCATGCAGCGCCTCGTTCCACCAGTCATACTCCGGGATGTCGAGGCGCGGAATCGCCGGACTCGCCATCATTAACTGCGAAATCTTTTCCGCCACCGTCAGCCGGCTCAGGAGGTCCTCCACCCGCTGCGCACCCGGCAGGTCGGGATTACGGAAGGGCACGGCGGGCGATAGCGCAGGAGCGGCGTCAGCTCCCGCCGCAGGCAGTGCGGTCAGCGGCGCCCCGGCGAGCGCGGTTATCAGGACAAGGATACATTTCATGATTAAGGCTAACTTTAATTCGTTACGGCATGCGGTTCTAAGTTGGGATTAAATGCCTGCAGCCGCGAGAAGAGAACCCTCAGGCCAGCCTGCGCAGTTTGGTGACCCGCCCCACGTTGACCCATTCCACCACAAAGATATTGCCGGCGGAATCAAAGCAGGCGCTGTGCGGCGCCACAAACTGCCCGGGAACAAAACGGTCGCGGGTCAGCGTGCGCACTCCCTGATAGCCGGGGCCCTGGCCGAGGTGCGCAATGAGCTGGTTGTTTTTATCGAGCAAGGTGACGCGCGATTCCAGATCCGGCACCACCATCACCTCGCCGCGCGTATGGAAATGGCACGGCGCATGCATTTCATTGGTCACAAAATTGAGGTGCTGACCGTCAAGCGTAAAATTTTGGAGCCGACGGTTGGCGCGATCGGCCACCACCAGCACGGGCTGCTTACCCCGCAAATCCACCATCAGCCCATGCGGGCAATCCGTCTGGCCCGCCTCCTTGCCCTTGCCGCCGAAGCTGCGGAGGTATTTCGCTTGGCGGTCGTATTCGTGGATGAAACTTTTGCCGTAGCCATCCGCCACATAAAAATTTCCGCCCGGAGCGACCGCGATGTTGGTCGGCACGAATTCGTCGGGCATCGTGTATCCGGCGCACTGCTCCGGCGCCCATTTGCGCCAAAGCTCCTTGCCCGCAAGCGTGGTCTTGGCGAATGCATGGCGCTTGGTATCGCATAAATAAAAAAACTCTTCCGCGCCCTCCCTGCTCAAATGCAGGCCATGCGCGCCGCCCTTGTATTCCCTGCCCCACGAGCGCACAAATCTTCCGTCCGCATCAAACACCACCACCGCGTCGTCAATCGTCGCGCCCTTGCCGACGGTGTGCTTGATGTGGATTTCGCCCTGAGCATCCACCGCCACGCCATGCGTGTTGCCGTAGACGTGGCCGGCGGGCAATTCGCCCCAGTCGTGGATGCACTCGTATTGATGCTCGCCCGTGCCGAGAAGGGGCGGCCGCGATCCGGTCTTGTCCTGCGCAAGGATGTAAGGTGCCGTCGCCAGAAAGGCTGCGGCTGCGCTGGTGCGCTTGAGAAAATAGCGCCGGTTAAAAGTTGATTTTTTCATGGGGTCTAGGGAAGAAGTGATAAGTAATCAGGCGATCAACGCATCAATGACGCTGGCCGGCACCACGCCGGTGAGCCTTTGGTCGAGACCTTGAAACCGGTGGGTCATTTTTAGGTGGTCAAAGCCGAGCAGCTTCAGCGCGGTGGCGTGAAAATCATGGACGTGCACGGGGTCTTTCACAATGTTGTAACAATAATCATCCGTCTCGCCGTGAATGAGGCCCGGCTTCGAACCGCCGCCCGCCATCCACATCGTGTAGCAGCGCGGGTGATGGTCGCGGCCGTAATTATTTTTCGTCAGCTCGCCCTGCGAATAAATAGTGCGGCCAAATTCGCCGCCCCAGACCACCAGCGTGTCGTCGAGCATCCCGCGGGATTTCAAATCCTGGATCAACCCGTAGCACGCCTGGTCCACATCCTTGCATTGCATTGGCAGCCGGCCGCCCACGTTGGAGTGCGTGTCCCAGTTGTTGTGGTAAATCTGAACGAAGCGCACGCCGCGTTCCACCAGCCTCCGGGCAAGCAAGGCCGTGTTCGCAAACGTTCCCGGCGTCCTGGCCTCGTCGCCGTAGAGCGCGTAGGTCGCCGGCGTTTCACGCGAGAGGTCGGCGAGTTCCGGCACGCTCGACTGCATCCGAAACGCCAGCTCGTATTGCTGAATGCGCGTGTGCGTTTCGGGATCGCCGACGGTGCGAAAATTGATCTCATTGAGCGCCTTCAAGCCATCCAGCGTTTTGCGCCGGGCTTTTTCGTCCACGCCCGCGGGATTGTTGATGAATAAAATCGGGTCGCCCGCCGTGCGCAGTTGCACGCCGGCGTGTTCGCCGGGCAGATAACCGGCGGACCACAGGCGCGCGCCGACAGCCTGCAATTGCTCGGTGTTGGTGGACTTCGCCATGAGCACCACGAACGTCGGCAGATTTTCGTTCATCGTGCCCAGGCCGTAGGAAACCCACGAGCCGAGGCACGGCTTGCCCGCATTTTGGTTGCCGGTTTGCATGAAGGTGATGGCGGGCTCGTGGTTGATGGCGTCCGTGTTCAACGAACGGATGAAGCACAGATCATCCACCATCTTGGCCGTCCACGGCAGCAGCTCGGAAACCCACATCCCGTTTTTGCCGTATTGCGCAAACGTGTATTTGGACGGCGCCACGGGCAGCCGTTTTTGCCCGCTGGTCATCGTCGTGATGCGCTGCCCCCTGCGGATGGAGTCCGGCAAATCCTTGTCAAACTGCGCGGCGAGGTTCGGCTTGTAGTCGAACAAATCCATCTGCGGCGGCCCGCCGACCATGTGGAGATAGATCACACGCTTGGCCTTCGGCGGAAAATTCAAGCCGAGCGCGTTAAGCATTTTTTGTGCATCGCCCGCGGCAGCCGCTTTCGGGTCGCCGGCCAACAGGAGGTTCGGCGCGAGCGACGCCAACGCTGCCGTGCCGAGCAAGCTCGCGCCGCGCTTGAAAAACTGCCGGCGGGTCTCGTAGCGAACGTAGTCTTGCAGCAGCGGATGTGGATGCGGATGAAATGGGCTCATGATTTTTATTTGTTCAGCACCTCGTCCAAATTCATCAACTCATTCGCGACCAGAGTGTAGGCGGCGAGCGTCGGCGGATCAATTTTTTTATCCGGCTTCATTTCGCCGACCGCCAGCAGCTCGGCGGCTTCTTGGGGTCTGGCTTTGTAGTGCGCCAGCAACTCGTCCGCGTTAGCTGAAATGATTTTACGCTCCTCGTGGGTCAGCGGCCTTGCCAGCAGCCGCTCCGCCATGAAGCCCAAGGCGTCTTTTTTGCTCTGCAGCGCCTGCTGCGCCAGAAGCCGCGCCGCCTCGACGAACTGCGGATCATTCAAGGTCACCAGCGCTTGCATGGGCGTGTCCGTCCGCTCGCGGCGCACGGTGCACCCTTCACGCGACGGCGCGTTGAAAATTTCCAGCGAAGCCGGCGGAGCCTGGCGCTTCCAAAACGTATACACGCTCCGCCGATATAAGCTTTCGCCGTGATCTTGGACATAATCGCGCGTGTTGCCTTGGGGCATGCCGACCTTGTCCCAAATTCCCGGCGGCTGATAGGGGCGCACGCTCGGCCCGCCGATTTTATTGACAAGCAGCCCGCTCGCTGTCAGCGCGTAGTCGCGGACCATCTCGCCATCCATGCGGAACCGCGGGCCGCGCGCCAGCAGCCGGTTCTCCGGATCGAGCTCGCTCTTCTCCGGCGAAGTCACAGCCGACTGGCGATACGTCGCGGACATCACCATCATCTTAAAAATGCGCTTCACGTCCCACTGGTGCTCCCGGAAATCCACCGCCAGCCAGTCCAGCAATTCCTGATTGGCGGGCGATTCGCCCGACACGCCGAAGTCGCCCGAGGTTTTAACGAGGCCGGTGCCGAAAAGTTCCTGCCAGAAACGGTTCACCGTCACGCGGGCGGTGAGCGGATTTTCCGGCCGCAGCAGCCATTCCGCAAAACCAAGCCGGTTGCGGGGCGCATCGGCGGGCATCGGCGGCAGAAATCCGGGAGTATTCGCATCCACTTTGTCGCGACGCTGATCATAGGCGCCGCGGAACAAGACATACGCTTCCGGAGCGTTGGTGCGTTCATTCATCACATACGCGATCGTGCCGCGCTGCCGTATGGTTTCCTGCTCCTCCTTCAGGCCGTCGCGTCGCTGCACCATGTGCGCAGCCGGCTTGTCCAGCTTCGCCAGCCAGATATCGTAGGCTTCGTTGCTCTGCGCTTGATTTCGTTTGGCAGAAGGCAGCGATGCGAGCCAATGAAGCCGGGGCAGCCCCATGAGATCGACCAGCTCTGGCTGCTTCAGCTCGCGGCGGAAAATCCGCACATCTTGAAGTCCTGCCCCCTCGATTTCCCCGCTGGTATTACGCTGGCCAAGTTTGAATGCCGCGTCCGTGCGGGCGGAGCCGCTCAGGCCGTCTTTCTTGATATCCAGCTGCTGCAGTTGGCCATTGATGTAAAGTTTGACGCCCTTCGCCCGGCTCGAGCCGTCATAGGTCACCGACACAAAATTCCAGCGGTTCGGCGGCATTTGACCTTTTGCGGAGACTTCGATGGCGTTGCCCGGCCATTCGTGGACGAGATGAAACGTGGGCCTGCCATATTCCATCCATAAGTCCCACCCCCGCAACGGGGACTCCCTGTCCTGCATCCGCGCAAAAAGCGCGCCGGTCTTTTCATTGATGTTCGCCCGCACCCACGCGCTGCAGCTGAAAGCATTCTTACGCTCAAAATCGCCGGCGTCCCCGAAGGACGGCGCGTCCTTGCCGCTGGTCGTGTAGGCCTTGGCGGCGACGACGCCTTCCTGCCAACGGGTGTTCGCGCCCGCGGCGACGGTGATATTCGTGCCGTAAATTTCCGCATGGATTTCTCCGCCGACGCCTTCGTCCAGCGGAGCGTGAAAAACCAAGTGCGCCTGGGCCGGCAAATTCGTGAGCTTCGCAAAATCAGGATGCGCCAGCCAGTTTGTGAAATCCGCCCGCACGGCTTTTTTCCGTTGTGCAATGTCGCTGCCAACTTCGTTTAGCTCATTCGACAACTGCAGCCAGCGGAGCTCATCCCGGGCCGGCGGGATGAAAAGGATGGGAGGGGTTTCCTTGATGTTGCCGTCTTTGGCCATTTGCGTGGTGTTATTGAAAAACGCGGACAACGAATAAAACTCTTTTTGCGTGAGCGGATCATACTTGTGGTCGTGGCAGACCGCGCAGCCGACCGTCATGCCCAGCCATGTTTGCCCGGTTGTCTCCGTCCGGTCCTGCGCATAAAGCACAAGATACTCCTCGTTGATCAGACCGCCTTCGTTGGATGTGATATTGCAACGATTGAAGCCGCTGCCGGTTTTCTGATCGCGCGTCGCGTTGGGCAGCAAATCGCCCGCCAGATTCTCAAGGGTGAATTCATCAAACGGCATGTTTTTATTGAATGCGCGGATGACCCACTCGCGGTAGGTCCACATCTCGCGATAATTGTCGAAATGGATGCCGTGCGTGTCGCCGTAGCGCGCG
>Ga0209597_1002813_pt1 | contig 10932 bp, 8 predicted proteins | sample M_140625_MF_Meta_FD_187316 | JGI IMG/M metagenome (GOLD analysis project Ga0209597, IMG submission 187316) | Freshwater microbial communities from Lake Montjoie, Canada to study carbon cycling - M_140625_MF_MetaG (SPAdes) (version 2) | ecosystem: Environmental > Aquatic > Freshwater > Lake...
CTATTATAGGCTTAAAATTATAAGACAAATTTAAATTCTGAAACTTAGTCGGTTCCATATTAAACTCACTCCTTTTAGAATACAAAAACACATCATTAATTTGTTTAATACTGCTAATTGGTTCACCAAAATCATCAGGGTGAGATAATATTTTAGATTTATTATTAATTAGATCTAATCCGTATAAACCATTATTTGTGGCAACAATTAATAAATCATTAATTAAATTAACCTGATTAATATTTAAATTTTTATTATTAAAAGAGAAATTAAATGAATTAAAAAAAGAATTTTGTATTAAGTATACCCCATCATTAAATGTACCTACCCAAATATTTTGTTTTTCGTCATTTACTAAACAATTAATTAATGTAGGCGGTATATCGAGAATTTCGAAAACATTATAAACAGTGTTGTTTTGAAATAAATATAAATTCTCATCCGGAAAAGAAGTAAACCAAATACGACCATAATTATCGGTAATAATTTTATTTATGTTTTTTTCTTCATCAAACTGAATTGTATTACTTTTCTTGTTATATACTGGTATTATTTCTTTTTCAACTTTATTATTTTTAATAACAATAATTTTATTGTTTGATCCTAACAATAAACTTCCATCTTTTGATTGAGATATTGAACATATTTTAATGTTTTTTATGTAATTAATTTTTTCTTGTATCCCATTAGTAGCTCTATATAAGCCATCAGTTCTTCCCACTAAAATTTCACCAGATTGAGTTTTATAAATACAGTATGTTAAGTTCATACGGTCTTTCTTCGTAAAATTATCAGTTAAAATTTTCCCGGTCTTTAAATCAATGGTAATTAACTTAATTTCTGAAGTTAAGAAGTAGGCATATTTATCAGTAACAATAAAATTATCTGAATTATTTTTAAATTTTAATTTCGAATTGTGTTTTAATTGTTTGCTTTTAAAATTATATGTCGCAAGACCTTCATCTCGAATGGATAAATAAATCTCATCAAGATTTTTAAAGCCCACATTTAAAAGGGCATTACTTTTTAAGCTATCTATCTTAAGTTTATTAAAACTATATCCGTCTGAATAGTAAATCCCATTTGAAGTGGTAAAATAAATTAAGCCATTTTGATGTTCTTCAATATTGAAAATATTGGCGCTATTTAATCCATCTTCACTGCTAAATTTTTGAAAATTAAATGAAGGGGTTTGAGCAATAATAAATTGATGAATTAAACAGTAAATAAAAATATATTTATTTATAAAACGCATATATTTTTAATTATTTTTTATTATTCTTTTTGTAAAAACCAATTGTAAAAATACAAAAAGCCTGTAATTCTTAATTATGATACAGATAATAATACAAAAAAATTATGGGGTGTGTAATTTTATTTTGGAGAAACAGACTTAGTTTTGATAAATTCAGAAAATTCTTGGATACGAGCTTTACTTACCTGAACACGAGTTCCATCAACTAAAATTACCTCTCCCCCTTCGTGATTACTATACTCTTTTACAAAACTAATGTTTATTAAGGCCGATCTGTGAATTCTAAAAAAGTCAGATGAAGGTAATATCGCCTCAAATTCTTTCAATGTTTTACTAGCTACAATTTTACGTTGACCCATTAAAAACAAATTGGTATAATTATCACTTGCCTCTAACCAAACAATGTCTTTTATATCTGTTAATGTGAAGCCTTTACTATGATTAATTAATATCAAATTTTTATCTTGTTCATTTTTCAATAAGGTTGATGAATTTGATTTATTTTCATAATAAACACTTACTTTATGAATTGCAGTTTGAAGTTCTGATAACATCAATGGTTTTAACAAATAATCGGTTGCTCCTGCTTTTACAGCATTAATTCCATGTTCGCTATATGCAGTTAAAAAAATAACACAAAAATCACGATTATAAATTCCTTCAAGCATTTGAAAACCAGTCATTCCTGGCATATTAATGTCTAAAAAAACAACCTGTGGCTTTAAATCTTGAATCATTAATTTACCATCAGGTCCACTTTCAGCTTCGCCAATAACTTCAATTTCAGGACAATAATTTTTAAGCATACTTTGAGTATTGCTTCTACTATCTTCCTCGTCATCTATAATTAAGGCGCTATATTTTTGCATAATTTTATTATTTTACTAATTTAATCAAAAAAATAATTACATTTTTGAAAAACTTCGTAAAAGTACTTTTTGATTGAGTAAAGCAATTTTTTTTTAAATTATAAATAAGTTTTTTCAATCGAGAGATTTTAATAACATAAAAAAAACGAGACGGAATTTCCGCCTCGTTTTAAATAAAAATTTAACTAATTATACTGCTTTTTGATTAAGCATCACTTCATTTGCAACAACCTCTGTAATATAGCGTTTTTGACCATTATTATCGACATAGTTACGGGTAACTAATCGGCCATCTATACTCACAAAACTACCTTTTTGTAATTCGCTTTCTATTTTTTCTGCTACTTTACCCCATGCAGATACATAATGCCATTGTGTATCTGAGGCTTTTTCGCCTGCTCGTGTTGTATACTCTTCTTTTGTAGCCATTGAGAAACGGGCAACTTTATTGCCATTCTCAAACGTTTTAATTTCAGGATTACTACCTAAATTACCTGTTAATTGAACTTTGTTTATTGTACTCATGTTTTTTTGATTTTAAATGGTTAATAATTTTAATTATGCCGCTTTTTGAAAGGCAACAAATAACTCGTTAGCAATAATTTCGGTGCTATTTTGTTTTAAACCTGATTTATTGATGTAATTCCGATTAAATAATTTACCATCGATTGTTACTTGAACTCCTTTTTGTAAAATGCGCTCAGCAATATTTGCCAAACTTCCCCAGGCAACAATTGAGTGCCATTGTACATTATTTACTTTTTCTCCATTTTTAGACGTATACGTTTCTGTTACCGCAATATTAAATCGCGCTAATTTGCTTCCATTATCTAAAATTTTTACTTCAGGGTTCGCCCCTAATCGCCCAATTAGTTGAACGTGATTTTTGATGTTTTTCATACTTTTTTTTATTTGTTTGTTATTAATTTATTTTTTTGTCAATCAAAACCTTAATTAAACGCGTTGTTTTAATTCGACAGGACAAAGGTGGCACAACAACAAAAAATTATTCGGTTTTTATTCATTTATATTCGAATAAATTTATTTGTAAACGTTTGTTGTTGGATATTTATTTTAATTTAGACTATATAAATAAGGATATAATAATAAAATAACATTATTAAATTTAATTCTTAAAATTAATTTTTTAACTTAGAAAAAAATAAAAAAATGAGTAAATCAGAACATAATATTAGTAGAGAATTAAAACTTATTTTAGTTTGTATTGCAATAGCAATAAGTGGATTTACGTATTCTCAATTTACATATACATTCACAAATGCTAGCATAACAGGGCGTTTCGGACCCACGCAAGCTCAAGTTAATTTAGCTTATGCGGCAACCAATTTAAATGGTTTAGTAAATGTTGCTACTCAAGGCATTCAAAGCTGGACAGTTCCAATCTCAGGTCCATACAAAATTGAAGCTTTTGGTGCTAAAGGCGGAAATCATTTTAACGGAACATTTGGAGGAAATGGAGCTAAAATTCAAGGTGATTTTATTTTCACAGCAGGAACAGTTTTAAAAATTGTTGTGGGTCAGCAAGGACAAACGGGTACAGGAAATAGCGTTGCTGGCGGAGGCGGAGGCGGTGCTTCATTCGTTTGGATTAATAATCAAACGATAACCCCTTTAATCGCTGCCGGTGGCGGTGGTGGCGGATATCTTTTACCCGGAGGCCAAGGAACAATTTCAACTAATGGATCAAATGGAAGTAATGGCGGTGGTTTAGGTGGTACAACAGGAAATCCTGGAGCTGACGGTGGTGGTTGTGCTGGTGCTGGTGGTGGTGGTTGGAATAATGGAAATCCTCCACCTATTTATTCTTGCATAGGTCAGGAAACTCAGCCAGTTCATGGGCAAGGCTTATCAACTTTATTTATTGGCGGAGGCATGGGACATACCTTTGGAGCTGCAGGAGGTTTTGGCGGAGGAGCAGGTTCAGTTCAAGGTGGTGGAGGTGCTGGTGGATACTCCGGCGGCGGCGGTAGTTCACAAAATGTTTTATCAGTTAGTGGCGGTGGCGGTTCTTATAATGCTGGAACAAATCAAACAAACATTTCTGGTTTTAATAACAGTGAGGGTAAGGTTATTATCTCTCTCTTATATTCTGCTTTTATTTCTCAAACTAATCCAATTTCTTGTTTTGGCTTTAGTAATGCTGCCTTATCATCAACTATCTATTCAGGTGCAGCACCTATATCTTATACCTGGTTGCCTTCTGGAGCTAATTCTGCAACAATCTCTGGATTATCATCAGGTATTTATACTTTAATAGCTAAAGATGCCAATAATTTAATTACAACAGCTAATTATACAATTACTCAACCTTCAGTTTTATCATCAAGTATTTTAACTCAAAATAATGCTAATTGCTTTGGAGCTAATACTGGATCTGCTAGTATAAGTTCTTCAGGTGCTACAGCTCCATATTCTTATACTTGGTCACCTTCTGGTGGAAATTTAAGTTCAGCAACAGGATTAATAGCCGGAACATATACTGTTTTAGTAAAAGATGCTAATAACTGTTCAGCATCAAACACCTTAACTATTACCGAACCTAATTCATTTTTAAATGTTACCGCTAACAACACTGTAGTGTGTCTTGGCAACTCCGTTATCATCAATGTAAGTGGAGCAAACACTTATACTTTGTCTGGTGGCATTATAAGCGGCATTGCTTTTTCGCCAAGTATAACAACAAATTATACAGTTACTGGCACAAACACCTTAATTGGCTGTTCAATAACAGCTATAAAAACAATAAGCGTAAGTCCTCTTCCAAGTGTATCAGCAAGCGCTACTCCATCTGTTATTTGTTATGGAAATTCAATTGTATTAAACGGAGCTGGAGCAAATACTTATACCTGGACCGGTGGCTTTCCTAGTGGTTTCCCTTTTTATCCTACTTCAACCACAATATATACGCTAACGGGAACATCAACATTAACAGGGTGCAAAAAAAAAGCATTTCAAACTGTTGTTGTTAATCCTATTCCTATTATAACATTAAATAATGGAAGTATTTGTAATGGTCAAAGTTATACTCTTAGTCCAAATGGTGCTTTAAGTTATACTTTTTCTTCTGGTTCTGATGTTATAACACCAACAGTTACAAGTGTATATTCTGTTACGGGTACCAGCAGTTTAGGTTGTATTTCTGGAGCTGCTGCTTTAGTAACAATTACGGTTAATCCATTACCGGTTTTAAATTTTATTGGAAATTTCTCTGTTTGTTCAGGCGTTTCAGCATCTATTACTGTGAATGGTGCAAATACTTATACCTGGAGCACAGGGGTTAATACACCTAGCGTTATTTTAACCCCATCAATTACATCAGTGTATTCTGTTTCAGGAAAAAGCTCTTTTGGTTGTACAAATACAAATACTGTGGCAATATATTTAATTAATTGTTCAAGTATTCAAAATAATATATTTTCCGAAGCAGAAATTAAATTTTTTCCAAATCCAACAAACGGTGTTTTAAATTTAGAAATAACACAATTTCAATCAAGTATTATTTGTGTTTTAAATTCTCTTGGCCAAGTAATTCTTAATCAAATTGCAGAAAACATAAATCTAATAGATTTAAGGAATTTTGAAAACGGTATATATTTTATTCAAGTAAATAAAAATAATAAACCAATTTACAGAAGCAAAATTATTAAACACTAGTTAATTAATTATTTATTCGAATCGTATGCCCAAGTATTTAACCCTGCTGTTTTTATCACTATTTATTTATGCACAAACAAATACAAAACTTGTTGTTGGAAATGGCAAATGAACCAATGGAAATTCAAAAGCAAAAGCTAAATGATGTCTTTGATAATTGGAAGGGCAATTTAGAACAAGTGGATGATGTGTGTTTAATTGGCATCAGAGTATAAATGACTGTAATTTAGGCAGTATGCCGTAATAAGAGTTAGTGATTAAAAATATTTTCTAATATCGAACTCCAAATTAAATTCAGTAATTGGCTACATCTCTGAAATAGCAAGGGATTTAGAGAATAAAAAAAGCCGGTCTTTTAAAGATTTCTCTAAAAAGACCGGCCCCGTACCCTACGGGTTGGATTTATCGAACTTTTTGGATGACTTAAATAAAATAAAAAATATAAAGGGTCATATTAAAAATATGACCCCTTAAATTAAAAATGTAATACTTTTCCGTTTTAAACCAATTGAACTAATTTAATATAAAAACGAAAATTTATAATTTTCAGTTTTTATATTTGGCATTTAAGCTCATAAGTTTCTAACGGGTTTTAAATTCCTGTATTTTATCAACCTCCATTTCATTGTCCTTGGAAGTTTTGTAAACATATCTCGAAAATTCCATGCAATTAACGATTTATCACAAATCGCTTACTAACTGTTTGCGAGTTTGTACCATGTAATTTCAAAAAATACACGCCGTTTTCTAAATCATCGGTTTTAACACTTGCAGTTTTGTTTTTAAAAATTAAGTCTTCTTCTTGCAACAACTGCCCAAGCTTATTATAAATACTTATTGTTTTAAATTCGTTTTCTACATCTACTGTAAATTGCATTTGTAAAATATCTTGGGCAGGATTTGGAAATAATCTCAAATCATTTTTTAATAAGTTGAATTTCTCAATGCCCACTGCATCCATATAAACAACCACAGTATCCCATTTTACCAAACCGCAAATTTCTTGCCTTACAACATAAGTTGATGTTGTAATTGGACTTACCCAAAAACCTGCAACTGTATCTATCGCAGGGGTGGTGGGCGTAATTATTGTTGGTAGTTTATACCATTTGCAAGCTTCATCAATACCCACATCTGGCTGCCGACCTAAAAAAACACTATGACCTGCAAATATTGACGTGTCTCTGCCAGCAAAAGCGGGGAGATTGAGTTCTATGCAAGAAACATCGTCTATTAAATAGTCAGCAGCGAATGCAGGCAGGTTCGTCGGATTAGCAAGTGCTTTATTTGTGTTAGCATCACTTTTAAAATTGCCGATTAGCATATATTTCTCCGCACCAGTTGCAGTAAATGTTCCTTTAATTGTTATCCAATTTAAAGTGTCGGTTATAATATTATTTACAGGATTTGCGATTTGCGGTGTTAAATAAGTAATTGGGATACTACATTGTGTGATAGTATCCAGACTTCCATCCCCGAAATATGCACCGATCGCATCTATGCCATATGTTGATTGATTGGAAAGATTTACATGTATAGTTACACAATAAATTTCTCCAGCTTTTAAATTATGTTTTAATCTATTTCTGGGATACCCCCTTTTATTAAAAGAACATGTTGGACAATATTGTAAACTAATTAAGTGATTACTGCCATGTCTAGGCCATTGATAAGTATAATTACATAAGGGAACTTTAATTGGAAAAGTGATTTTACTTAATAATTCACCGTAGGCTTTCACGCTATCTGTTGCACCCCAATATTTAGCGGAATAAAAAAGTGGAGTGCTGGTATTCGTGATAACTTCCTCAAAACCACCATTATTTATATAGTTTATAATTTGACTATTACCTTTAAAATATAAGGTAAGTAAAATCATAAATAGAAGCCGATTCTTAATTGTTTTAAATATAATGTTATCGAGCAATGAGTAATTTTTTAGTGACCCTTTCATTATTTGAATTGCTTAAAGTAATTAAGTAAGCACCGTTAATTAAATCAAAATCTAAGTTAGCAATAAAACCACTTGTCTTTAAGTTTTGGGCTAAAATACTTCTGCCTGTTAAATCTTTTATTAAAATTTTTAGACTTTCACTTTCTGCCTTACTTACAATAGTAATTTGGTTTGTGGCGGGGTTTGGGAACAAATCAACATCCCATGTTTTTAAGAGCAAATCTTTTGTTTGTACTGGTAATAAATTATTGCCGGGTCTTGCACCACCGCTGCATCCATCGGGCGCGTTATACACTTGGCCTGAAAATAACTGAAACAGCGACCTTGCTTGATAGACCGCAGAGCCATTAGTTCCCGCACAAAGCCCTGCTAAATCAGTCAGCGTTTCAATATCGGTTCGCCGCTCCGAAGGTTGTGTAAACCTTCGGCAAAATTCTCTGCAATATTATTAATGATTTATCACAAACCGCTTACTAACTGTTTGCAAGCTCTTACTATGTAATTTCAAAACATAAACACCGTTTTCTAATTCATCGGTTTTAATAGTTGCGGTTTTGTTTTTAAAAATCAAGTCTTCTTCTCGCAACAACTGTCCAAGCTTATTATAAATACTTATTGTTTTAAATTCGTTTTCTACATCAATTGTAAATTGCAATTGTAAAATATCCTTTGCCGGATTTGGAAATAATTTTAAATCACTTTTTATTAGGTTGAATTTCTCAATGCCCACTGCATCCATATAAACAACTACAGTATCCCATTTTACTAAACCGCAAATTTCTTGCCTTACAACATAAGTTGATGTTGCAGTTGGTTTTACCCAAAAACCTGCAACGGTATCTATTGCAGGGGTTGTGAGTGTAATTACTAAAGGCAGTTTATACCATTGGCAAACTTCATCAATTCCAACGTCAGGCTTACTGCCTAAAAAAACACTATCACCTGCAAATATTACAGTATCTCTGCCTGCATAGGCAGGAATATTGAGCTCAATTAAACTTACATCGTCAATTAGATAATCGCTCCACACACCCGGCAAGTTTGTTGAATTAACTAAAGTTTTATTCGTGTTTACATCGCTTCTGAAATTCCCTATCACCAAGTATTTCTCGTTACCGCTTGCTGTAAACTGCCCTCTTATCAATATCCAGTTTAGGGTATCTGCAATTATAGTGCTGTTTGCATTTTCAACTTGAGGCGCAAGGTATGTGATGGGCAAGGTACACTTGCTGATAGTGTCTATGCTTGTATCTGCAAAGTAAGCTCCTATAGCGCCTATTCCATAGGTTGATTGGTTTGATAAATTCACATACATAGAAAAGCAATATGCCTTATTGGATTTCAAAGATTGTTTTAGCCGATTTCTGGGATACCCCCTATTATTATATATATGAGTAGAATATGGCGTGGTAATTAGATGGTTATTCCCATGTCGCGGCCACTGATAAGTGTATCCACAAAGGGGGACTTTAATTGGAGCAATAGTTTTACTTAGTAATTCACCATAGTACTTTACGGAATCCGTTGCCCCCCAATATTTAGCGGAATAAAAAAGTGGAGTGCTGGTATTTGTGAGCACGTCTTCAAAACCACCATTGCTCACGTAGTTAATAATTTGACCATTACTTTTAGAGCAAAAGGTAACAAATACTAAATACGTAAGCCATTTCTTAATTCTTAGAAAGAAAATGTTATCGGGCAATGAGTAATTTTTTGGTAACTTTTTCATTATTTGAATTGCTTATTGTAATTAAGTAAGCACCGTTAATTAAATCAAAATCTAAGTTAGCAATAAAACCACTGGTTTTTAAATTTTGGTTTAAAATTGTTCTACCTGTTAAATCTTTTATTAAAATTTTTAAACTTTCACTTTCTGCTTTACTTACAATAGTGATTTGATTTGTGGCAGGGTTTGGGAATAAATCTACATTTTATAGCTTGCGAAAATGCCCTACGTGTTGGATTTATCGAACTTTTTGGATGACTTAAATAAAATAAAAAATTTAAAGGGTCATATTAAAAATATGACCCTTTAAATTAAAAATGTAATACTTTTCCGTTTTAAACCAATTGAACTAATTTAATATAAAAACGAAAATTTATAATTTTCAGTTTTATATTTGGCATTTAAGGCTCATAAGTTTAATTTCTACCGATACACCATCACCTGCCCGGTCAACTCTTTAAGCATTCCATCGTAACTGCTTGCAGAAATCTTCCAGCCATACACACCACTTTGGCAAACCTGCCCTTTAAAGGTACCATCCCAACCGTTGTTTAAGTCATTACTCTCAAATACCTTTTGTCCCCAACGGTTAAAAATTTGCAGAGAATATTTATTTACACCCCGTGTAACTGCATTAAAGATTTCATTTTTGTTGTCTTGATTGGGCGAAAAGGTATTGGGTACATACACCGCAAAATCAGAAGCCACAGTAATGGTTTTAATGAGGGTGTCTTTGCATTGATAAACATTAGTTACGATCAAGGCCACCGAATAAGTGCCGGCATTTTCAAATAAAAAGCTGGGATTGGCTTGATTAGAACTGTATTCAGTTTTATCGAACATAAACAACCAATTAAAGGTTTTAATATTTTGGTCTTTGCCAGTATTTAAAAAACTCACTTCCTCCATATTCTCTAAAGGATGTTCTGGGCTATAGGTAAAATCTGCAAGGGGCTTAGGATAAGCAATAATTTGCATGGTCACAGAATTTGTACAACCCAAATCAGAGGTTAAATCTCCCTTAACGACATAGACTCCTGCATTTATAAAACAATACGAAAACCTATTTTGAGTAGAAACACTTTGATTATTGATTTGCCAGTTAAACTGGTTGATGTTGGAACTCAGTGTTGTTGTTGCTCCACTTGGAACAAATGTGTAATTATTGCAAAATGGCACACAGTTATTAAGGCTATTATTATAATTTAAATAACCACTCGGTAAATTCTCCACTTTAATTGTTGTTGTTGCACTATTCACACAAGCATTGGCATCACTAACCATTAAAGTGTATGTTCCAGAATACATGCTGTTGTTTACCATCAACGTCATGGTTTGTGAGGTTAAAATGCTATTATTTGGCAAAAGCCAAGAGTAACTTGTGCCGCCAAAACCTTGCAAGATTAATTTTTGATTTAAACACAAGGTAGTTGTATTAGCCGTAATACTTGGT
>Ga0209597_1002814_pt1 | contig 10931 bp, 10 predicted proteins | sample M_140625_MF_Meta_FD_187316 | JGI IMG/M metagenome (GOLD analysis project Ga0209597, IMG submission 187316) | Freshwater microbial communities from Lake Montjoie, Canada to study carbon cycling - M_140625_MF_MetaG (SPAdes) (version 2) | ecosystem: Environmental > Aquatic > Freshwater > Lake...
ACGTAAATTAAACGAGATTCAAATTATTGAGGCTTACGAAAAGGCCGTAGGACCTATTCTGTATAAAAAAACGAAGCAAATTACCGTCAAGGGAAGCCAACTTCATTTACATTTTGAATCAGCTCCACTAAGAGCCGAGTTGTTCCAATCTCGAACAGATTTATTGAAAGCGATCAATGACAATTTCAGTGATCCTCCGATAAATGAGATTGTCTTTTCCTGATATATAGCAGATTTTCCAATTTTTACAGAATTTTTATTTTTTGCTTAACGATATTGAAATGTATCTTTAGCCTACAGAAAAATAAGTATGTCGAGAATCCCAACGCTCTTCGCGAAAAATAAATCCATTTCAGCACTACTCGTGCTGTTAACTGTTGTTTCGTTGTTCAACATATCCTGGTCCGATGAAAAGCCCGCGAAAGGCCATCATGGAGGCATGGAGATGGTAAAGCTGCTTACACAAACCAACCTTCCCGTTGGTGACAATGGATTCTTCACAGGATCGGGCAGATGCGGCGGTTGCCATGGAGATGATCCTGTTGACTTCGCCAGCATAAATGCAGAGGGATCCGACGTTAGCCCTGCAACCAATTGGAGAGGTACGATGATGGCAAACTCTGCCAAAGATCCATTTTGGAAAGCTAAAGTGAATCATGAAATTTTAGTGAACCCCGCACACGCGCAGGAGCTAGTAAACGCTTGTACTTCTTGCCACGCGCCCGTTGGACGATTCACGAACCTCTTACAAGAAAATAATCCTAACTACACCCTAGAAGAACTTGCTTTAGATTCTCTTGCTCGCGACGGTGTTAACTGTGGCGCTTGTCACCAACAAAAAATGGACGGCCCTCAAGGCGTTGGAAAACACTTCAGTGGAGAACTGTTCTTCCACAAAGACACCATATACGGCCCATACATTACGGAAGAGCAGACGGTTCCTATTTTCGAAGCCATGATGCAGAGTTTCGTCGGATACCGACCACTTGGACACGCGAAAGTGCGTCAATCCGAAACGTGCGCCGGATGTCACTCACTTTCAACACATACAGCAGATCTTGATGGTAACTACACGGGTAACGATTTCATAGAGCAAGCAACCTATCACGAATGGTTAAATTCTTCTTACAACGACACTCCTGGATTTCAACAAGAATGTCAAGGCTGTCACATGCCTGATGTGGGCGAAGGTGTGGTTATCGCCTCAGGATATCTCTTCCTTCCGCAACGCCAACCGTATGGCCAACACTGGCTCGTGGGCGGAAATACCTTCATGCTGAACTTAATGAAAAACAATGCTTCTGCATTGGGAGTAACGGCCACTGAAGAGCACTTCAACACCGTCATTGAACGCAGCACCTATCAGATCGAACACGAAACAGCCACTGTAGTTCTCACGGAAACGGGTATCGAAAATGACACTGCAAAGTATAACCTGAAATTAACGAATCTTGCCGGACACAAATTCCCAAGCGGATATCCTTCAAGAAGAGCCTATGTTGAAATTATTGCGGTAGACGATGCCGGCAATGAAATTTTCCATTCAGGAAAAATGGATAACCAATACCGAATTGTTGGCGAAGACGATACGTGGGAACCTCACTACGACATTATCACTGCCGAAGACCAAATTCAGATCTATGAAATGGTTATGGGCGATGTGAACGGAAACAGAACGCAAGTCTTGGAGCGTGCTGCAACAATGATCAAAGATAACCGACTAACTCCTCTTGGATTTTCTGTGAATCACGCTTCTTACGACACCACCATGATTGTTGGCGACGCATTGTATGATCCGAACTTCAATCATTTCCCTAACGGAAATGAAGGAAGCGGCACAGATGAGATTCGCGTGCACATTCCTTTGAGTGGTTTTTCCGGAAACCTTCACGTCACAGCACGCTTAATGTATCAAACCGTTCCTCCAAGATATTTAGATGAAATGTTTGCATTCGACAACGAATCCATCAACTCATTCCGCAGCATGTACGACGCTGAAGGTGCAGACGCTATCCAAGTTGGTGCGCAAACTCTCATGAGCACAATCATTGGTGTTGACGAAATTCGAATCCCTACTTTCTTATTGTTCCCGAACCCAACTGCAGATGGATGGGTAAACCTATCGGCTAACGGCACTGTCGTTGATGAAATAGCCATCTATTCTTTGGACGGTAGATTTATTGAGCGAAGAAAAATCGGAAGCGTTGTAGCTCGCATTCAATTGCCAGAAACGCGAGGAACTTACTTCATTGAAATAAATTCTTCGAAGGGAAGAACACTTGAACGTGTGATTCGCAGATGAGCCTTAGTATTCGTCCGGTTAAAATTTCAGATGCAGACTTTTGCCTAGGTCTTTATTCGAAGCATGTCGTTGACTCGGCTGTTTCATTTGAATTGGAAGCACCTTCGTTAAAAGAATTTTCAAACCGAATTGATTCCATTTCAAAGCGTTTTCCATATTTGATTGCAGAAGAAAATGGAACACTTCTAGGATATGCATACGCCTCCGCTTATCGCGATCGTTTGGCTTATCAATGGAATGTAGAAGTTTCGATTTATGTGGAAGATGAAAACAAAAAATTTGGCGTAGCTACGAAGCTTTACACCGAATTGTTTTCGGAATTAAAACGCATTCACATTTGCAAAGCCTTGGCTGTGATTGCCCTTCCGAATGATGCGAGTGTTGGATTTCATCGCAAGATGGGATTTGAAAAATTCGCGACTTATGAAAAAGTTGGATTCAAATTGAATCAATGGCACGATGTGTTGTGGATGGAAAAGACCATTCAATTTCCTGAGACTCCCACTACTCCGCTCTATTGGAAATACGGTTTACGTTGAAACAAATAAACGTGTCCGCGCTGTTCTATTATACTCCACGTGCTATCTACTTGTATAGCTTGAATAAATTCATTCGTCTGCTCAACACTCAATGGATAAGTAGATTCCGTTGAACTTATCAAAATGTATTCTGCATCTTTCACAAAAGGCAGCGTGTAACATTTATCGCGATAAGCTAATTGTCCAACATAAGCTGAATTGGCCATCAACGCGGCGTCTTCGGGAATTCGATTCATCAAAAGCTTAACATCCGTTAAATCATTGTGCGATTTGAAATGTGGTTTCTGCCAGAAAACAAAACGTTCTTTTTCCCACGCTTTCGAGCGTTCTACTAAACCATAAATTGTGCTCGATAAAGTGAAAAACAAAAGCACCGCTCCTATCCGATTCGCATTGAATTTCCATTTTGAAACTACTTCCATTAAGGCTATGATTACAACCGGAGCGAACTCAATTGAATACTGATAAACACATCCCCATGTACTCGGCTGATTCGTCAATTCCTTTTGAATAATAATTGGAAGTATCATAACGAAGTACCAAGGGCGAACGAAGAGCGCCCAACCTCCTGCAACAAACAAAACCAGATAAAAGAACACCTTCTCGTTGTTGTAAGTTGGATCTTCAGGCATGTGATTCACGAAGAGCAAGCGAATGAATTCAAGCGGATGCATGACTATGAACTTGATAGCAGCCGTCATGTCTCCGCCTAGAACAGGGTACTTTCCGAAGTGAACAAAATCTTCCTCTCCAGCAATGGTAGGCATTACCCACTTCACCATAACCAAGAAATACAACAGACTGAACGCTGCAAAAAATAAAATATACTTGCGACTTTCCTTCCAATTAAAATATTTCCAAAACAATCCGAGTGAAACAAAGAACAAAAACAACGAAACATTTTCCTTCCCTATACACATAAATACGAGCAGCGCGAAAGCTTTTCCCCAAGCCTTTCGATTAACTGTAAGAAAGAAAAACGGAATCGCCATGGCAGAGATTACATTGCTGTGATAGTCGTACGCCAATGCCGCCAGTGTTCCGAAAAACAAATAGAAAATGGTCATTCCCCAAATCCGAAACGGACGAGACTCTTCATTTTCATTCAATAAAAAATACACCCCGAAACCTCCGGCAATTACTGCAACACATTGAACAACCAAAAGCGTATAAGATTTGAATATCCACGAAAGTGGTGAAAACAACATGAGGTACAAATCGAAATGATCGGCCAACAAATTTTTATTTTCAGGAAGGAAAAGAGAGGTGTCTGCGAATCTGAAATGCGCATAATCATATAACGCATTCGTGTACAGACCCAGGTCTAGGGCGTAGGTTCGAAATAAAATATGATTGGTGAAGGATACAATTCCGAATAAAACGAATGCAAGAGCGGCTGTTATACAAGCCGCAGAATGAGTTCGGAAAGAAAGAACAATCTTATTCATGAATGCGAACTTAATACTTTCCACATAAATCTATGTAAGCCAATGATTGGAATTTCATACTCTTCTTCCAACTCATCGAATTGAAGTCTACGATAAAAATTCAAAGCGGCTACCCGAGCATCGCACCAAACCACTTCAACTCCCAATCCAAACAAATGGTTCAATCCAGCTTCAACAATTGCATCTCCAAACCCTTGTCCACGGTATCCTTCACGAACCGCCATCGCGCGCAACCGATACTGTTTTTCTTGCAACGCATCTTGTGAAACATCTTTCGAAGAACCTTTCGAAGAATCTTGCTTCAGCTTATCCGTGTTCTCTTTTTGAAATGTGACCGTTGCAACGGCAAGTCCATCTATTTGAACTCCGAAATGAAACGTTGTTGAAAGTCGATCGGTTTCCAAAATACAATTCTCAAACGTCATGTGCGGCCACAACACTTCATTCCGCAATTGCTGAATTTCTTCGGGATGAAGTATTTGTGCTTGACCGTTATTCGCTAGCATTTTGATCTACATCTTCGTAATACATGAAATCGTCGAGCATTCGTCGATCCTTCTTTGTAGGTCTGCCCACTCCGAAATAGGGCGTTGCTTTCATTTGAAGCTGAATGCGATCCAACTTCGCTAACTCGTCCGGTTCGGTAACGTCTTTCGTAACGGTGGGAACCAACTTTGCACCGAGTCTGCTTTTCGGAAAATCAATGACTTCAAATTGAAAATGAATGGGGCCTTTGCGAACGCGAACAACGTCTTTCAACTTTAACTCACGAGAAGCCTTCACAAATTCTCCGTTCACCCAAACTTTTTCTGCTTTACATGCAGCAGTTGAAATGGAGCGTGTTTTAAAAACACGAATACACCACAGGTATTTATCTACGCGCATGAATTAATCGATTACCAATTTGAAACGTTCCCACAGGGTCTTAACAGCTGGATTCTTTTCCATCATCTTTTCGAAACGCGCTCGGTCGGTTACAATCTCACGAGCAACTGAATTATTTTGTGCAATTTCCAATTTCAACTTCAATCCAACAATACCCTTCTTGCGCAAGAAACCCATTAAAGGAGAGCGCTCTTCGTTGAAATAATCCGATTGAGTGGTTCCAGGAAAAATAACATGCAGTTCGTTTTCAGGAAGAACAACAAGCTTTGTAACCTTCAACGCCGAGGCCGCTTGTGAATTAAAATCCATGAGTTCTTCCGCATAACCCATCCAAGCCAATTGAATTTCTTCTTCGGTGTATATGCGTTCGGCCTTCAACTCTTCTTCCGGTTCGTCGGGCTCTGTTTCAATTTGAATTTGTAGATTGTATCGAATGGAAATATTGTCGGGAGATAATCCAGCTAATTTTCTTTTCTCAGGATCTAATGTGGTTTTATTTGGAAGTTGCTTTTCATTGTTGAAAGCAATAACAGTAGAATCGTCATTTTCCACAACGAGCTCGTTGTCAGCTTTTTTTTCAGCTACCTGAGAAGGTGATGGGTTGGAAGATCTTGCTTGAGGCGCGCCGATGAACTTTTCAGCTCCGCGAAACGCTAGGATCTTCACTTTTTTTTTTCACCCTCGCGCAAATTCTGCGGAACGCTGCACAATTTCATGAGCAAGAGTTCAACCAACAAGCGCGGGTGACGCGAAGACTTGTAGTGATAATCGGTGTCGTTCACCAAATCAATTCCTTGTATTAAAAAACTCAAATCGCTAGCAGCCGCTTGGTCTTTGTATTTCGCAGCAACGCCTTCACTCACTTCCATCAACGAAAGGGTTTGAGCATCGCGACAAACCAAAAGGTTTCTGAAATGTGCTCCTAACCCGGTTACAAAATGATGGATATCAAATCCCTTTTCAACCACTTCATTCAAGACCATTAAGGCACTTGGAATATCTTCTTTGAAAAACAAATCGGTAAATTTGAAGTAATACTCGTAGTCGAGCACATTCAAATTTTGAATAACTAAATCGTAGGTTAATTTCCTTCCACAAAAAGCTACAACCTGATCGAAAATCGACAAAGCGTCGCGCATAGCCCCGTCTGCCTTAGTTGCAATGATGTGCAATGCATCTTCTTCCGCCTCTATTCCTTCTTGCTTGCAAATGTGTTGCAAGTGTTCGGTCATGTCTTTCACTTTGATTCGATTGAAATCAAAGATTTGACAACGACTTAAAATGGTTGGAATAATCTTGTGCTTCTCCGTTGTTGCTAAGATGAAAATGGCGTGAGCGGGTGGCTCTTCCAATGTTTTCAAAAACGCGTTGAACGCGTTTGAAGAAAGCATGTGCACCTCATCTATCACATACACTTTATATTTCCCCACTTGCGGTGGAATGCGCACGGTGTCTACAATGCTTCGAATGTCCTCTACACTGTTATTGGAAGCGGCATCCAATTCAAAAATGGTGAACGCCAACTCTTCCGGAGTGGCATCTAACATGTTGTTAATGGCCTTCGCGAAGATTCGAGCACAAGAAGTCTTACCCACTCCGCGAGATCCGGTAAAGAGATATGCTTGTGCAATCTGATTGGTTTCAATGGCGTTGCGCAAAGTGGTGGTGATGGACTTTTGTCCAACCACTGAATCCCAGTTGTCTGGGCGATACTTCCTTGCTGAAACGATGAAATTCTCTGCCATTCTGTTACAAAGATGACGAAAAAATCGCGGTTCATTCAATTCAAATATTCACAACCTATTCACATCTCGAACTAACTTACTGAAATAGCCTATTTTTAGCCCATGAGATTGATTCACCTTTTCCTGAAATCGCTAAGTGTTTTAATATTTGCCTTTTCTATTAACACGCTTCAAGCGCAGAATTTCCAGCTGCAGCTTAATCCGAAGACGCACAACATTGGCGACGGAACAGCCTCTGTGGTAAGCTCGGACAGCATTACTTCTGCCCATTGGTCCAATCTTCAGAGTATCGATTCTATTTCGGCAGACGGGTTGAAGGAAGGCATTAACTATACCGTGCAGGTGACTTTTGCTAACGGGAACAAGCAAGAACAATCATTTGTTATTCCGGCTGTTTCGAGCGAAGAAAAAATGAATTCTTTTTTCGTGCCTATTGTGGATGCATTTGGAGTAGTCCTTTTCTTCGATCCTTTTGCTGCGTTGAATTTATATGATCAGCATTTATATGACAACAATGGAAATCAAATTAAACATCCAAATGGAAACCCTGTAAAATCAGAAGTATGGTTGGTGGTTGTGTTGTTAATTGGAAGCGCCGTTTGCTTCACCTTCTACTTCCGATTCATAAACGTCCGCGCATTCGGACATGCTTGGAAAATCACGTTCGGACAATTCACCAAGAAAACAGACGAAGGAGAGGTTACACCCTTCCAGGCCTTATCGGCTGCGCTAAGTGGAACATTGGGCTTAGGAAACATCTCGTTGGTAGCGGTGGCCATTGCGGTTGGCGGACCGGGAGCAACATTCTGGATTATTGTTGCTGGGCTATTTGGAATGACTACCAAATTTGTTGAATGTACACTTGGTGTGAAGTATAGAAAAATCTCTCCAACCGGCGAAGTAAGCGGTGGCCCCATGTATTACCTCAGTGCTGGTTTGGCGAAAAGAGGATGGCAGCGAAGTGGAAAAGTATTGGCAGTCATATTCGCTATCATGTGTGTTGGAGGAACTCTTGGCGGAGGAAACATGGTTCAAGCGAATCAGGCTTTTGACATGGTGAAAACCACTATTCCTGGGTCTGAAGAATATGCACTTTGGATTGGTTTTGTATTCGCTATTTCAGTAGGATTTGTAATTGTAGGTGGAATAAAAAGCATCGCCAGAGTGACAGACAAAATGATTCCAGCATTGGTGGTTGTTTATTGCGGATTTGCACTTGTGATTATTGGAATGAATATTTCGCACATTGGCGAAGCAGCTTCGTTAATATTTAACGGCGCGTTTTCTCCCGATGGAATGAAAGGCGGATTCTTGGGTGTCATGATGATGGGCTTTCGCAGAGCGGCATTCAGCAACGAAGCTGGAATTGGATCGGCAAGTATTGCGCACTCCACCTCCAAAACAAATAAGCCCGTAACGGAGGGAATGGTTTCGTTGTTAGAGCCATTCATTGACACCGTTGTTGTCTGCACCATGACCGCGTTGGTATTGGTGTTCACCGGATTCGCAACAGACCCTCAAGGTCTAAACGGAAGTGCATTGACAGCAGCAGCGTTCCGCTCAGTCTTCCCTTGGACCGATTGGATTCTTTTGATTTGCATTGTCCTTTTCGCATACGCCACCATGATCTCTTGGTCTTATTACGGAATGAAAAGTTGGGCATATTTGTTCGGCGACAAATGGTGGATCAAGCAATCGTTCAACCTCTTGTTTTTGTTCTGCACCGTTCTCGGAACGGTCAGCAGTTTCGGCGCAGTCGTTGACTTTTCCGACATGATGATCTTAGGCATGGCCTTCCCGAACCTCATTGGGTTGTGGGTTTTGAAAGATGAGGTGAAGAGGGAACTTCAGAAATATTGGAACGAGCGGAAGACTGCCGAAGGCTAATGTGGCTCCGCCACATCAATACCCCTCGTCGAAGTACCTCCTCACCCCTCTCTTCCCTTCACTCAAAAACAACTCCTTTTGCTCTTGCGAAAGCTTCTTCACCTTTGGACCAATGCCAGCGTCACTGATGCTAATGGTGCGTTCCCAATCGAGTTCGGTGAGCATGAAGCGATTGAGGTTTTCCTTCATGATATAATAGACACTCCCAACTAAATCTTTGGTGCTGTGAATGGGGTAATAGGGATCTGATTTCGTCTTGGTGCGATCTACGGTTATCTGATATTCACTGTCTATACGGAAGCCCAACGTAATCATAGGATCTTGAATGTAGGGCGCCTGATCGAAAACCCAAATCGGATAGTTCGAAAGAAATCCGCCGTCTAAACACACGTGATCATTGTCTGCATAATGACGAACATCAACACGCTTCCCTTCATCATTCATTACGAAAGGTTCGTAGTACAAAGGAACAGCCATGCTGGCGCGAACGCCGTCTACAATGCGCATATTCGGATAACGATAAAAGTCGAAATACTCTGCCTTCTGATGATTCATACATGTTGCTGTAACAATTAATTCGCGATAAGTAGAATCTTTATCGGCGAATTTTTTCAACTCAATAAATGTGATGTCCTTGTTCCCTGTCTTGGCAGCGACCAATTCTTCCATCCATCTTAAAAAACGTTCACCGCGGTAGTATCCCATGCGCTTGCGAAGTCGGTGAATTCCTCCAATGAATAGTCCGCCTCCGTCATTCAACTTACCGAAATTCATTCCACCAATAATCACGGAAATTTCAGTTGGTGTATATCCCACTGCTAGCAGACATGAAGTGATTGCTCCTGAAGACGCACCGGCAACGCGACGAATGTCTTTCAAGTAACCGCGTGAATCCATTTCCATGAGTGCGCCGCAATATGCTACTCCCCGAATCCCGCCGCCCTCAAACACGAGGTTTTCGAAATGTGTATGACTGAGTCTATATTGACGTTCCATCTGCGCCATGACGTGCGGCGGTTCAGCTTGAGCGAATAAAAAATTCGAACTAAAAAAAAGTGCGATTAATGGGAAGAGGTATTTACTTTGAAGCATAATTCAAAATTACATAGAATGTCAAATATTCATTTGGAAATAATAGCGACAAATCCTGAGTCGTGTTTAATTGCCAACGATAACGGAGCAACGCGATTGGAAGTATGTTCAGCTTTGCAAGTTGGTGGATTAACTCCTGCACTGTCATTAATTGAATTTGCTGTTGAACGAACGTCTTGCGATATAGCTGCCCTCATTCGCTTGCGCGAAGGATCATTTGTTTATTCTGAAGAGGAAATAAAAATCATGTGCAACGATATTCGTCGTTCAAAGGATAAAGGAATTAAAGCCGTTGTAGTTGGGGCTTTGAATGAAGACGGAACCATTGACTTCAAAGCATTGGAGCGATTTGTAAAAGCTGCAAACGGGATTGATGTTGCATTTCAACGCGCATTCGACGTTTGCACCAATGGCGATGAAGCCATTGCGCAATTGGAAAGTGCCGGTTGCAAACGTTTGCTTTCTTCAGGAAAAAAAATAAATTGTGTGGAAGGTCTTGAAAACTTGAAACGATACGCTTCGTTGACGAAAAACATGGAAATTATGCCGGGATCTGGACTTCGTAGTTCGAATATTGCTCAGGTGTATGACGAATGTTTTTCAAGTTATCACACAAGTGCTTCAGAATTGGTTCATGCAGGAGAGTTGGGCGTTATGCCGAAGGAATATATTCGTGCAAATGCAAATGAGGTTCGTTCAATTGCCCAATTTCTATCCGATAAATAAACATTCAATCTCTTTACTCTTATTCCGTTGTAAATTCGCGAAATGGCAGTGGAGATAAAAAATAGAAAAGCGCTCTTTCAATATTTTATATTGGAAGAGTTCACTGCTGGTATTGTTTTAACTGGAAGTGAGATCAAGAGCATTCGTGCGGGCAAAGCCAACATTGCGGAAGCCTATTGCAAATTGAATGGCAACTCACTCATCATACTGAACATGAACATTGCCCATTACGGCAATGCAGGTTATGCGCAACACGAAGAACGCCGGGTGAAAACACTGCTTATTCAACAAACAGAAATCGATCGCT
>Ga0209597_1002815_pt1 | contig 10930 bp, 10 predicted proteins | sample M_140625_MF_Meta_FD_187316 | JGI IMG/M metagenome (GOLD analysis project Ga0209597, IMG submission 187316) | Freshwater microbial communities from Lake Montjoie, Canada to study carbon cycling - M_140625_MF_MetaG (SPAdes) (version 2) | ecosystem: Environmental > Aquatic > Freshwater > Lake...
TGGACCATTTCCTACAATAGCAACTGATTTTTCCTCAGCACGAAACTCTTTTAGAAAAAATTTACTTTTTATTGCAATTTTTGCCAAAGACAATATTGTGTCAATTATTTTCATTTGTTGCTCAAAATTATTTCTGCCTTTTCCCAATCATTCAATGTATCTAAATCCAAGCTGAATTCTTCAGACATTTCGTATTTGATAACTTTTTCCATTTCATGCAATTGCTGTGTTTTTAATGAATTTACAGAAATTACATAAATAGAACCATTGACCAAATAAGTTTTCGGGCAATCTTGACGGCGTGTGAAATTACTTGGTATGCTTCGATGAATAAATCCGTCTGTTTCGTTGTAAAGATTGTAATAAGGATTCAAAGGAGTTTCACAAACACTGACAACCATGTCACAATCCGATTTTTTGAACAATTCAATACTATCGTTTATGAATTCAACCTTCCTAAATGGGGATGTTGGTTGTAACAATAAAATTGCATCGAAACCCATGCCCTTAGATTCATAAAATTCAATTGCATGAATCAACACATCGTGAGAGGATGTAGTATCCAAACTCAATTCCTCAGGACGAATGAATGGCACGCTTAACTCATATTTATTGGTAGCAATTTCAATAACTTGCTCAGAATTGGTGCTAATGCATATTTCATCAATAAATCTTGATTGTTTTGCAATTTCAATAGAATACCCAACCAATGGAACATTGTTCAATAATTTCCAATTTTTACCAGGAATTCCCTTAGAATCTCTTCGGGCAGGAATGATGCAAAGTACTTTCATTTAAAAGAAATTGATGGTTGGGAAATCTTCGTTCGATTTTTGGTAATCGTCTATTGAACCTATATCATTCCAATATCCGTGAATAGGGAAGCTGATTACTGATTTTTTAGATGCAATTAATTGGTCAGCAAAATCTGTGGCATTGTAGAATGTATTTTGAGGGATAGTATCAATTAAACTAGAGTTGAATAAATAAAAGCCAGCATTTGCAAAATAAGTATAGGTTGGTTTTTCTGCAATTGCAGTGATATTAATTCCTTCATTTTCTAGAACGGCATAAGGCAATGTCACTTTATGCGGAATTGTTGCAATACTTAACTCTGCATTTGTAGTTAAATGCCTTAAATACATTTCTTCAAAATCAATATTGCTCAACAAATCAGCGTTGAATAAAAGTGTGTGCATGGTGCTGATTTCGGGTATCAACGACAAGGCCCCGATTGTGCCAAGTGGTTCATTCTCTTCAATATAATAAATGTTGCAATTTAAATCGGTGCCATCGCCAAAGTAATCTTTAATTTGGTCTTTCAAATAATTTACACAGATGAAAATATCCTTAATTCCATAAGAAATTAATCTTCTAATATTAATTTCTAAAATAGGCAAGTTGCCAACTTTTAACATTGGCTTTGGCGTGTTTATGGTAAGGGGCCTTAATCTATTGCCAAATCCACCAGCCATTATTACTGCAGTTAGAGGCAAATAACTTTTTAATTGATTGAAATTTAATATATCAATTAATTCATTTTTGGAATTTAATAGAGGTAAAATGAAAATTTGCTTTTCTCTCCAAATTCTAAATTGTTCTATGGATACCTGACCTTCCTCAATGTACTTAAAGTTTTTAAAAGCAAACGTTTCGGCATTTTGATTGAAATCTATTCCATTTAACAATCCACGGCGAATATCTCCATCGGTAATTGTTCCCATAACTTGGTTATCTGAATTCAATACAAAAACAGTTCTCAAATGGTATGGTAAGTTTAACTTTTCCAATGCCAACGAAATTGGTTCATTGTATTTGATGGTGTGTGCAGAAATATCAATCATTTGAATAGAAGCTTTTTAAAATATTATTTTGAAGTTCATTACAAATTAAATCAGCAGTGTTTCCAATGCCATAAATTTGGATTTTGGTATTTTCGTAGGTGTTGTTGCAATTGTTTCTAACTGCATCAATAATTTGCTGTTTAGAAATTGTGGTATTGAAAATATTGGGAGTAATAATTCTACCCGTTTGGCGTTCGCCCAGGTTTATAACTGTTGTTGGGAAATATGATGCCTCTACAAAACCACTGGATGTATTTCCCACCATCATTTTGCAATGTTTCATTGCCGATAAGTAGCCAATGGTGCCAAGATTTTCTGTATTAAAAATATGGGTTTGGCTATTCGCCAAAGTTTCAAATGAACTTCGAATAATTGCACCACCCGTATCGCTGTTTGGCATAGTTATCAAAATCTGAAAATCACTTAATTCTGAAAATGCATCGCAAATTTCTTGGGCATAATATGCATTGGCTCCATAGTTTACAGTTTCTGGATGGAATGTGCATAAAATGGTTGGCAGAGCGAAATCTACTCCCGTTTTTATTTTCAACTCGTCGGTAGATAGCAAATTCAATCTTTCTAAATTATCGATGCTCAAATGCCCGAAATTAAAAACATTATCGGCATTCGAAGTAAGCTCAATGACCCTGTTTTTGTATGATTCACAAGCTGCAAAATGATACTTAGACATTAAACTCAAAGCATGTCTTAAGCAATCGTCAATGGCACCTTCCGTTTTTTCGCCGCCATAAAGATGTGCAATTTTTACTTGGAATGGCACCGATGCAGCCACCGCCGCAAACATTTCGTATCTGTCGCCTAAGCAAAACACCAAGTCAAATTGATTGGATTCCCAGAATCTAGAAAATTGCAACATTGTATTCCCCATGGCGTTTGCAATGTCAGAAGGCGAATCTCCAATTGCATAACAGTTGTCGATCCTATGAGGGACATCAAATCCGTCAGCAAGAATTTGATTCACGGTATATCCGTATTCTTCAGATAAATGTGTTCCAAATGCAATGATTTCGATGCTTGAATCGGGCAGCAAATTCAAGGCCTTGATTAGAGGATAGTAAATACTATAATCGGCTCTTGAGCTTGTTAATAATCCAATTTTAACACCCATATACTTACAAATCTATTTAAATATTGGTTACAGTGTTTGAAAATAATTAAATGCATCTTGAATTGTATCAAAAGCTGGAACATTTTCATGTTTCGATTTGTTGCCAATTAAAATACCCTGACTTCCATTTTTTATACCCTGTTCAATGTCGTTTTCATATCTGTCACCCACGAAAATGCATTGATCCCAAGAAATATTTAATTGATTTAAAATCCCTTCAAAAGCATCCATTGATGGTTTTTCTTGTTGAAATGTTCTTGCCGGTACAAAATGACATTTGTCTTTGTATGTCAAATTCAAACACTGCCATTTGTTATTTTGTGCCGCTATAATTCCATTTGTGAGAATGGCAATTTTGAAATTGTTGTTAAAGCAATATTCAACCCATTCAGCTATTCCTGAATACGGTTTGATTTCACATTCAATGGCAACAAAAAGTTGAAAAAGTTGATTGTGATAAATTTCATTATATAAATTGACTTCTTCTAAAGCAAATTTAAAAATATCCTTTTTGTTAAATCGGAAGTAATTGAAGTCCTCAAATAAAAATTGAAAGATTTGAAAATCAATGTTGTTTGCTTCGCAAAATTGACTAAAAACACAATGAAAATAGTCAGACTCTGAATAAATGGTATTGTCTAAATCAAATATGATTGTATTTACTTTCATTGAATATGCTCCCAACTCAATGCAGTTTGACGTGGTATTGACGTTTTTACGGATTTCCCAATGAATTCATCAATAAACATGGGTGAAATTCCAGATTCAGGACGTAAAATTACCAAATTGTCCATGCTCAATATTTCTCCGGCTTCAATGTCCCTTGAAGAAAAAATACTCCTTCTTGCAATAAACTTGTTTTTGCCTTCACTCGGAGAAGTTATTTTCTCTTTTGAACCAAGTGCAATTTCTATATTTCGAATGCCATCTACCAATGCTTTGAATTCTGAGGGATCTAAAGACGCCTGCTGATCTGGGCCTGGTAAACTTTTGTCGGTAGTAAAGTGCTTTTCAATGACGGTGGCTCCCAATGCAACTGCGGCAATTGAAATATCAATGCCCGGGGTATGATCGCTGTAGCCGTATTTGATTCCAAGTTTATTGCCCATTTCAACCATTGCCAATAAATTCACATCTGCAATGGGACTTGGATATTCGGTATTGCACTGTAAAACTGTAATTTGGTCTTTTGTTTGACCACTTGCCAAAAGCGCGTTTACAGCGGCTTCAACTTCTTCCATATTTGCCATTCCCGTAGAAATATAAACCTGAGAAGCCCTTTGAGCAATTGTCCTTATATAAGGCAAATTTGTAATTTCACCAGAAGGGATTTTATAAATGGTTTCGCCCATTCCATTTAAATAATCTAAACTCTTTAAATCAAATGCCGTAGACAAAAACATCTTTCCACGCTTTTCAACTTCTTGTTTTAGCAGTGGAAAAATATCATGTGTGAAATGGAATTTGCGCGACATTTCAAGTTGACTTTCGTCTGCATTTCCGGTGGTTACTTTTTGGTAATCGGCTTTGGGTGCAGTTGACGTTTGAACCAATTCAGGTATTGCAGTTTGGAACTTTATTGCATCTACGCCGCATTTAGAAGCAGCGTCTATCATTTCAACCGCCAATTCAAAATCAGCATTGTGGTTCACTCCAATTTCAGCTATTATAAATGTTTTATTCATGAATATATCCCTCAAAAAAATGTTCTCTAAAACTTCTAACCATCAGTGTTTTTGTTTTGAAAGAGAATTTAGGTATTTCTAATTTTAAATAATCACACAAAACGATCTCAAACCATGGAACCCCAGCACCCCATGTAGTGAGCATTGCGCCACCAAATCTTGGATTCACCTCCATGGTGAAAATTTCTTTCGTTTCAGAATCTTCAATAAATTGAACGGTAATTGCGCCTTTTATGCCAGGTTGTTTTGCAAGGATATTGCAAGCATTGTTGATTTTTTCATTTTCAACAGTAAGGCTTTTTACAGCTTCGCCGCCCAAAGTTTCAAGTCGTTTTCTAATTCCAAAAAATTGAAAATCGCTGTTTAATGCAATATATCCATCAACCGAGTATTCTTGTCCTTTGATGCAGTTTTGAATCTCGTAGTTTTTAGATTGATCTGACGCTAAAAATTCATCAAGTTCAATTTGCTCGTTGAAATAAATCAATCCTTTGCTTGCAGAACCTTTGTCTGGTTTTGCAATGGCTGGAATTATTTCGTCAAAACCAGCAACAGGCATTCCAATTGATTCAAAAAATAGGTTAGAGGCCTTTTTGCTGAAAAAAGTTTGGCATTGGGAATAATCTGAAGTTGGTGTAAAAACAAAATCTGTTAATTGAGCCAAAAGTTCAACCGCATGATCGTGATACGGAATGGCAATTTCAATTTGGTTTTCGGAAATGGTTTTTTTGATATCATCTAGGATATTCGGGTCTGAAAATTTCAAACCTTGAAATACTGTTGCAATTTTCTCAATTGGCAGTCCGAATCCCATTTCGTAAGCAAAAATGCCAATTTCAATTCCTAATTTTTTACCCGCATCAATAAAACATTCAGCAGCTGAAAATCTTTTACCACCGCCAATGAAAAGTATGTTTAATTTTTTCATCGTGCGTAATATGGGCTGCTAGGAATATTGATTAACCTAGATTGAATATCTATAGCTGTTGAACAATCTGTCATCACACAATTATTTTCAAACATGGGAAGCGTAAATAGCAATTCCCATCCTGGTCTGCACATGGTTTTACTGTCGTTTGCCACTTGCAAAAAGCAATCGCGTTCTTCTTTTGAGGGAAGTAAAATTGCGCACAGCCAATAATTGCTATGTTGTTCATTGGGTTCCTTAAGGAACTGAATATCTTGGAAATGTGAAAATAATTCCGTATATTGTTCTGTTAACGTTCTTTTTTCTGCCAAAAACTCAGGAAGTTGTTCTAATTGAGCGCAGAGCAACGCTGCATTGATATTCGGCATTCGGTAATTATAACCAATTTGATCATGGAAGAATTCCCATGCGTGTGGCACTTTTGCTTGTGTAGTTAAGTGTTTTGCTTTTTTAGCCAAATCTTCATCTTGGGTCAAAATAACACCGCCACCGCCCGATGTAATGGTTTTGTTTCCATTAAAACTAATTGTTCCAAACTTGCCAAAAATACCGCTGTGTTTGCCTTTGTAAAAAGAACCCAAACTTTCTGCGGCATCCTCCACCACATCAATAAAATAGGCATTACAAATGTCAATAATTTTATCAATTTCTGCGCAAAATCCAAAGCTATGCATTGGAACGCAGGCCTTTACAGATTTTCCGCTTTTTGTATGGATACAAACGTTATTTTCTAAATGACATTCGGTTTTCAAAAATGCTTCTAGTTTTTCTGGAGAGAGAGATAAAGTAGTTTTATCAATATCAATAAATACCGGAGTTGCTCCGCAATATGAAATTGCATTCACGGTGGCAATAAATGAAAAGGGTTGGGTAATTACCAAATCGTTTTGTTCAACATTGCATAATTTCAAGGCAATATGAAGGGCAGAGGTTCCATTTGAACATGCAATTGCAAATTTAGAACCGGTGTACTTTGCCAAATCCAATTCAGCCCTGTCAACAAAAGGTCCAACGCTAGAAACAAATGTAGAATCGATGCAATCATTCAGATATTTCTTTTCATTTCCTCGAAAATTTGGTGCATGCAAAGGAATAAAATCATTTTCTTTTGCATGGAAAATTTCTCGGATATTTTTTATAATCTCTTGATATTCAATTTTATTCGTTTCCATTTTTTGTAAATTTATTCGGGTTATCTAAATTTATTTGGATAATCTGCGTTTACAAAATTAGCAGATTATTGTCATTTACATAAACACTCCTTTACTTTGTACCCTCAAATTATGCTAAATTTAATATTATTCGGCCCTCCAGGTGCAGGAAAAGGCACACAAAGTGAAAAAATTTTGGTGAAATATAACCTGAAACATATTTCTACTGGTGATTTGTTAAGGGCTGAGCGAAATGCTGGCACTGAACTTGGAAATCAAGCCAATGAATTTATTTCAAAAGGTGAATTGGTTCCAGATGCAGTGGTAATTGGCATGGTAAAGAATTTCATGTCGGAAAATACAGATGCCAAAGGATTTATATTCGATGGTTTCCCTAGAACAATTGCACAAGCAGAAGCTTTGGATTCTATGTTGACAGATTTCAATACGGAAATTTCTATTGTTTTGGGATTGGAAGTAAATGAAGACGAATTGGTAACAAGATTGTTGTTGCGCGGTCAAACCAGCGGACGTGCCGATGACCAAAGTGAAGATACCATTCGCAACCGTTTCCAAGAATATTTGAACAAAACATTGCCAATTCAAAATTATTACTCAGCCAAAAATAAATATTTTGGTGTTGAGGGAATTGGTGAAATTGATCAAATATTTGAATCACTTTGTGATCATTTAGATAAAATTTCTTAATGACCTAATATCCCTCAAAGTGGCAATAAAATGGATTTTTTTAGATCTTGACAATACTTTGTGGGATTTCGATGGAAATGCAGAAGATGCATTGAATGTGTTGCATGATCGACATCAATTAAAGCATCACACTGGTTATGAAGTTGATCAATTTGTTGCGTTGTACAAAGATGTCAATCAAGCATATTGGTTGAGATATGAAAGGGGTGAAGTAGATAAAGAAACCCTAAGGACAAAGCGTTTTACAGATACATTCGATTTAATGGGCTTGCCACATGCGTTGCAACCTGAAAATATTTGGCAAGAGTATTTAGATATCTGTCCGAGAATGACCAAGTTAATGCCAGGTGCTTTGGAATGTTTGGAATTACTTTCGTCGAAATTTAAAATTGGTATTTTAACCAACGGTTTTGAGGGAACCCAAACCCTTAAGTTGTCAGAATCTGGCATTGGGAATTTTGTAGATTATTTGCAAACCTCTGAAAGAGTTGGATTTGCAAAGCCTTCTATCGATTTTTTTCAAATGGCTTTAACCTATGCAAATGTTGATGCATCGGAAGTGCTTTATATTGGTGACAATATCAATACCGATGTTTGGGGCGGATTAAATGCTGAGATTCAGACCTATTGGTATCGCATGGGAAGTGATGATAATTCAATTGATGAAAATATCACAAAACATTCACTTTTTGGGGGAATTGTGCAAGATTTATGTCATTGGTCGAATTCTATTGTGGCAGAATTCTAATTATCTCAATACAATTGATTATTTTTGTAGGAATGAAAAATTTTGCGAAAAAATTGTTGGCTGCTTTCAGCTTTTTGGTTTTGGTTTCCTCTGTATCTGCACAAACGTATAGTTTTGTAGGAGGTAAAGTACAATATTTTTATCCAAATGCTACGGGTTCAATGGATTGTGCTATTCATATGAAAAACGAAAGTGCATCTATTTTGAAGTTGAAATATAAAAAAGTATCAGTTGATTATCCTGCAAAATGGGATGTTTCATTTTGTGATAACGTAAATTGTAGCAATTCATTCGGTGATTCGGGTACCATGTCTGACATTCCAGTTGGTGATGCAGAATCTTCATTGAAAGTTTCCGCTTTCCCTAATGGTTTTGCTGATACTGCCATTGTAAAATATGCAATGTGGGACGTAAATAGTCCATCAAAAATTGATACGATGGTTTTTAATATCTACGTAAGATGGAATGTAGGTTTGAATTCACTTTCAAGTTTTGCAACTGTTTTCCCTAATCCTTCTACAAACGCTTTTAATATTCAAAGCAACGCATCAATTTCAGGTATTGAAATGTTGTCGTTGACTGGAGTGAAAATGCCAATTCAATTTGCTGCCAATGCAAATGGGGTAGTTGTAAATACTTCTAAATTAACAGCAGGCGTTTACAATTTGACTTTTGTTGAAGGCGATATCAAAAGAAGCAGCTTAGTTGTTGTAGGGAATTAAATAAAATTCATTCATGATTGATATTCCTTGGTATGCGCTGTTATCGGCCATAATTATTGCCTCGGGAGTATCTTATTTGGTTTATTCCAAAGATTTTCAACAAGGGAAACTTTGGAAAACTGCTGCTATTCTAAGGTTTTTCGGTGCGTTTTTATTGGTGTTGTTGTTTTTTGCACCAACAATTACATTAAAAACGAATAAAATTGTAAAGTCTAAATTGTTGATTTATCGCGATGCCAGTGCATCATGTGATTCAATGTCCCTCAAAATTAATAAAACATTAGATTCCCTATTGAATCTAAAATTTGGTAGCAATATCAGTATTTCATCCTTTGATTTTGCCAAAGAAATTGTTTCAAATGGCAATAAAATGCCAAATGAGATGAAACAATTTACCCGATTTGATCAAGTTGTTAAACATTTCAAACAACAAACAAAGGATGAATCGGTAACAGCAGCATTGGTTATTTCGGATGGAATAATGAATCAAGGACAAATGCCTAATTTTGCTGGAAATGCAACCAAGGTGCCATTGTTTACTCTGGGTTTGGGGGATTCTGTTCAGTATCCGGATTTGATGGTAACCGGTTGTTTGGCCAACGACCAAGTTTATAAAGAAAATACTTTTGTTGTTGAAGCATCATTTGAGTCAAAACAATATCCCTTAGGAAATATTGTAATTCAACTGAAAGAGGGGAATAGCATTATTCAATCAAAGAGTTGGTTACCGGGTAATGCAAATGATTTTACAAAATTGATTTTCGACGTTAAACCTTCAAAAGTTGGATGGATAAAATATTCGTTGCGAGTAACGGGAAAGATTGGTGAAAAGAACGTATTGAATAATATCCGATATTTTTGGGTTCAAGTGGTTGAGGAAAAAAAGAAAATACATTTGGTGTATGCCAGACCCCATCCAGATATCAAAGCTTTGAAATTGGCTTTGGAATCGAAAATTCAAAATGATATATCAATTTACAGCGGCTTAAGTGGATTGAAATCCGGTGCTGATATTTATGTCTTTCATGGTTTTCCAACGAATAAAACTGAATTGAATTCGGTAATGAATGTAATTCAGAAACGCATTCCAATTTGGGTATTTGTTGACAATCCTGTAAATGCAACCTTGCTTTCCGAGCAATTGAACCAAAATATTGGTGCCAATTTCAATCAATGGCAGGAGGTTGCCACAAATTGGAATGAGAATTATGGACCTTTTTTATTAGGGGGGACAGAAAATCAATGGAAATCTTTGGGAGCAGTGAACACGCCATTAACCAGGTTTGCCTTAAATGGCGATTTTCAAACCCAATTATTTCAAAAATGGAATGGAATACAAACCAATTATCCGCTTTTTGGCAGTTGCGAAAAAGAGGGGTTGCGCAGTTTGTGGTTTTTGGGGAATGGCATTTGGAAGTGGAGAATGAATGAGGGTAGAATCAACAATGAATCCAAATTATTTGACGAGTGGGTGAGTAAGAATGTTTTGTGGCTCGGGGCATCGGGTAAAAAGCAAAAAGAAATTCAAATTTCTTTGCCTAACCGTTCATTTTTATTAGGCTCAGAGCAGAATATAACCATTACTCATTTTGATCAAACAGGCTTGCCCCAAAACAAAGATGAAATAGAAGTTTATTTGATTGATTCAATGGGTGTTAAAATACAATTGCCAGCAAATAAAAATTTAAACAAATATCAGTGTGTTGTAAATCCTAAGTCAGTTGGTAACTATAGAGTTCGTGCATCATTAAAAGCAAATGCTGCAATTTTTGATGAACAAATAGTTTCTGTTTCACATTCTGGATTGGAACAATTTAATACAACTGCCAATTTTGATTTACTGCGTAGAATTTCTCACGTGAATGGGGGAAGTTTTTATGGTGCAAAAAATTTGAATGAAATCATAGATAAATTATCAAAGAATTTAATTGGAACGGAGAGAATTGTAGAACAGGAATCATCCTTGTCGTTTATGCAAATTTCTGGAGTAATGATTTTATTGGTTTTTATATTTG
>Ga0209597_1002817_pt1 | contig 10920 bp, 7 predicted proteins | sample M_140625_MF_Meta_FD_187316 | JGI IMG/M metagenome (GOLD analysis project Ga0209597, IMG submission 187316) | Freshwater microbial communities from Lake Montjoie, Canada to study carbon cycling - M_140625_MF_MetaG (SPAdes) (version 2) | ecosystem: Environmental > Aquatic > Freshwater > Lake...
ACATTTTACTAAAAAAAAAATAATGTTTTTTTTCATGATTTAATTAAAAAAAATTGCTGATGAAATTAGTGATGATACGCGTTAAAAATTTTATTATTAAAAAACAAATATATTATTGTAGTATAATATTTATGTTAACAATAAAAAAAATCTATGCTAATTTTCTAGTACTTTTTATCTCCTAAAATTTACTTAATGCATTTATATCTTATGCTACAAATCATTATTGTTTCAGCACAATAAACAAAAAGGTGATTTTATTGTCTAGGGATACAACATCAAATGACCTGTTAATTCTTTAAATTCTCCTTCCGTACTGGTTGCATAAATCTTCCAGACATAGATATCGCTGGGGCATAATTGACCTTTAAATGTACCGTCCCAACCAGTATTTAGGTCTGTAGTTTCAAATATCTGATGTCCCCAACGGTCGAATACAAAAAGTGAATATATTTTTACACCACGAGTTACTGCATTAAAAGTATCATTTTTGTTGTCTTCGTTAGGTGTGAAAGAATTAGGCACGTAAACCGCAAAATCAGAAGCGACCCTGATTGTTTTAATGACGGTATCTTTGCATTCATATTCATTAGTTACAATCAAAGCCACTGAATAAGTACCGGCATTTTCAAATAAAAAGTTTGGATTTATTTGATTAGATGTGTATTCCGTTTTGTTGAACATAAATAGCCAATTAAAGTTTTTAATATTTTGGTCTTTGCCAGAACTTACAAAAGTCACTTCCTCCATATTTTCTATAGGATGTTTTGGGCTATAGGTAAAATCTGCCATAGGTCTAGGATAACCAATAATTTGCATGGTTACTGAATTCGTACAACCAAGGTCAGAGGTTAAATCACCCTTAACGATATAGGTACCTGCATTTATAAAACAATACGAAAACGTATTTTGACTAGAAACACTTTGATTATTGATTTGCCAGTTAAATTGTTGAATGATAGAACTCAGTGTTGTCGTTACTCCACTGGGCACAAATGTATAATTGTTGCAAAATGGCACGCAGTTATTCAGGCCATTATTATAAATTAAATAACCACTCGGTAAATTCTCCACTTTAATTTTTTTAGTTGTACTATTCACGCAAGCATAGGCATCGGTAACAATTAAAGTGTATGTTCCAGAATACATGCTGTTGTATGCAATTAAGCTCATGGTTTGTGAAGTTAAAATACTATTATTTGGCAAAAGCCAAGAGTAACTTGTACCTCCAAAACCTTGTAAGATTAATTTTTGATTTAAGCATAAGGTATTAGTGTTAGCAGTAATACTTGGTGTTGGCAATGGCATCACCGAAAAAACAGTGCTTATAGCAGTATTTGTGCAACCAAATAGGTTTGCTCCAGTTACCGTGTAGCTTACCGGTGTTGTTGGATTAACCACATTTGATCCTGATGAATAGGTATAGGTATTTGCTCCACTTGGTGTAATTGTAAATGAATTACCCGAACAAATTGATCCACTGTTTACTGAAATAATTGGTATTGCATTAACCGAAACTGTGCTTACAGCAGTATTGGTGCAACCTAATGCGCTTGCTCCTGTCACCGTGTAGCTTGTTGTCGTTGTTGGACTAACTACATTTGATCCTGAAGAATATGTATAATAACTTGCCCCACTTGGTGTAATTGTAAATGAATTACCAATACAAATAGCTCCTGAGTTAAGACTAATGTTTGGAATTGCATTAACAGAAACTGTGCTTAAAGCAGTATTGGTGCAACCTAATGCGCTTGCTCCTATAATTGTAAAGATTGAGGTCGATGTTGGACTTACCACATTTGACAATGATGAATAGGTGTAAAAACTTCCACCACTAGGAATCAGTGTAAAAGAATTACCACTACAAATAACTCCTGAATTCACGCTAATGATTGGTGTTGCGTTAACAGTCACTGAGCATACTGCTGTGTTAGATCCAACACAACCTAAGGCACTGGTTCCGATTACAAAATAAGAGGTGTTTGTTAATGGACTCACCACATTTGTTCCTGAAGAGAAAGTATAGGTATTTGCACCACTCGGCAAAATAGTGAAAGATTTGCCAGAACAAATTACCCCTGAGTTTACTGTAATGCTTGGTGTTGCATTAACAGTTACTATGCATATTGCTGTATTAGATCCAACACAACCTAATGCACTGGTTCCAGTTACAGAATAAGAGGTATTTGTTAATGGACTAACCACATTTGTTCCTGAAGAGTAAGTATAGGTATTTGCTCCACTCGGAATCAGTGTAAAAGATTTTCCACTACAAATCACTCCTGAGTTTATTGTAATGCTTGGTGTTGCGTTAACTGTCACTGATGATACTGCTGTGTTAGATCCAATACAACCTAAAGCACTGGTTCCGGTTATAGAATAAGAGGTATTTGTTAATGGACTAACCACATTTGAACCTGATGAATAGGAATAAGAACTTGCTCCACTTGGTGTAATTGTAAATGAATTACCTGAACAAATTGAACCACTGTTTACTGAAATATTTGGAATTGAATTAACCGAAACTGTGCCCACAGCAGTATTGGTACAACCAAACGCGCTTGTTCCTGTTACCGTGTAGCTTGTTGTCGTTGTTGGACTAACCACATTTGATCCTGATGAATACGTATAAGAACTTGCTCCACTTGGAATCATTGTAAATGAATTACCCGAACAAATTGAACCACTGTTTACTGAAATAATTGGTAGTGCATAAACAGAAACTGTGCTCACTGCAGTATTGGTGCAACCTAATGCGCTTGCTCCTGTGACCGTGAAGTTTGTTAAAGTTGTTGGACTAACCACAATTGATCCTGATGAATAGGTATAGGTATTTGCTCCACTTGGAATCAGTGTAAATGAATTACCACTACAAATCGCTCCTGAGTTTATTGTAATACTTGGCGTTCCATTAACAGTCACTGTGCTCACAGCAGTATTGGTACAACCTAATGCGCTTGTTCCTGTCACCGTGTAGCTTGTTATCGTTGTTGGACTAACCACACTTGATCCTGATGAATAAGTATAGGTATTTGCTCCACTTGGTGTAATTATAAATGAATTACCAGAACAAATTGAACCACTGTTTACTGAAATATTTGGTATTGCATTAACCGAAACTGTGCTCACAGCAGTATTGGTGCAGCCTAATGCACTTGTTCCTGTCACCGTGTAGTTTGTGGTCGTTGATGGACTAACCACATTTGATCCTGATGAATAGGTGTATGTACTTGCTCCACTTGATGTAATTGTAAATGAATTACCCGAACAAATTAAACCACTGTTTACTGAAATAATTGGAATTCCATTAACAGAAACATTGCTTACAGCAGTATTAGAGCCGACACAACCTAATGAACTGGTTCCTGTTACAGAATAAGAGGTATTCGTTAATGGACTAACGACATTTGATCCTGATGAATACGTATAAGTATTTGCTCCACTTGGAATCAGTGTGAATGAATTACCCGAACATATTGAACCACTATTTACTGAAATAATTGGTATTCCATCAACAGAAACAGTGCTTATAGCAGTATTGGTGCAACCTAATGTGTTCGCTCCGGTCACCGTGTAACTTGTTATCGTAGTTGGACTAACTACATTAGATCCTGAAGAATAGGTATATGTAGTTGCTCCACTTGGTGTAATTGTAAAAGAATTACCCGAACAAATTGAACCACTGTTTACTGAAATATTTGGAATTGAATTAACCGAAACAGTGCTCACAGCAGTATTGGTACAACCTAATGCGCTTGTTCCTGTCACCGTGTAGCTTGTTATCGTTGTTGGACTGACCACATTTGATCCTGATGAATAGTTATAAGAACTTGCTCCACTTGGTGTAATTGTAAATGAATTACCACTACAAATCGCTCCTGAGTTCAAGCTAATGCTTGGTGTTGAATTAACAGTCACTGTGCTTACTGCTGTATTAGTTCCAACACAACCTAATGAACTGGTTCCTGTTACAGAATAAGAGGTATTTGTTAATGGAGTAACAACATTTGATCCTGATGAATACGTATACGTATTTGCTCCACTCGCTGTTAATGTTGCAGACTGGCCATTACAAACTGTGCTATTGTTGACTGAAATGGTAGGATTTGGATTTACATTAACCAAACTCGTTTCATTAGCCACACAACCAGAAAGGTTATAATCAACGGAATAGGTTGTACTAACAGTAGGAGAAACAGAAATAGATTGAGTCGTTTGTCCTCCTGGACTCCATAAATAAGTACCTCCAAGGCTGGATGGAGTGGCTGTTAAAATAGTTGAATTACCTGAGCAAATAGTTGGTGTATTTATGGTAACAGAGGTTGATGATGATGAAGTAATTGATACTGTTTGTGTAAGCAGGCAACCATTTGAACTACTAACGCTTACTGAATAAAGGCCTGCCGCCAAACCTGTTGCGACCGTTCCATTCCCTCCTGATGGAAACCATGTATAAGTATATGGAGAAATAGCTCCTGTGGCACTTACAGTGGCTGAGCCTGTTGCTGAGCAGCTAGCATTTGTTGATGAAATACTAACATTAAAAGGAGAAATAGCAGAGCAAGAATTATTCATTGAACTAATCCAAGCTGCATTTGCGACATTATTAGGTAATCCTGGAGTTTCTGAGCCAGAAGTAGATACGTTTGCATTAGTCCAATTAGCTTGATTCGTATAAGAATTGCTAACTGAATTATCCATATAAAAAACTTTCCCGCTTTGAGTTGAATTAACGTAAATATTAGTGTTTAACGTATTATTTCCCCAACTTATTGCAAATAGAATATTTCCAAATGCATCAACTGTGTGAAATGAATCAGCCGTATTTGCCATACCAACATTACCCCATGGACCTGATGTTGTTAAGCCTGAAGTTGGATATACTGCACTTGCTGTACTAGGTAATGTTGTATGTCTTTCTATTAAAGAGGTATTACTAATAGGTATTATTAAACGACAGTTACCATCAGACATTGATAAATCTGACAATGGAGTTGCAACAGTTCCAATATTTGTATTATAATCGAGGTCATTATAAATTAAAATGAGTGTGCCAATTGGAATGTTTGACCAAAATGGGTCAAACTTAAGACGATAACAACCATCAGCAATACCTGTCCCAGAGCCAGAAGCATGCGCTCCATTATTATCATCAATGTAATACCCTCTTAAATCCAAAGTAGGAATTCCGTTACACGTAGGTGTGCCAACAACTAATAATTCTACATATTCTTTGGAGCCACTAGGTCCGTTTGAAAGCTCATTTATGATAAGGGTTTGTGACCTTACGTTGAAAAAAAAAGATAGGGAAACTATACTAAAAAAAAATCGTAATTTCACTTTAAACATGCTTGCTTCATTTTAATTTCAAAAATTAAAAAAGCGGTTAAGGATTTTTATCTCTAAAATAATTCCTTTAGGTTGCTCATTTTATTACTAAAAAACAGTGTAAAAGTAATGGATTGATGATAGTTTAACTTTACCTCAATGTTATGAAATTGCTCAAGAGGGTGGGATTATTGAAACCGTTCAACCCTTTTTTTAAACCAGGTTTTTATTTGAACCAATCCAATCAATATAAATTCTATAAATATTACTCTGATCAATAATCTTGTTTTTGTTTCACGCATGGGCTTATATTCAGTTGTATCATCCTTCCTAATGTCTAAACGCATTAATTGGTATGAAATTCTATTAGATTTTAACTAACAAAAAAAAATCCCCCTTCGCACTTAGCAAAGAGGGATTTAATAAATCTAAAAAAACTTATTCTTTAATTATACTACCTCTGTAAACAGATTGATTCTTATCCATTACACTGATAAAATAAATTCCTTTATCAAATGCATTGATATTAATCTTATTCGTTAATTCTGCTTTTTGTGTTTTTATGACCTTTAAAAACATCATTTTATTTAAAAGTCTTTTAAATAAAAAAGCCTTATAGACTAGTATCTATAAGGCTTTAGCGGTGGTGGAATCCACCGAAATTTTTTCGAACTCTTTTCTTATAGATTTGCAAAATTTGGGTGCACTTAATAATCTAATAATAAATGGAAAATAATTTTTTCTGGATAATTACGTTTACAAAATTGCTTAACGGTCTTAACATTTTTGGATCCTCTCAAGTAAGTTCAAAGTTTAAATAATTTTTAAATGCCATTAAAATAAAAACAAAGACATAACAAAAAATTAATTGAATAATGGAATTATTATTCTTTCAAATTATAATGAAGTAACAAAACAATTAAATAATTAATAACAAAAAAAATCCCCGATAAATTACCGGGGATTTTTTGTTAATTATGATTTGATTAAACTAAACCACTATTGTTTAATTATACTGCCTCTGTAAACAGATTGATTATTCTCCATTACATTAATAAAATAAATTCCTTTATCAAATAAATTCAGATCAATTTGATTCATCAATTTTGCTTTTTGTGATTTAATGATTTGGCCTAATACATTTGTAATGGCAATGTTACTATTATTTATGTTAGTAAGTTCAATAGTAAGTTCTCCATTATTTGGATTAGTATAAACCTTGGTAGCACTAGCTTTTATAATTCTTGATCTAAAATTATTCATGATTAATCTTTAACGAACTTCATTACCGATTTATTTTCTCCTTGTTGGTCACTGATTCGAACAAAATAAATACCGTTATTAAACTGTGAAACATCAATTGGAAAATATTTATCATCTTGTTTTGAAACAAAAACAATTTGTCCCACAAAATTCGTGACAACAATATTTTTTTGACCAACAAACGGTGTGCTTATAGTGATAATGTCCGTTGATGGATTTGGATATAAATCATAACCTGATGAATTTCTATTATTGGATTTAATACCAGTTGGAACAATTGATATAATTGAATCACCCTCTACAGTAATATTATCATATCTATTATTTCCGCTTGATCCGGTATTAGGAGCACCTAACTTAATCCGCAGCATTAATTTATTGTTATTATTAATTGTTGTGATTGCACTTAGGTTTAAAGTTATTTTCCCCCAGGCAGTACCTGCCGAATCAAATAATTGTGGGAGATTGGAAGTTATAAAAGTTGCTCCACTATCAAGGCTATAAGAATAGTTCATTCTGTGGGGTCCGCTTGCAGTACTTGAAGACATAGATTCCCATGTTAATTTTATGTTTTTGAATTTTGTTGTTGGAATATACCATAAAAACTGCATACTATCATTTGGATTACGTGTGCGGACAGCTGAGTTGCTTCCAGCTGAGCCGAAAACAGGGCAACAAGCACCATATCCTACTCTTTGATTTATTGAATCGCCAATTAAATTATCCCAATAACCGGTATCTGCTAAACAATTAGAAACTTTAATAAAACGAAGGTAACCCACTGTTAAGGAAGGCTTGGTATAGTCAGAATTCATTTTGCTTGTACCCAAATGAATACCGCCTCCACCTGAGAGAGGCAATGTGTTATTAAAATGCCAGTAGTGCAGTAATTTATTGTTTTGAGCTTTTGTCTCTGTATTAGAAAATAATAGAAAGAATGCCAAAACTATTGATGTTAGTAGGTTTTTTTTCATTTTTTTCATTTTAAATTTTTTTTTTAAAATTATTGCATCAATATTAATTTACTATTATCGTATTATTATGTTTTTATTATTTTAAAATCAATAAACGATTAGTTTTTTTTAAATAAATCAGGATAAATTAATAAGTGATATTAAAAAATCACTGCACATAAATTAATCTGTATTTTTTCTTGAATATTCATAAATAATATTCAAATCCTTGTCAACAAAATAAGTTCGTAAAATATCACCTTTTATTGTTGCAACCATAAAACCAGGAACGCTTTTGGCAAAAACACTATTTTGGTTGCTTTCAACCTTGTCACTAACATCAGCTGCTGCACCTGATACAAAATAATCTATCTTGCCGTCACTTGGTCTTTGGTGCTGCAAGTTATGATCGTGGCCACAGATGTATGCCTGCACTTTATATTTTTCGAGGATGGGTTTAAAATTTGTATAAAGTTCCCTTGTATCGCCGCGTTTGCTGCTTGAATAAACAGGATGATGGCCTATCACAATTTTCCAGGCATTTTTTGATGAAGCTAAAACACTATCAATCCATTTTAACTGACGAACAGTATCCTGAAGATCAACATCAGTATATTTTCCGCCTTTGTTCCTGTATTCTTTTAAAAACGGACTTGTATCAACAAATAACAACTTTAATTTTTGAGCGCTGTCAATTTTCTGTTCAATAGAATAATAACGTGCGGGCATCACCCATTTCCTGCTTTTTTTTGAATAATCAATTTCCGCCTGAACGCTTCCAGAGTAATCATGGTTACCAAGTGAAGCAAACCAATCTAATTGCAAAGCATCACCGTTATACACATTTTCAAATGAGTTCATCCACTGCGGATCATCTTTACTGGCCACTCCACAACAGTAAAAATTATCGCCCGTTGTAATAATAAATTTTGGTTTCGCCATTTCCGCCGTTTTTTTCATTGCATCTGCAACATGCTGTTGATAAAGTTCTCCGTTATGTCCAAAATCACCCATTATAAAAAAAACCAAAGATTTCTGCTCAATGATATCTTTATTGAATTTTTTATTTTTTCGATTAACCCCTTGGGCAGTTAAAAAAGTTTCACCGGCAAATATAAAAAGCGATATTGTTAAAGTGATCCGTAAAATTTTATGCATATTTAGTTATTGTGTCGTTAGTAATAATTTTTGAAAATAAGTACGATCGTCAGTTCTTACTTTTAAAATGTAACAGCCGTTTTCGGAATTAATAATCTCAGTTTTAAAAGTCACTTTTTTATTACCGCTTCTATCAGAAAAAATGATATTCCCATCTAAGCTCAAAACGTTTAACTCAATTATTTCTTGGTTACTTTCAATTTCTAAACATCCGGATGAAGGATTGGGATAAATCTTTAAACCTTCACCATTCAATTTGCTCTCAGTAATTCCCGTTGAAAAAATTGTCATGGTTGATTTGAAAGTCCTATATAATGTAGCAGGCACATAAGAAGTTTCACAGGATAAAAAAAGTTCATTTGCCGAAATATAGGTAATTCCCTCTGTTTGCCAGTCATTAACGGAATTTCCAATTTCTATTCTTCTTTTGTTTCCTGAAAAGAACATATCTCCGGTAAAATTATTCAAAATATACAAGAATGAATTTTTGTGTGGAGACATATAACCTATTAAAGCAACTTCATTGGTTTGTTTGTTATAATCAGCTCCCGTAATTAGTCCGTTTACATTAAAAGAGGAGTAAGGACTCACAGTATAAGTACCTGGGTTTTTTGAAAGTTTGTAAACGCGGGTTTGAAGATCACCTCTGTCTTTTGTAAAAATATAAAGAAAATTACCAATTGAAATCAAAGATTCACAATCAAAATTATGAGAACTGCTAGAAGCAAAACTCACCTGGTCGGAATATGAAAAATTAATAGACTGTGCTGTTGCGCTAACGGCAGTTAATGTGTTAGTTAAAAATTGGGATTTATCTATCTTCAGTATTTTGAGATCCGTTCTTGTTCCATTGTTATTTCCAGTTTCACTAACATAAATGTAATTACTGTCAGCCGTAATGTCTTCCCAATCTATAAGCTGAAAATTTATAATTGATACCGTTTGCAAAACTGCGCCATTAGCTGTATCAATTTTATATATATTATTTGGATTTCCACTGTCGTTATGAGACCATAAAACTCCGTTGGTAAAAACCAAACCTGATGATTCGGTTAATATAGGTGATACGGTTCCTTTAATACTAACGCTCAACGAAGAAGTATTGTATGAACATGATCCATCATTAATAACAGCTGATGGATTAAAATTATTCGCTGTGGGATCCGTGCATCCTGATTGAGAAAAACACCGAAAATATGTAATTAATAAAAAAAATAATAAATTAATTTTCATAATATAATTTTTTTTAGTCAATAATTATTGGGTTATTAAAAATATTTTTTTATAGGATACGTGGTTTTCAAATATTGTTTTGAGGATGAAACAGCTTGAGTTATCAGTAAAATCGATGGGATTTATTGTTGCATTATTCTTTCCTATTTTTTTGGCATAGATAATCTTACCTTCAACAGATATTATTTCCAGATCTTTGATTACTTCGGTACATTCTATTTTAAAAACATCTGAAGTTGGATTAGGATAAATTTTTAATTCAACATCCTGCTTTTGTAATACTTTTACACCAACAATTTTATTTATATCCGAATAATATATTCCGGCAGTTTTACCGTTTAATTCATTCGAAATAAAAATACGGTGTTTACTTGTTTCATTGTAAAAGGCTATCCCCTCTGTTTGCCAGGCATAGTTGGTGTTACCCAGTTCTACTCTGCGTTTATTCCCTGAAAAAAAATTTGTTCCTTGGAAATCATTTAAATACCAAATAAAGGAATTCATATTGCTGCTCATGTAACCAATCAAAACCACTTCTTTGCTTATCGGATTGTAATCAGCTCCTGTTATTTTACCATTGCAATTAAAGTTAAGATAAGGACTTAAAGTATAAGTGCCCGGTGTTTTTGGTAATTTATAAACGCGTGTTTTTAAATCACCACGGTCTTTAGTAAAAATATACAAACTGTCACCAACAGAAATAATTGATTCGCAATCAAAATTTGTATTGTTATTACTTGCCAAACTGCTTTGATCATAATAGGAAAAATTGATTGCCTGTGCCGTAACGGTAACAACTGCATTTGAGTTGGTTATAAATTGGGATTTTTTTATCTTCAGTATTTTCAGATCTGTGCGGGTACCAAAGTTGTTACCAAAATCTCCAATATATATAAAGCCGGTATCAGCTGTCATATCTTCCCAATCCTGGTTTCCATAATTTACAACAGTTATGCTTTGAATAATATCACCAGTTATTGTATCA
>Ga0209597_1002821_pt1 | contig 10906 bp, 5 predicted proteins | sample M_140625_MF_Meta_FD_187316 | JGI IMG/M metagenome (GOLD analysis project Ga0209597, IMG submission 187316) | Freshwater microbial communities from Lake Montjoie, Canada to study carbon cycling - M_140625_MF_MetaG (SPAdes) (version 2) | ecosystem: Environmental > Aquatic > Freshwater > Lake...
CCGCTGGCTCTCGCCCTGCCGCAGTTGCGTGTGGGCCGAACTGGGCGTCATCTTTTCGCCCACCTTCTGAATGACTTGCTTGATATCGCGGGCGTTCCGCAGGATCCGCTGCAAACGCTCCACAACGTCGGCGTCGTGGCCGATATAACGCTCCATAACGTTGACGGCATCGTTCAGGATGTCATCGACGGGCAAGGCCACAGCGCCGTGAATTGCTTCGATACTTTCGGCTGCCGTCGATGCTTTCTCGGCAACAAGCAGTTCCAGCGTGTTGAGGGCCGCAGCAACATCCCGAGAAAAGATCTCGAGAAATTGCAGATCGGTATCGGAAAACCCACCCGGCTCCGGGCTCTCAACGTTGAATGTGCCGATCACGTGCTCGTGCAACATGAGGGGCACTGTGAGCGAGCTTTTTGCGCCCGTGCAGCCTTCCAGATAGAGCAAGTCTTTGGTGGTGTCGTTGCAAAAGTAGCTGCGGCCTGTGGCCGCAACGTAGCCCGTGACTCCGTTGTTTGCCGGTTGTGCATGCAGAATGCGGGCTTCTGCCTCCGGGTTCATCCCTTCGGCCAAGAGTGATTCGAGCCTGCCGGTTTGTTGGTCGAGGAGGCGGATCTCCACCACATCAAATTGCAGCAGGTCCTTTGAGTAGTGAAGGATGTTGCTCTTGAGCAGTTCGATGCGTTCGGCAATCGTCATGTCGGCTAACTCAGCCGGTGAAAGATCGGCAAGCTTTTGGCCTGCCTGATGGATCAGCGCTCTCTTCTGTTGCTCGAGAATCGTGTGAGTGACATCCCAGACAGCCACGACGACTTGGCCACCGATAGGCAGCGAGTCCCCGGCATCCGAGGGCTGTCCGACCAACGCGGCCGCCGCAAACACTGCCGAAGCGTGCACGTGGAAGTAGCGGTTGTCTTTCGTTCGCAGCATCGTGCTGCTCGACCGCCCACCAGATGTGGACGCGTGGAGCGGATGGAGCTCGGGCCCCAGGATTTCAGGACTACCAAGCGATTCAAAAAAGTTGCAGCCCTGCAGCGACTCGCGACCGCACCACTGGCACATCTGCCAGTTGGCCCATTGGATCGTGTAGCCGTTTCCCAAGAGGGCCACCCCATCGGGCATGTGCTCCAGCACGCGAACCAGATCAATTGGTGGAGAAATTGACTGCGGCGTCTTGGCAGCGGCCATCCCAGCCTGCAAATCACTCGGTTGCGACACCCAACGGTCCTCCACGATTGCCATCTAGGTTGACGTGAGTCAATCCAAATCCAGTATAAATTCAGCTGACGTTCTCGCCAAATCGGCTATGGCTGTTGCCGCAGTCTCTCACAAATCTATACTCCCTTCGGCGTCCAGCTTTGCAATTCGAAGCTGGAAGATGTTCGTCCAGCGGTCTGGCTCCTGTTTTGTGTGGCCGTTGAGTAGGATTGCCCCCTCCACGATTACGAGGCTGTTTGTGACGAAGAGTGAGTCGACACCGTCGTTTGTAACTCGGAACCAGTTTCTTATCTATCGGCTGTTTTCGCTTTCAGGTTTGGTGCCGGTGGGGGCTTTTTTGGTGGTCCACCTGCTCACCAACGCATCGGTTCTGGGCGGCCCTGGCGCATTTCAGTCGCGGGTGGACTTGATCCACTCGCTGGGGCCGCTGCTGGTGCCGATTGAATGGGCGTTTATCTTTCTGCCAATGCTTTTTCACGCCACGGTGGGGTTTGCGATTATCGCTGGCGGCTTGCCGAATGTCGGCTCGTATCCCTATGCCGGCAACGTGCGTTACACGCTGCAGCGAGCCACCGCCATGATCGTCTTTGCGTTCATCATCTGGCATCTGATTCAGCTGCACTGGATGGGAGCCCCGCTGGGTGGAGGTCGGTTTGATCCCCATCACGCCTCCAGTTCGGCGGCCGTGGTGCTCCAGCCCGCAATCGTTTGCATTCTGTATGCGATAGGAATCGTATCGGCCGTCTTTCATTTGTCCAACGGCCTGTGGACGCTCGGAATCACGTGGGGACTCTGGACGAGTCCTGCGGCCATGCGACGCGCCAGTTGGGTGAGCATCGTTGTGGGCGTGCTGCTCGGCGGGGTTGGGTTGGGGGCGCTGTCAGGCATGCGAAACGTCAACGTCGAGGGTGCTAGGGTCATCGAAGACAGGATGGAGGGAGTCAAGCGGATGCTCGAAGGGCAACCGGCTGCCGGGAGTCCGGCTGCTGGCGTTCGTGCAACTCCTGAGCCCATATCCAACCCCAGCTCCCCTGCCTCTACCTCGGGAGTTTCCACAACAGGAATCTGAGAACCATGGCACAACCCCGCGTTCTTGTTATCGGCGGCGGACTCGCCGGACTTTCTGCCACAATGCGTCTGGCCGAACTGGGCATTCACGTCGATCTGGTCAGCCTAGTGCCGGTCAAACGATCCCATAGCGTCTGTGCGCAGGGGGGCATTAACAGCGTCAATGCGCTCACCCGACAAGAGGGCGACAGCGAGTGGAAGCACTTCGACGACACCGTGTATGGAGGCGATTTCCTCCAGCATCAGCCTCCCGTCAAGGAAATGACCGACTGGGGGCCCCGGATTATCGATCTCATGGACCGCCTCGGCGTGCCTTTCAACCGCACGCCCGAGGGCTATCGCGATCAGCGTCGGTTTGGTGGCACTCTCTACAAGCGGACGTCGTTCGCTGGCTCCACGACGGGCCAGCAGTTGCTCTATGCGCTCGACGAACAGGTGCGTCGCTTTGAGGTCGATGGAAAAGTCAAGAAGTGGGAGTTCTGGGACTTCCTCCAGCCGGTTTTAGATGAGTCGGGCCGCTGCCGAGGCGCGGTCTGCCAAGATCTCGTTACGATGCAGTTTCGCGCCTTCCCTGCCGATGCAGTGATCCTTGCAACGGGTGGATGCGGCCTTGTCTACGGCCGTTCAACGATGTCGATGGTCTGCACGGGCAGTGCCATCAGTCGGGCGTATCAAAGCGGCGCGTGGTACGGCAACGGCGAATTTATTCAGGTGCACCCGACCGCGATTCCAGGCGCCGACAAACTGCGGCTGATGAGCGAGAGCGCCCGCGGCGAGGGTGGCCGTGTGTGGGTGCCTCGCACTCCGCACGATCCACGCGATCCGAGAGACATTCCCGAAGCCGAGCGATCTTACTTTTTAGAGGAGCGGTATCCGAAGTACGGCAACCTCGTGCCTCGCGACATCGCCACTCGCGAAATCTTCGACATTTGCACAACCGATGGCCTGTCGGTGGAAAAAGACCAACTCTGCGTCTATCTCGATCTCACGCACCTCTCCCGCGAGATGCTCGATCGCAAACTCGGCGGCATCCTCGAAATTTATGAAAAGTTTCAGGGCGCTGATCCTCGGGTTGTGCCGATGAAGATTTTCCCGGCCGTTCACTATTCGATGGGTGGGCTGTGGGTCGACTATCAGAAGAGCGGGGCTGGCGGTCTTGAGCCCGGCTCGCCTCGGAACCAGCAGACGAATATTCCGAGCCTTTATGCGATTGGCGAGTGCGACTACCAGTATCACGGTGCCAACAGGCTCGGCGCCAATTCGCTTCTGTCGTGCATCTTCAGCGGATTATTCTGCGCTCCCGGCGTGGTGGCATCCGCCAACGGGGGAGGAAAAACGGCAGCAGAAGAATCGTCGCGGCTCTTTGATGCAGCAATGCGTCGGCAGGAGGAGCGGCACGAGGCCCTGCTTGCTCGCCGTGCCGGCGATGAAAATCCCTATGCATTGCACCAAGAACTCGGCACACTCATGACTCGCACGGCCACTGTCGTGCGTCGCAACGAGCAGTTGGCTGCTGCCTACGGTGAAGTGTGCACGCTGGAAGATCGCTGGCAGCGATGTGCGCTCTCCGATACGGGTAACTGGACAAATCAAAATGTTGTCTTTACCAAGGCACTGGGCGATATGTTTCCAATCGCAAAACTGATTTTGAAAGGGGCGCTCCAGCGGGATGAATGCCGCGGGGCCCACTACAAGCCGACCACAGCCATGCCCGGCATTGCAGCCACCGAACCTGGCGAACAGCGCCGCGAGGCCGCACAGTGGTGCGACCGGTTTGAGGGAAACACACGCCGCTGGCTGAAAAGTACGATTGCCAAGCACGGCAGTGACGGCCACACGCAGATTTCCTACGAAGACATCGACACATCCCTGCTGCCACCGCGTCCTCGCCTCTATGGGCTCGTGGGGGGCGATGTGATCGAGGAAGTGTGGAAGGAACGTCAGAAGAAGGCCGATGCGATTCACGCCCAGCCCATCACATCCGGAGGACTTTCCCCATGATTCGAATCGCTGAAAAGAGTGACGCCGCCTCGGCGGTTGCCAAGGAATCCGACCGGATCGTTCGCGTGCGGGTGCTGCGGCAGGATGCCCCCGGGCAGGAGAGCTATTGGGAGCGTCACGCGGTGCCCTATGAGCCCACGATGAACGTCATCAGCATCCTGCAGCGGATTGCCGCGAGGGCTCAATCACAGGACGGTCGGCACGTTGCGCCTGTGGCGTGGGATTGCAATTGCCTTGAGGAGGTGTGCGGTTCCTGCACGATGCTCGTCAACGGACGCTCGCGCATGGCGTGCACGGCTCTGGTCGACAAGCTGCTCGAGGAAAATCCAGAAGAAATTGAGCTCAAGCCGATGTCGAAATTCCCAGTCGTGCGGGATCTTGTGGTCGACCGCCGGCGTGTCTTTCGGGCGCTTGAGCGAGTGGAGGCGTGGGTGCCCGTTGACGGCTCCTACGATCATGGCTCCGGCCCCAGGATCTCACCGGAAGAGCAGGAGGAATCCTATCCACTCTCCACGTGCATGAGTTGCGGCTGCTGCCTTGAGGCCTGCCCGCAGTACACCAAGAGCGAGGTGGTGCAGCGAGACGATGAGTCGGCCGAGGATTTTGACAAGCGACGCAAAGCGGCGTTCGATCGCGGGTTTATCGGTGCGCACGCCATCAGTCAAGCAATGCTTTTTAACAGCCATCCAACCGGCAAGATGATCGCAGACGAGCGGCTCAACGCGATCACTTCGCAGGGAGGCATCCAAATGTGCGGCAACGCCCAGAACTGCGTGGCCGTCTGCCCGAAGCACATCCCGCTGACGCGGTCGATCGCCCGTGCTGGCCGTGCGGCCACCGTGTGGGCAATCAAAAAACTCTTCGATCGCTAACGTTTTTTACCGGAAGCGAGCACGCACGTGAGCGGGTCTTTCGTCCACCTCCACTGCCACAGCCACTACAGCCTGCTCGACGGCGCGAGTTCGATCGAGCGGCTTGTCAGCCGCACCGTCGAACTCGGCATGAACGCGCTGGCCATCACCGACCACGGCAACTTGCACGGTGCGCTTGAGTTTTATAGTGCTGCAAAGGCTGCGGGGCTCAATCCGATCATTGGCTACGAAGCCTATATCGCCCCTGGTAGTCGGTTTCAGAAAGACGCCGGCAACCAGAAGGATTCGAGCTACCACCTCACGCTTTTGGCCCAGAACAAGCAGGGCTTCGCCAACCTGCTGCAGTTGGCCACCAAGGCGTATTTGGAAGGCTTTTACTTCAAGCCCCGGATCGATCGCGATTTGCTCGCGGCCCACAGCGAAGGGATTCTCTGCCTGTCGGGTTGCCTCTCGAGCGAATTCAGCCGGTCGCTCATCGGCGGCGGCCACGGGCAGTCCGATTCACTGGAACAGGGCAGGCAGGTCGCCGGCTGGTTTCAGAAAACGTTTGGCGACCGTTATTTTGTTGAGATTCAAGACAACGGCCTAGAGGTGCAGCAGCAGGTGACCGGCGCGGCGCTCGACATCTCGCGAGAATTGGGCATCCCGCCTGTCTCCACATGCGACTGCCACTACGTGAATCGCGAAGACTCTGTCGCGCAAGATATTTTACTCTGCGTCAACACGGGTCGCTTTCGGAGCGATGCCTCCCGCATGCGGATGGATTCCAACGAGTTCTATCTGAAGAGTCCAACGGAAATGCACGCGGCCTTCGCCGGCCTCGACCGCACCACGGCCACTGCGGCTGCCGATCGCAGCCAAGAGATCGCCAACTCGGTGGCCATCGAACTGGATCTCGGTAAGCGGCATTTTCCTGGTTTTGATGTGCCCAGCGGCCGCACTGCCTCGCAGGAATTGCGCCGGTTGTGCGTCGAGGGACTGCACGATCGGTATGCCGAAGTGCCGAAGCGGTGGACCGCAGCCCAAGTCACCGTTTCGGGCTCCAGTACCACCGAAACAGGTTTGGAGCTTCATGGGCAGGTGACCGAGCGGCTCGACAGGGAACTCGGCGTGATCGACACGCTGGGGTTCTCAAGTTATTTCCTGATCGTGTGGGATTTCGTTCGGTACGCCCGCGAGCAGGGCATTCCGGCTGCAGCGAGAGGATCGGGCGTGGGTTCGCTGGTGGCCTACTCGCTCTATCTCTCGCACGTGTGCCCACTCGAATACGACCTGCTCTTTGAACGCTTTCTCGACATCAACCGTCGGGAGGCCCCCGATATCGATATCGACTTCTGCAAAGAGCGGCGAGGCGAGGTGATTGAATATGTGAAGCAGAAGTATGGCGAGGCCAATGTGGCTCAGATCGGCACGTTCGGCACGCTGGCCGCCCGGGCAGCGATCCGCGATGTGGGACGCGCCTTGGGCATGCCGATCCCCCGCGTGGACGCGATCGTGGCAATGGTGCCCGACCAACTGGGCATCACGTTGGAGAAGGCCACATCGCCGGGGTCGCAACTGATAGCGGCCTGCGAAGCGGATCCTGAGGTACGGGAACTTGTGGATCTGGCAGGACGGATCGAGGGGCTTGCACGCAATGTCGGCACCCATGCTGCGGCCGTTGTCATCGCCGACCGGCCTCTCGTGGAATATGTGCCGCTGCAGCGAGTGACTGGCAAGGAGGATGTGATCACGCAGTGGGCCATGGACGATGTCGAGCATGCAGGGCTCATGAAGATGGACTTCCTGGGCCTGCGTTATCTCACCGTTGTGGCCAAGACAGTCGAAATCATTCATGCCACTGGCGGACAAATAAAAATCGATCCGCTCGCCTTTCCGCTGGACGATGCTCCCACGTTTGCATTGCTCTGCCGAGGCGAAACAAAAGGCATTTTTCAGCTCGAGAGCGGCGGCATTCGCGACCTCTTGCAGCGGATGAAGCCCGACCACTTTCTAGATATCGTGGCCGTGAATGCTCTCTATCGGCCTGGACCGCTTGAGGGCGGCATGGTGGACGACTATGTAGCGGTTAAACACGGTCGCAAGCGGGCCGAGTACCGCCATCCGGTGATGAAAGACTTGCTCGAAGAAACGCACGGCGTGATGGTGTATCAGGAGCAAGTGATGCGCATTCTGGAGCGGCTCGGAGGCATCGAGCTATCCAGCGCCTATACGTGCATTAAGGCGATCAGTAAAAAGAAAATCGAAACGATCGCAGCGTTTCGAGAGCAGTTTGTGGACGGGGCCAACGCTAAGGGGCTTTCGAAGCAGCAGGCCAAAGAGCTCTTTGGGCTCATCGAAAAATTTGCCGGCTACGGGTTTAACAAAAGCCATTCTACGGCCTACGCCCTGCTGGCCTGGCAGACGGCCTATTTGAAAACGCACTGGCCGGTCGAGTTTATGGCAGCACTTCTCTCCGGCGATATCACTGGACGGAATTTTAAAAAGAAAGACGCGCTGGTCGAGCACATCGAGGACTGCCGACGGATGGGAATCGAGGTAACGCCGCCAGACGTCAACGCATCGGGTGTTGACTTCACGGTGGCCAACGGCCGGATTGTATTTGGATTGTCTGCGATCAAAGGCTGCGGCGTGCCGGCGGCAACGGCCATTGGGGTTGAGCGGCAGCGGAATGGTCCGTACCGCAGCTTGGACGATTTTTGCAGCCGCCTCGATCCGTCGGTCGTGAATAAAACAGCAGCCGAGAGCCTCGCAAAGGCTGGAGCAATGGATTCGCTAGGGCCCCACCGCGCGGCGATCCTGGCGGGCATCGAGCGAGCCATGGCTGCGGGTGCCTCCCGGCTGGCCGATCGCAAAAGCGGGCAGAAAAATTTGTTTGACGTTTTTGAGGAAGCACCACAGGCTGCGGCAACCCCGCCACCGGGCCTGCAGGACGTGCCCACGTTTTCTGATCTCGAAACGCGATCCCACGAAAAGGATGTCTTGGGGTACTACATCCACAGCCATCCCTTGGCAGAGTGCAGTGGCATCCTCGAAACGATCTGTACGCACAGCACAACGAGTCTGGGGGCCGCAAAGACCAAGAGCGATGTGGTGATCGGTGGGCTCGTCGCTGCGATCAAGCTCTCCAACGTGAAGCAGGCCCGACCAGGAACCACACACACCCGCTACGGCATGTTTGATTTGGAAGACATGGACGGCATTGTGCGATCCATTTGCTGGCCGGAAGACTACGCGAGACTCGGAGCCCATATTCAGCCAGATGCCGTGGTGGTGGTATCTGGATCGGTTGACCGCCGCCCTGGCAGCGAAGAAACGAATCTGGTCGTGAGTGATCTGATTCCGATCTCAGAGATCTGGAGCAAACCTGTGCGGCATGTGACCGTGAAGCTGAGCGAGTCGCAGCACGGTTGCAGCACGCTCGACCGCTTGGCTGCCATCGTGCGCCGCCACGCAGGGTCTGTTCCTTTGCGCATGGTGTTGGAGTTGGCCGATGGCCGGCGTGTCTTGATGGAGGCCGACCGCGACAAGGTCAGTTGGTCGCAGCAGTTTCTATTGGAGCTTGTGGAGTTGCTTGGTTCCGGAGGCGTGCGGGCTGCAATCACGCTGGCCACCAAGCGCCGCGATACCGATTCGGTTCGTCGCGGCCCCCGATCTGCCGTTGCTGGCTCGTAGCAGACGCCCCGAGGCTGTTCAGAGCGTCTCTAGAGTGTTCATGTCCCGGAAGCCCGCGATCACGAACACACGTGGAATTCAGCCGCCTTCACAGCTGAGATCACGCATTCCTAGATCACAGTCGGATGTTCACAAAATCAGCCAAAAATGCACTCAATCCAGAAAAACTTCGCATTGCCTCAGCCAGCCGGTCAAACTACGCTTTTGAGACCAAGTTTTCCGGTGCTCCCGTTTCGCTTTCCATACTTTCTGGAAGGGTATTGTTTATGCAGATCGCACGCACCGTAGTGGCCGCACGGCTTCACGGCGTTTCCCAGTGGAAACAGGCCGTGGGCTGGCGTTGGATCGCAGCCGGATCCATTGCAATGGGCTTCGTGCTGGCCGGTGCCCCTACGTTCGGCCAAGTGGGCGGCGTGGGCGGCGGTGGCGCGGGTGGCGCGGGTGGCGTGGGCGCGACTGGTGGCGTGGGGCGTGGAACCGGCAGTGCTGCCGGGGCTGCTGGCATCGTCATTGATGCGCAGGGTGTGCTGCGAACGCAGGGCGTGGCTGACGCAGGACTCTCGCTGGCCAGACGCAAGGCCGCGGCGGCGGCATTGCCTGGCGAACTCCAAAAAAGCTCCAAGCTTCGCAAGGTGGCTCTCTCGCAATTGGAAGCCGAAGTGGCCGCAGCCGCCGCGGCCGGCCGCGGCATTCCAGACGCCCTACAGAAACTCGCAGGCCTCACCCGTATTCAGTATGTGTTTGTCTATCCCGGTGAGGGATCCGACAAAGGAGAAGTGGTCATCGCTGGTCCGGCGGAAGCGTGGATGGCCGATGCCACCGGCCGAGTTGTCGGCGTTGAAACCGGAAGTCCGACGGTGCTGCTGGAGGATCTCGCCGCGTTGATGCGGGTGTTTCCGCCTGGGCAGCCCACCGACCGCAGTGTTGGGTGCTCGATTGATCCCAAGCCCGCTGGGTTGGCTTCGCTCCAAGCATTTCTCAAAAAAGTTGGCCACATCAACCCCACCGAAAGCACAGAAGATATCGTAGCAGGCATGCAGCAGGCACTGGGCACGCAGGTGGTCAGCGTGCAGGGCGTGTCGCCGGCAACGCATTGTGCGCACGTGATGGTGGAAGCCGACTATCGGATGAAGCTCATTGGTATCGGACTGGAGCCGCCGCCGGTGAAAATGAGCACGTGGATCGAACTGGCCAGTGCTGGGAGCGTGGCTGCCAATGCGCTCCAGCGTTGGTATTTCGTTCCCGACTACCAGTGCGTGCGAATCAGCGAAGACGATTTGGCAATCGAACTGGTGGGCCGGGGCGTGAAGCTCTGTGGTGCCGACGAAGTTGTGATGGCCGACGGCCGTCGCATGAGCGCCGATCGAGCTGCTAGGGCCAGCAAAATGTTTACCGAGGCATTCAGCAAAAAATATCCTGAGATCGCCGCACGCAGTCCCATCTATGCCCAGCTTCGCAATCTGATCGATCTGGCAGTGGCCGCCGCATACTTGCAGGAGCACGATGCCTACGGCCGCACGCAGTGGAATGCCGCCACGCTGTTGTCGGAAAAAGTCTATTCGATCGAAACACTCGCCGCCCCCGTCGAAGTGGAGACGGCGATCAATGCCATCTGGCGTGGAAGCCGGCTCTTGACGCCGATTGGCGGAGGCGTGTCGCTTCAGCCACGCTTGGCTCTGGATTCGCCAAACCTTCTCATGGACGATAAGGGCACCGTCGCAAAAGCTCGGGGCGAGAAGCTGGTCCTTCCCGCAGGCCGCTGGTGGTGGGACGAGTAGGAAGACGGATCTTTCGCGGTTGGAGAAAAAATGCGTCAACTCATTCAAACCCTCGCGCGCGAAGCGTTGTTTCTGAGCTGTTTGGCTGGCGTGGTGTTTTTGGTGGCCGTCAGTCGCGCCGAGGAATTGCCAGGCGGTGTCTCAGTGGTGTCGATGGAGGACCGGCTGGCCAAGGGCTTGAAAGCTCGCCAGCCCCACGAGTTTGAATTTGTGGACGAAGTGGTGGCAATGGTTCACGCAGGCAGACTCCCTGGAAAGCTGGTCGATTCCACATTCCTGTGGGCGTTGCAGCGACAG
>Ga0209597_1002822_pt1 | contig 10903 bp, 10 predicted proteins | sample M_140625_MF_Meta_FD_187316 | JGI IMG/M metagenome (GOLD analysis project Ga0209597, IMG submission 187316) | Freshwater microbial communities from Lake Montjoie, Canada to study carbon cycling - M_140625_MF_MetaG (SPAdes) (version 2) | ecosystem: Environmental > Aquatic > Freshwater > Lake...
AGACGAACAAGCTCAGAAAGCAACTCCTTGCCCTGGCTGAGCAACGCAGACTCACGCGGTTGAGCGTTCAACATTTGCGAAAACAATGCAACGAAGCGGGAAAATCGATCTGTATTGTGCGGCGTCATGGACATCGTCATGTGAATCAAAAAAGGGCGTCGTTCAGACCAACCCCGTTAACTTCTAAGAAGGCTTGCACCCACATGACAATTGTGACTTAAAAAGACTTGAAATTTAAATGGGGCTTTCTCTAAAGGGATATAAATTACGGGTATTAAAATTTGCCATTCCCGTTTTTTTGAATCTCAAAATCAGCTATGGACAAGTGCCTCACCATGTGCAAGCTCCCCATTGGCCTCAAGTGGAGCAAGACTTTAGGGGCCGCCGCCCTACTGATGGGGGCTTGTTTTGGGTGTGCTTTGAGCCAATCCCTTCCCCGCAGCCTTGGCCAATTCAATGAAGTTCAACTGAGCTCTTCTGAGTTGGGGCAACTTGAGCTTCAATCGGGTTGGCCAAAGGACGACCCCAATACCTTTTTGGTCAGCATCAAAAACAATTTGAAGTTTCCAATCAATTGCAAAGGCTTGAGTGTTGAATATAAAAATAATTCGACCCCAATGCCTGTACCGCTTGTACCCAAGCTCTACATTGCAAGCTCCCTCATCAAACAAGGAAGCATCAAAAACCTAAGAAAAGATAAAGTGAAGAGCTACGTGCTAGTCTGTACGTGCTTTAAAAAGGGCACCAATGGCGCATGCCAAGACCCACTGGCCAAGGAAAATTAGGCCTTGATGGCCCTAAAGCCCGAGTAAATTCTTGCAACAGGACGGCTCTTTTGCTCAGCCTCTTGAGCCATCTCGGCCCTGATTCGATCAAATGTCTCTTTGATATTGGTTTTCTCAGAACTCACGTAATGGCAACCCCTCTCCATCACGGCAAGTGTTGATTGGGCTAAAAATGATGGCTTTTTCATGCTGTTACCTCATAGGATGTCTAAATAACGCACCAATCCGCTTTGAGGTTTACAGAAAACCATGAAATAAAAGGAAAAACCCAAATAAAAATAAAAAAGAATACTTTAAGGCTAAAAAAGGCTGTCTTACAGGATAAATCTAGAGAGATTGATAGGTTCTAAGCCCCCTTCTGTCCCCCCCTTTTGGCTCAAAGTGGCGAATGGGTGAATATCAAAGTTATGAGCTGGAGCCTGAAATAGACCCCTCAGGCGCTTGAAAACTCATGTTGCCGGCCATGATCTTCAAACCAAAATGATTAAAGGTCAGCAACCACAACTCTCTTTGATAGACATTGAATTGATGAATGGCGCCAGATTTGGTGTGTATCGATATTTTAGAGGACGATCTCCCTATGGGCAGTCGATCGTGAGAGGAGATGAAGTCGATGCTGGATTTTTCGATAAAGAGGAAATAAGTATCGCCTTTGATGGAATAGGATTTATAAAAAAATCCATCGTCTAAAAAATATATCAATCCAGAGGCAAAGAAAAAACAACCTCTTTTATAAGATGGGCCGTAGGCGATGATGTTTTTAGACAAGATCTCCGTTGGAATGGGCTGTCGAATGATGCTGTCGTAGCGGTAAGGCACCAAAAAGGACAAGAACAAACCCACCCCAGCGCTCCAATAGGTGACACGGATATCTGGGAAATACCAAAACGTTGCCGATGCCACAAGCAGTGTCAAAAACCAGTACCAAACCCGGCGGTAAAACACGTTCAAGCTGATCAATTGGCTGTCGTGCTTGAGTGTATTGATATACACCGGGGCAATGATCGAATCGGATAAACTCACGCCGCAGCTCTCACAGAACAAATGTTCTAGTGGGTTTTCAAAACCGCATGAAAAGCATGGCTTGAGTGACATTGTGCGATCTCGCTCTTTTTTAGCCGCGCTTTTGGGACTTGGAGACAGCCGCCTTAGGCGACTTTTCAACAACGGTGTCCGAGGAGTGGGACACAAAGTTGTAAATGGCCAGACTGGCCAAGACCACTGCACAACCGCTTAATAAGCCGGTCAAAAATGTGACCCATCCATCTGAACCCTCAGGATTAAATTCACTGGGTTTCACCACAGACTTGAACATTTCCTTAGTCAGGTGTTTATCTTTTTTAATTTCAGTCAAAGACTTATCCAAATCCAATTTGAGGGATTTCATGCGCTCATCAATCATTTCATTGAGATCGCTAGCAATCTCAATTGCTAAGCTCTTGTGACTGGTGGTGATCAAATTCGAGAGTTTTTCATGACTTGTAAGCGACAAAGACTTTATTTGTTTAGAGATGACATCCAAGTTGGCAGATGCCCCATCAGAAGGCGTTGAAAAGCCCAAAGCACCTATCGACTCCTCCAATGCGCTTAGACGATCCAAGAGCTCATGGTCCGCCTCTTTTGATTGCTGCTTGATCTCGTTGACCAAGTCCAACAACCTGGCCTCGATATTGATATTTTCTTGAACCGCCTTGGTCTCAAAACTTTGAAAAGACTGACTCAGCACCAGCTGTATTTCATTGTTTTGTGTGGCCAATTGGTTTTCCAACAAAGCAAATGTGGTTTCATTTTGATGATGAACATTTTGCAAAATCGATTCGAAATTGTTCATCAACTGGTGATTGTGGGAGATCAACAGGGAATTGATTTTTTCGAATAAAAAATGAGTTTTTTCATCTACATCGTCCAGCAAAGAGCCCAAACTTTGGGTCGGATCGGTCAAAATACCAGCGTCCCGGTCCTCAATCCTTTGAACAATCGCTTTGTACTTGTCATTGATTTCATTGATGATCAATTCATAGTTGATCGTTGCTTGAAAATTTTTAATGCTCTCTAATTGAAAGGTAATGGCTTTCAATTGTTCTGTATGCGCATCCAGATACTTTTTGATCGCAGTTTGATTGGAGTAATTGTTATTGAATTGTGAGTTGATCAAAGACTTTAGATCACCCGCAGAGTAATTGGCATCCAAAAGAGCGCTGTCCTTGGATTCAGGATCAACATTGGAAGTAGGACTTGAAGTGTTCTCTGCAGAATTGAATTCAATGCTCGGACTGCTTTTTTGTTTTGTGATGTCTCTGCTGCTGCGCTCTTGGACATCTTCTCTAGACGCATCAGAACGCTCAGACATTGCGCTTTCCAAAGTCGAACTCTCAGAGACCAACGCTTTGAAGGCAAAACCGCATTTGCCACAAAATTTGGCCTGAGGGGAATTGGCTTTACCACATTTATCGCAGTTCATGCTGTGACCTCCATCTACTTTTCAATTGAGTAAATAAAGCAAGGGGCATAACTCTCCGCCGACGCTTTGTTTTTTTCACAATCAGACAAGGCTATTTCTTTGGCCAACTTCAATGAAGTTTGTGGCCCAGAATCAGCACAGTATCCACTTTTGCCATCGTAACTGTACGCAAATGAGTGGAACTGATTGGCCTGCAGTACCACCTTATTGAATCTATCAAACATCAGTTTGCATCGCCCAATGATTCGGGGTCGATATTTTTTTGACAAGTCTACACCCGACTCTTCATTTGGCGCTTCTGATTTAGGCACCTCACTTGAGCCTTGCTCTTGTTGTGGTTGAGACGTTGCCATTTTTACCTCTTCTTTTAGCTCATTGTCATGGCTTGAACCGGTTGAATTTTTCTCAGTCTTGGCCTGACTTTTAATCTCTGCCTTTTTCTCTTGTGGCGTCAGCGAATGCACTTCAGCGCTTACTTCAGCGCTTACTTCAGCGCTTTTTGACTTTGACTCATTCGCGTTTGATGTCTCTTTTCCTGAATGGGCTTGTTCGCTCACCGCCTCACTTGACTCTTGAACTTCTTGTGCCAACTCCTCTTGTGTCGTTGGTGAATCGTCCATTAATTGCAAGCTAAAAAGATAGACGCTTGCCATCAACAAAGTGATCGCAACAGACATCATCAGCCCAATTAATTTTTTATTTTTAAACATTTGAGACACATTTAAGCAAACAAGAACACCTCTAAAACGGCAAAGTATTGACACCTTCTTTTAAAAAGTAACATAAACTGACAGTTTTCCCCATTCATTGATCGACAGCCTCAAACTTTACTAAAGCAAAATGAACTCAAAATTAACTCAATATTAATACAAAAGTTCAAATTTAATTGTTTTCTGGATGAATTTTATTGTTTTTTTATCCAAGCATCATCGGTCTATAAGCAAAAACGAGACCAAGAAGGTAATTCCTGCGTTTTCCCTGTTTTTTTTATAGCCCTTGAAAAGGGCCGACATCCAAACGCACCCAAAGACCATCAGAAGACAAGGTTCAGGGGAAACACCCCCCAAAAAACATTCTGGCCACTTAGAAGTTATCATTGAGGACTTTGAATTCTTAGAAATTTATCCTATGTCAAACGAATTAGATGCACTGATTGAAGAGTTGGTGATCGCCAACAAAATACTCTACAACGAGGGCGTTGTAGATGGCTTTGGTCATATCAGTGTTCGCCACCCCAGCAAAGAGAGCCGGTTCTTCATTGCAAAAAGCATGGCTCCAGGCTTGGTGAGCGCCAAAGACATCTTGGAGTGTGACTTTGAGGGGGTGATCCACGACCCTGAAAATAGAAAGTCCTACGTTGAGCGCTTCATTCACAGCGAAATATTTCGGGCACGCCCAGATATCAATTCCATTGTGCACTCACACTCTCCATCGGTCATCCCGTTTGGCGTCACTTCGCAACGCTTGCGTCCCATATGCCATATGAGTGGTTTTTTAGGCTCTCAAACACCCATTTACGAGATTCGTCATACGGCAGGTGAAACATCTGACTTATTGATTAATTCTCAAAAACTCGGTAAATCTTTGGCCAACACCCTCGGTTCAGCCACAGTAGCCCTCATGCGTGGCCATGGCAGCGTTGCCGTTGGCACTTCGATCAAACAAGCGGTCTACCGAGCCATTTACACTGAAGTCAATGCAAAACTTCAACTTGAGTCGATGAAAATAGGCACCATTGAATTTTTAACCGACGCAGAAGCCATGGCAACTGCTGGCATGGCTGACCAACACCTTGATCGGCCGTGGGCTTTATGGAAAGAAAAAGCCCTGTCTCAACACGGATGAGTTCACCCAGCACCCTCCAATCACATCCATCGATTTTGGGATAAGTCACTGGGCTTAGCCCCTATGGAACACAAAGGATTGCAAGAACCTGGGGGGTTCTGAGCAAGCACAGAGAGAAAAAATAGGAGAAGTCATTGTCAAATCAAACACCCGTTGACGTACTGGTTATAGGGGGAGGAAATGCAGCGCTTTGCGCAGCATTGATGGCCAGAGAAGCTGGTTGTTCAGTCAGACTCTTGGAGTCGTCACCTAAAAACTGGCGTGGTGGAAACTCCATGCACACCAGAAACCTCAGGTGCATGCACGACGAGCCTCAAGATGTGCTGGTGGAGTCCTACTCGGAAGAAGAGTTTTGGCAAGACTTGCTCAAAGTCACAGGCGGACAAACCAACGAGGAGATGGCCCGCATTGCGATCCGAGACTCTTCAAGTTGTAGGCCATGGATGAAAAAGCACGGCGTACGCTTTCAGCCCTCACTGTCTGGCGCTCTTCACACTGCAAGGACCAATGCATTTTTCATGGGCGGCGGCAAAGCCCTGATCAACGCCTACTTTAGAAGTGCAGAAAACTTAGGAATTCAAATTGATTACAACGCAACTGCCTTTGACATCGAAGTCAAGGACGGTGTTTTCAAAAGCGCCACGTTCTCTCACTTGCGACTAGACGGCTCGACCACCCAAGAAACCATCTACGCCAAAAGCTGCGTCTTGGCTTGTGGGGGTTTTGAGTCCAACATTGGCAAACTCAGGGACGCTTGGGGACAAAACGAATGGGGAGAATGGACAGCGGATAACTTTCTCATCCGTGGCACGCGCTTTAATCAAGGCACCATGATCGATCGACTCAAAGAGCAAGGGGCCGACATCATTGGCGACCCAACGCAAGCGCACATGGTTGCCATCGATGCAAGGGCACCGCTGTACGATGGTGGCATTTGCACGCGAATAGATTGTGTTTCCCTGGGCGTAGTCGTCAATAAATTTGCCAAACGCTTTTACGATGAAGGTGAAGACTTTTGGCCCAAACGCTACGCGATTTGGGGACGTTTGGTGGCCTTGCAACCAGGCCAAATTGCTTATTCAATCACAGATGCGAAAGCCGTGGGCCGCTTTATGCCACCGGTGTTTGAAGGCACCAAAGCCAATACCCTTGAAGAGTTGGCAGAGTTGATTGGACTTGATCAAAACGTCTTTATGCAAACCATGCATGAATACAACCACGCATGCCAAATTGGCACCTTCAACCATACGGTCTTAGATGACTGCCACACCGAAGGCATTGCCCCCGTTAAAAGCCACTGGGCGATGCCCATTACACAAGCCCCGTTTTATGCTTATCCCGTCAAACCTGGGATCACGTTCACGTACTTGGGGCTTAAGACAGATAAGACCGCGGCCGTTTATTTCTCTGATCGGCCCAGTCCGAACTTATTTGCCGCTGGCGAAATCATGGCTGGCAATGTTCTGGGGAAAGGGTACACCGCTGGGGTTGGCATGACCATTGGCACAGCCTATGGTCGAATTGCGGGAAAGCAAGCTGCTCAATTTGTTTTAAGCCCCATGCAACCCCATTTAATCGACTCGGGACTTGCAGGCGCAATGGCCCTGAGCCCATCACTTGAAAACACGCTCAGCGAGGAATCTTAAATATGCAAGCGCTTAACGAATTGGTTCAACAAGCCAAGGACACTGCACTGGGTCAAGCCGCACTCAGCCCCAATGAGGCAGAAGTTGCAAGGCAATTGCAAATTTGCAATGCCTGTCGATACTGTGAGGGTTTTTGTGCTGTGTTTCCAGCCATGACTAGACGCTTGAGCTTTGAGCAAAATGACATCCATTACATGGCCAACTTGTGCCACAGTTGTGGTGCTTGCCTGCACGCATGTCAGTATGCAGACCCCCATGACTTTCAGATCAACATTCCACAAAGCATGGCCAAAGTCAGGCTAGAGACCTATCAAGCTTATGCCTGGCCAAAATCGATGGGCAAATGGTATCAACACAATGGTCTTTGGATTGCAATCTGTTTGACGGTGTCTTTGACATTTTTTATCGCCTTGATCATGATGAAGCAAAACGCATCTGTGTTCGATGGCTCCAAGGCGCTGGGCTTTTACGACATCTTGAGTCACAACGCCTTGATCAGTTTATTTGCGCCGATCTTTATCTTTGATGTGATCGCTTTGGGCATTGGCCTCTTTACCTTCTTATCTAAAATATCACCCGTCACTGGCGAAGTGGGCCCCTCTGCTCAAGCAAGCTTGGAGGCCACTCAAAACATGCTCACCTTGAAGTATTTGGATGGCGGGCACGGAGAAGGCTGCAACAATGAAGACGATGCCTTTACCCTGTCCAAACGTCGCGCGCATCACCTCACTTTCTACGGCTTTATGTTGTGCTTTGCATCAACCTCGGTCGCCACCTTCTATCACTACGCCTTAGATCTTCCTGCGCCCTATGATTTGAGCACCTTGCCCAAACTGCTTGGCGTAGTGGGCGGCGTGTCTTTGTTGTTGGGATCAATCGGTCTTGCCAAACTCAATTTAAGCCGACACAAAGACCACGGGGACTCACAGCAAAAACCCATGGACCTGGGCTTCATTGCCCTATTGATCCTTACCTCCTTGAGTGGCTTGCTACTGTGGTTGGCGGCAAAGACAGTGGCCATGCCACTGCTCTTGGCCCTGCACTTAGGCTCCATCATGGCTTTGTTTTTAACACTTCCCTATGGTAAATTTGCACACGGCATTTACCGAGGTGCTGCACTGGTGCGTTTTGCAGTCGAAAAAAGACAACCCAGTCGATTGATACTCAAAGAAGATTAAAAGAGGTTTACTGATGGCTCCATGCTCACCCCTTAATTTACCAGCGTGTTTTCTCAACAAGTGCTTGCGATGTTTGGCCTTGTCTTTTGCTCTCAGTGTGTTTTCAATTTCGACTTCTGCACAAGACATCCCCATCCAAAAGCCTATCACCATGATCGTTGGGTTTGCTGCTGGGGGCGCCTCTGATACAGCCGCTCGATTGATTGCCAAGAAGTTGTCAGAAAACTTGGGACAATCCGTTTTGATTGACAACAAAGCGGGTGCAGGTGGAAACATTGCCCATCAAATCATTGCCAAATCCGAACCTGATGGATCTGTCATTTTGCTAGGCTCTATCGGCCCCTTGGCCATCGCTCCACACATGATGAAGGTGGGCTATGACGCTCAAAAGGACATCGCCCCCTTGACCATGGGTCTTCTTTTTCCAAACGTCTTGGTCGTCAGTCCCAGCTTGGGCGTGAAGACCTTGGCTCAATACATTGCCTTGGCCAAATCCAAACCTGGCGTGCTCAATTACGCCTCCACCGGATCAGGCTCAGCCTCACATCTTGCTGGTGAGCTTTTCAACCAAGAAGCCAACATTGACATCACTCACATTCCCTACAAGGGGGGGGCACCAGCATTGACAGACCTGCTAGGTGGCAGAGTGTCTGCTTACTTCTCAACGCCCTCCTCTGCAGGCCCTTATATTGAAACAGGCAAAGTCATTCCCTTGGCCACCACAGGCTTGTCTAGAAGCCCGACTCTACCCGCCTTGCCCACCGTTGCCGAGTCCGGCTTTAAAGGTTTCAATGCTGTGAATTGGTATGCCTTTGTCGCCTCTTCACAAATACATCCGAAAATATTGGACCGATGGAACTTTGAGCTTGTCAAAGTCCTCCAAAATCCCGAGGTCAAGGAGGCATTGATCAAACATGGACTCACTCCCGAGCCTGGCACGCGCGAGGAATTGGCTCGGTTCATTGACAGCGAGTCAAAGAAATGGGGCAAACTGATCCGCGAAAGAAAAATTTCAGCAGACTGATCCTTGAGATATCCGCTCGGTACGTTCAATCCTTTACTCAATGAAACCAGCCCATTCGGTCAACGCGCTCAAGTCTTGGGTCGAACTCCAAGGCTTGAGTACACGTGAAATGCCCCATTTGCGTGATCTTTTGCAAGATGAGAGTCGCTGTGAGGCTTTGCATTACAAAGCTTTGGGACTTGAGCTGGACTTTACCTGCCAAAGAGTTGACTCGCACGTCTTGGTCGCGCTTCAACGACTCGCTCAAGAATCAAACCTCAAGGATCAAATACAGCGTTTTTTTCAGGGGCAAGAAGTCAATAGCTCGGAACAACGTGCCGCACTTCATCCTGCACTCAGAAATCTAGATGAACACAAAGTCGCTTGGAGCAAAAGCATCACCCATGAGGTTCATCTTGAATTAGAGAGGTTTTGCTCATTTGCTGAACAAATTCGAGCCCAAAAACACCAGGGCTACAGCGGTGAGGCGTTTACAGATGTGGTCAATCTTGGCATAGGGGGCTCAGACCTCGGTCCAAGAATGTGTGTTCAAGCTTTGTCCAACCTAAAGGCATTGGAGAAACCATCAAGCTCAGCTGCCTTGCCTCGTGTGCACTTTGTCTCCAACGTGGATGCCTGGGCCTTGTTCAAAGTCTTGTCTGATCTTGATCCCAGGACCACACTCTTTATCGTTCAGAGCAAAACATTTTTAACCCAAGAAACTCTGCTGCTTGCCGCCAGCGCCAAACAGTGGTTAACACAAAATGGATGTCCTCTTGATAAAATGAGCCAACACCTTGTCGCCGTGACAGCAAACACAGCGTTGGCGTTACAAAGTGGTTACAAAAGCGAACAGACCTTTAAGTTTTGGGACTGGGTGGGAGGACGGTATTCAGTGTGGTCCGCCATTGGGCTGCCTGTTGCCGTTGCCATTGGCGAGAAAAAATTCAAAGAGCTGCTTGAAGGCGCTCAAGCCATGGATGAGCATTTTCACCAAACACCTTGGGATAGAAATTTGCCTGTCTTGCTTGCTCTCATTGGCATTTGGAACAACAACTTCCTCAAAGCCCATACCCATCACATTGCACCTTACTCCTATTTGCTAAGTCATTTCACTCCTTATTTGCAACAACTGGAGATGGAGTCCAACGGCAAAGGGGTGGACCTTCAAACGCACCCAATGCAAGTCCATACATCTCCAATTGTTTGGGGCGGTCTTGGAATTGATGGCCAACACGCTTATTTTCAACTCTTGCACCAAGGCAGCCATCTGGTCCCCGTTGATTTCATTGGCTTGAAATCTGACACATGCCCGACAGACAAAGCGCAGGAGCACCATCAGTGCTTGGTCCTCAACATGAAGGCTCAAGCCAAAGCCTTGGCTCAGGGCAGGAATCTTCAGGAAACAAAAAAAGAGCTCAAAGAGACTGGCCTCAGTGATGAACAAATTGCTCTTCTCGCAGGGCATCGAACCTTTAGAGGCAATTCCCCAAGCACCAGCATTTGGCTAGATGAAATGTCGCCCAAAACATTGGGCGCTTTGATGGCACTTTACGAGCACAAAGTCTTTACCCAAGCGGCCATATGGTCCATCAATCCTTTTGATCAATGGGGCGTTGAGTTGGGGAAAAAAATCGCTCAACAACTCAAAAACAATTGACACCCTCTTTGCCAAAGCAATCAAGGTGCAACAGAAGCACCTTCGATCTTGTGAGATTGAAGGGATTGACTGATCATGCCACTGGTCTTCATCTCTTTGACGAAATCGATCAAGAACTGATGAGCTTGCGCCGAGCGAGACTTTGGAATGCCCATGGCTTGCTGAATGACCATGAACCTTCCTGGCAAGAGTCTCAAATTGGCGAATCTCTTTTGGTCAAACTCCAACTGCTGTTTGACACCCGCAGCAACTTCAATCTGATGCTCGATAAAATAATCCACGACTGTGGGCGAGGTGGGAGAGCGAACGATGCTTGCATGCTTTA